>WNGE01020474.1_pt1 | contig 18171 bp, 22 predicted proteins | sample 5400651 | NCBI WGS metagenome assembly WNGE01 (sample SAMN13153370, study PRJNA577476) | soil metagenome | isolation source: 60 cm soil or saprolite under grassland replicate 2 | place: USA:California | collected 2016-06-15
GTCGTTGTCGTCGGTCTTGTTGATCTGCCCGGTGTCCAGCAGCCGGACCCGGGCGGCCAGCTTGGGCGGCACGTCCAACACGCGTTCCCCGGAGGCGAGCAGCTGCTGCGCCAGCAGATGACCCAGCCCGCGAGCTCCCTCGATCGCCCAGCTGCGGCCCGGCCAGCCACCGGCCCACTCGAGCAGCCCATCAACCTGCTTCACCGAAGCCCGGACCCGGACCTGTCCGAGCCGCTTCTCGCGCCCATCCAGCGCCACCGCGGGGTGCGAGCGCTTGTGCGGATCGATCCCGATCATCACGCCAGCCACATCGATCATCTCCACGAACACCAAGGCCGGCAAGGAGACCGCGGCGGGCACGTCTGAATTCAGGGACGACCGCGAGCGCTCGCGCCTCTTTAGAGCCACACCGCGGGTGAGACACGACGGGCCGGCAGCTCGTTCGAAGGCCAAACCAGGCGGTCGGCAGACGGTTCGTGAGTCAACCCGTCGCACCTCACCGACGCTACGACCGAGTCGAGCATCCGGACCTCAGTTTCATTCAGACGGATATCGAGCGGCTGACCAGAACGCTGGCATCCTGGCGCCGCCCGGTCGCCGACGCGTCGCCGACTGCGCCGGCCGCCGCCGGACACGGCTGTTATTGCCGGGTGGTTAAAACGATCTGGTGATGACGCCACAGGCTCTGCCGCACGCGATCAACGACCCGGGCTGGCGGTGCATTCGGCCCAGCGGTGCGGAGCGACTGGGGGAGCGGGGCGTCGGAGGTGGAGCGCGCGCAAGTTGCCGATTCGGTATCGGAACTGTCGTCCGCAGGTAGCAAACGTAGGCTGTCGTTCTGCGCCGGCCGTGGCGGTTCATGTTGGGGGACCGTCGTCACCAGTCAGCGTGCCCCAGTCGCGGTTCCCGGCTCGTTCATGACCTGGCCGCTAGGAAAGCGGACCCGCATGTGCGAAAATCGCACTATGGACTTGCGCGGTAGCTGGCAGGAGATCGGCGGGCGGATACGTGAGGCCCGGACCGTGTTCGGATGGACGCAGGCGGAACTGGCGGGGCGCCTGGGGATGGACCGTTCCGCGCTCGTACGGGTCGAGGCTGGTGACCGCAAGCTCGACGCGCTGGAGTTGTTCCAGATCTCGGTGCTCTTCGGGCTGCCGCTGTCGCACTTCGTTCGTGAGTCCCCGCTGGCTGCTGTGTCCCGTCGGACCCCGCTGGGTGACACCGTGTCCGACTCCGCCCGTACGAGCTGGCTCCTTGACGCCGAGCTGAGCGCTCATGCGACCGACGCGGCGTGGCTGGCCGACGCAGGTCTGCTGCCGGACGACCGGAACTGGATTCGGGAGGCGAGCAGCGAAGCGGAAGCCCGCGCGGTTGCCGTCGAGCTTCGGGGCCACCTCGGTCTCGAGCCGGACGAACCGCTCGGCCCGATGACTGCTGTGTGCGAGCAGGCCGGTCTGTACCTGCTCTCTGTGCGTCGCGGGGACGGCGGCGCCAGCCTCAGCGTCGACACGTATGGGGTGGCGGTGACCGGTGTGGGTGCGGACCCCGGGCGACGCCGCAGCACGGCGGCTCACGAGTTGGGCCACCACGTGATGGGCGATGCATACAGCAGCGACCTCGGCCTAACCGATCTGGATGACGCTGAGCGGATGGTCGACGCGTTCGCGGCGGAACTGCTGGTCCCGTCCGCGCACCTCGAACAGGTGCTTGATGGCGTTACGCGCGACCGCCAGCGAGAGGTACTGGTGAAGGTCGCTGCCGAGTTCCGGGTCAGCTGGTCGCTCGCGGTGCGGTCGGCGAAGCGCGTTGCGGAGGTCGATGAGCAGCGCCTGCTCGCCTCCCCGCCGCTGGCCGCCGACTTCCTTCTGCTGCCGGGCGGTGAGCCGAGGTCGGACCTGGAAGCTGGCGAGACAGGACCGGCGTGGCGGTCAGCGACCTTGCGCGCGTACGAGCAGGGTCTGATCGCAGCCGACCGCGCCATCGAGCTGCTGCACGGCGTGATCACCGTGGACGAGCTGCCATCCGTCGACCACGCCGTTGCCTGATGTGAGCGATCCGGTGGGTAGCGCCACGCTCGTCTGGGACGCCAGTGCACTCGCCGCCGCCGCACGAATCGACCGGCTCGACGTTTTGTCCGACCTGGCCCGGCTATGGCGCAACGTCACCACGAAGGCCGTCGTCAGCGAACTCACCAATATCGGGCTGAGCCTCGGCAACTGGCCGGAGATCGAGGCCGTCGATGACCTCACCGTGTTGCAGGCGGTGGTGAGCTGGGCCCAGCGCGTAGGCGGCTTCACCTCCGGCCACAATCGCGGCGAGGCGACCGTGTTTGCCTGGGCGGAGGTGCATACGGCCATTCCGATGATCGATGACCAGCAAGCCGCGGCGATCGCCAGGCGGCACGGCCTCCAAACGCACGGGACGCTGTGGCTGTTCGCTGAGGCAATCATCGACGGCCGCGAGACCGAACAGAGTCTCTGCGGCGTGATCGACTCCCTGCTCAACGGACGCGCACGGTACCCGTTCGAGTCCGGCAGGCACTTCCCCGCATGGGCGCGCGACCACAAGCTTCTCCCGTGAAGGTATCGACCAGCCTGCTGATCCGCCACCGTTCGTGGCCTCTGAAATGCTTGGCCAGAGTGAGCCTTGTCCCGCGGCGCGGGCTGGTCTGGCGCGCTCTCGCGGCCACTCCAAGATCGCGATCTTGACACGGGAGATGGCAGCACGTGAGCCGGTCCGCGGCGAGTCGTGAGGAGACGAGGTGTCAGTTCGGTTGTTGCACCTGAGCGACACTCACCTGCATGGTCCTGGCGCGGTGCCGGAGTTCGCCGATGTCGACCCGGCTCAACGCCTTCAGCAGGTGCTGAGCATGGTCGCCGCTCACGGACCCTTCGACGTGGTCGTGCTCACCGGCGATGTCTGCGACGACGGCTCGCCCGAAGCCGCGCGGGCAGCGCGGGACCTGGTAGCTCCCATCGCCTCGGCCGTGTTCGCGGTGCCGGGAAACCACGACCGCGCTGACGTGATCGCCGACGTCTTCGGCAAAGCCGAGGCCGAACTCGGGCATTGGCAGATGGTGGGCGTCGCGACGAACGTTCCTGGCCAGGTGGCGGGCACGGCCGCGCCAGTTGTTGCCGCCCTTGACGCCCTGGACACGACCCGCCCGCACCGACCTGCGGTCGTGCTGGCGCATCACCCGCTCCGTTCGCCCAGCACCCACGAGTGGTTCACCCTCCCCGACGGTGCTGTCCTCGAACAACGGCTTCTCCAGCGTGCCGGCCCAACCGTGGTGCTGAGCGGTCACACGCACCAGCCGTATGAGACCAGCGTCGGCGCCGCTCAGTTACTTGGTGCGCCCTCGACCTTCTACGGTCTGCAGCATGCCGGACAGGGCTGGACGGTGGACTTCGATCTCACCGGCGCACGGATCATCGACCTGCACCCGGACGGCACCATCAGCGCTCACATCGTCACCTGCTGAGTCCGACGTGATCCGAACGCGCCCCCGTGCGGCGAGCCCTCATCTGAATCGGCGCTACAGGTGCTTGGCGGCGTATCCCAGACAGGCGACCGTCCCGTAACCGGATCGCACCCGACCGACACGCCGGGCGCCCAAGCGCCGACGACGCGCTAGCCCGGCGCCGCATCTCGTTCCGCGGCTCACCCGACCGGCGAGTACGTCCACGAGTCGGCAGTGCTCGTCGACGGCCACGCGGTGTTGGAGGCGCGTCACTTATTGCCGGGTGGTTAACCCGCGTCGGACCTGACTCCACCCCTGCTGCCGCGCGCAGTCAGCGACTGAGCTGGCAGTGCATTCGCCCGGCAGGCCAAGCGGGTGGCGGAGCGGGGCCGTCGGACCGACGCGGGGCGTATCGCCGATTCGGCGTGGGGCCGCGGGTTTCCTCGGTGCACGGCAAGCGTCATTATGTACGCCCCGGAGTCTCAGTGAGGTGTCGCAGCTCCGGCACCCGACGCGGCGACCAGACGAAGTGGATCTATGACAGGGCGAGGGTTTCGTAAACCGGGGTGAGCTGTTCCCAGCGCGCCTTCCACATCGACTCGCCTCCGTCCAGGTGACGAGCGAGGTCCTCGATGGGGGCCTGCCAGCCGGCACCGTGCTTGTAGAGGACGTCCAGTGGCAGGCCGCGTTCCTCGACGACCAGCCGGGTACGCGCGCCCTCCGCCGTGAGCACGGCCTCGATCACGGCCTCATCGTCGGTGCCCGGCTCCATGGTGACCATGAGGTGGTTCGGGGCCTCGCACACGTCGATACGCCCGGGCCCCTGCCAGGTGCTGGTGAACTGCGTCTGCACGGTGCCTCTCGATGCGACGCATGCTGCCGAGGATTCGAGTCATTTCGTTCTCCTTCTCTCCCGCTTCCCGCGGGCGATCTCGGTGTGCAGGGTGTCGAGGCGCTGCTCCCACAACGCCCGGTAACGCCCCAGCCAGGTGTCCACCTCGGCGAGCGGCTCCGGTCGCAGCCGGTAGATGCGCCATTGGGCCCGGCGCTCGACCTCCACAAGCCCGGCCGCCCGCAGGACCCGCAGGTGCCGCGAGACGCCCGGTCGCGCGATGGGCAATGCCTCGGCGAGTTCGCCGGCCGTGGCCGGGTGATCGCGCAGTATCTCGAGCACCGTGCGCCGGCTCTCGTCGGCCAGCGCCTGCAGCACCGCGTCCACGCCCGTAGCGTAACCACCTGGGTATGTAACCGTCAAGGTACCTACAACCCCGTCTTCACCCATCCGCCGGTGCGAGTTAAGACCGGCGGCGCCGGAATCTGACGGCCCGCTTGACCGTACTTCCTCACGCGCGTGTCCTGTCTCGTATAGAAGACCTTGCGTTTGCTGCCGCCGATGTTTGGACCCTGCTGAGCATCCTCCGGCGGTAGGCACGCCGATGCTGGCCAAGAAGCGTTGCTGAGAACGCACCGAGTGAGCGCGTGATGATTCCGGGTCGTGTCGGGGTCGTACCGGATGTCGGCTCCGCGTGATCCGGTGCACGATTGAGTGCGGCGGGGCGTGCAGAAGGGGCGGACGATGGCGGAACGCAAACCGGCAGGCCGTCGTCGGCTTCGTGCTCCCCGGCGAGACAGCTGTTCTCCTCGGGGGGGTGCTCGCCAACCAACACCGTGTCTCACTCACGGCGATCGCGACTGTTGCCGTCCTTTCCGCGATCGCCGGCGACAGCGTCGGATACGAAATCGGACGACGGTTTGGGCACCGGGTTGCTCCGTCTGCGGGTGCTCAGCAAGCGCCGACGGGCAGCGGAGCGCGGGCTGAAGGCTCTGCGGGATAACGGCGGGCGCGCGGTGTTCCTCGCTCGATTCACCGCGATCTTTCGGGCGGTGATGCCGGGACTGGCGGGGACGGCTCGCATGCCGTACCGGCGTTTCCTCGTGTTCAATGTTGCCGGAGGCCTCATCTGGGCCCTCGGGTTGACATTGCTCGGCTTCGCGGCCGGTGCAGGTTACGAAACGGTGGTACGGGTCGCCGGCCGCGGCAGCGAGCTCATCCTTGCCCTCGTCGTGCTGGCCGCACTCGCATTTGTCGTCCGTCGCAGCCGCCGAGAACGAGACGGCGCGAACGCTCACCTTTGACCGTGGTACGCACACCCCGCATGGCCCCGTCGAACATCTGTCGCAGGTCGGGTCAGACTGGTCTGCTGCCGAAGCTGGTCGAGGAATGCGTTGGCGTCCGCGGCGAACTCGACGTCGTGCTGGAACAAGAAGCCATGTGCTGAGTCGGGGTAGGTCTTGATCTTGGCCTGCGCAATGAGTCCGGCTAGCAGGTAGGAGTAGCGCGGCAGGATCATCGGGTCGCTATCACCGTTGGCGATGAAGGTCGGTGCCTCGATCGCGCTCACTCTCTGGAGCAGCGCATGGTCGGGCACGCCCCATGCGCACACCGCGTCGTACTGCGCCAGCCGCGTGTCCCAGGTGATGGCCTTGTCGCGCTCTTCGGCGCGCGCGAACATCCGGCCGAAGGCTTGTTGTCCGGCAAGCCGGCTGGTGTCTGACGGCGCGCAGAAGACGTCGAGCACCCGTTCGGGCTGGGTCTGCCGAAGCCCATGGTGTCTTCCGCTGGTCCGCATCGCTGACGGGACCACCGTCCAACCGCGGGCCCGTGACTGGGCCGACGCGGCCAGCACGCCGCTAGCTGGCTTCAGGCACCGGTGGGCAACACCAGGGACTTACCCGGGCGCGAGCACCAGCGCACAGGATGGACTGTGTGGCGATGAGATTCGAGCCATGGAGGTCCTCATGAGCAGTACCCAAGTCACCACTGAGGCCGCGCCAGAGGCGAAAGCTTCGACGACGGTCGCGATGCGGTTTGAGGTCACGACGATTCCGGTCACGGACGTCGATCGTGCGAAGGCTTTCTATGAGCGCCTCGGGTGGCGGCTGGATGCCGACTTCAAATTCGGCGAGCACGCGCGCGGTGTGCAGTTCACGCCGCCGGGCTCGTCGACGTCGATCCAGTTCGGGTCGGGTCGGGGGAGGCTACCTGGCCCGCTGGAGCGCTTGTATCTGGTCGTCGATGACATCGAAGCCGCGCGCGAGGAGTTGGTTGGGCGTGGTGTGGAGGTCAGCGAGATCTGGCATGCAGCACCCGGAATGAGCCCTGAGGCAGGCCGGGACCCGGAGGGACGCTCGTACGCGAGCTACGCCTCCTTCTCGGATCCGGACGGCAACGGTTGGCTGCTGCAGGAGGTCACCGAGCGTCTTCCGGGGCGGGTGTGAGCGATGAATGTCGCAGCGCTTGCCGAGCTGTTGCACGAGACGGCCGAACAGCACGACGCTTTCGAGAAAGCGGCCCCACCGCATGACTGGTGGGACTGGTACGCGGCGTACCTGGACACACGTCAGCACGGGAGCAGTCCGGAGGAGGCGTCCGCCGCCGCCGGCAGGTACATGGCGGATGTCAAGCACATCGCGCTATCGGATGAAGGAGTGAGCGAGTGAGCGTCCTCGATCGGCTCCGGATGCCCTCGTTAGGCGGGGCCACCGGCTGGCTCAACACGGAGCCTGTCGATCCCGGCGAGCTGCGCGGGCGCGTGGTTCTCGTGAACTTTTGGACGCTGACCTGCATCAACTGGTTGCGCACCGAGCCCTACGTGCGTGCTTGGTCGCGGGCCTATCGCGCCGACGGGTTGATCGTCATCGGAGTCCACACGCCTGAGTTCGCCTTCGAGCACGAGACCGAGCGCGTTCGGCGGGCGATGGCAGATCGCGGCATCGACTATCCAGTCGCGATTGACAACCACTACGCAGTCTGGAGCGCCTTCGACAATCACTACTGGCCGGCGCTGTACTTCATCGACACGGACGGCATCATCCGCGATCGATATTTCGGCGAAGGCCGCTATGCGGAGTCTGAACGTGTCATTCAGCGGCTCCTTGGGCTGCAGCGCGATCTCGTAACCGTCGATGGGACCGGCGTAGAGGCAGCGGCAGACTGGGAGAATCTCGGTACGCCCGAGACGTATCTTGGCCACTGGCGCGCCGAGCGATTTGCCTCGCCGGGCGGCGCCGCAGCCGAGACGTCCCGTACCTACGAGCTTCCGGAACGGCTGCCTCTGAACCACTGGGCACTCAGTGGCGACTGGACGGTTCGTTCCGGGAGCGTCCTGCTCGGTCGGCCCGGCGGAAGCATCGCTTTCAGGTTCCACGCGAGGGATGCGCACCTTGTTCTTCGTGCAGCCTCGGACAATCCGATTGCCTTCCGGGTGCTTCTCGACGGGGATGTCCCCGGCGCTTCGCGCGGCGAGGACGTCGCTGAGGATGGGAGCGGATTGCTTACAGACGGCCGCCTGTATCAGCTTGTGCGGCAGGACCATGACGTGCGCCAGCGGACTCTGGAAATCACCTTCCTCGACACCGCGGCCGAGGCATACGTCTTCACCTTCGGCTAGCTTCCGTGTCAGCGGCTATTGAGCGCCTGCGGCCGCTTGACCGATGTCCAGCGGCAGTCCGCGAAGCTGGCGTCGAGAGCTGATACCGGTCTTGGTGAAGACCTTCCGTAGATGCCATTCGACGGTTCGAGCACTGATGAACAGCGGCGTGCCGATCTCCGGGTTGGACAGGCCGTCACGAGCGAGCCGCGCGATCTGCGTTTCCTCCGCCTGCGTCGCGACGACCTTCACCGGCTGGGCGGCTGCTTGCCGCCACCGCCCAGCCGACACGCTTAGGAGCAGACCTGCTAGTTGAGGACGTTCGCACCCCACAGCTGGTTCAGCGGGACGGCCGTTGCGTTGCCTCTCAGGTGTTCGATCTGGATTTGCGGGAGTGGCAGATGGGCGGGGTCGCCCTCGATGGTCATCACGAACGGATGAACGAAGTCCGTCGTGTTTCCGATGACGATCGGGAAGTAGTTGGGTGTTAGCGCAGGCGAATCGTTGCGGTCGAGGATGAATACGGTCGTGCTGGGGGTCTGGCACAGCTGCAGGGTGAGGCCTTCGTTCTGGTAGGCGACCGTGGCAACGGCCGCGCAGAGTCCCGTGAGTTGCCCTTGGGGCGCGTATTGGATCTGTACCGCCTGCGCGTCCATGTAGTGACTACTCACGTCGGCGGACACCATGCCGGCTGCAAAGAACATTGACACAGGGCCTGCCGCGGAGACGATCATGTCGCCCGCGGGATCAGAACCACTGGGGGCCTGAAGGACCGTCGGAACGCCGGCCCGCGCGACCCCTCGGTACACGCTCTCGACGAAGTTGGGCTTGGCGTTAGTACCGAACTCGGCGCTGAAGACCTGGACGCAGTGCGGGCCACAGCCCGGCGTGGCGGCGCCCGCCGGCGGCGGCGTTGTGGTGCTGAGGCTTCCGACCAGCGTCAGTGTCGCCGCGCAGGCGAGCAGCTTGGCCTTGACGGACATGACGTCTCCTTTCTAGCTTCCGCAGAAGCGTGTCGGCCGATCGACAGTGGAAACGAGCAACGTCGCGACCTCGAGCGTCGCGTGGCCGGCCCCATTTCGGGAGTCTGTTCGAGGTCGCTCTTGGCATCCGAGCTGGATGTGCGGACCGCCGCCGATCGATTGGCGACTCCAGCGTGTCGTTTCAGCTACGCGGCCGCGCCCGTGTCGGCCCTGGTCAGCGCCCTGGTCAGTGCCCTCGTCAGTGCCCGTCGTCAATCCCTGGGCGAGCCGGCTGACGTCAGTGCGTAGCGCGTGGGGGATGCGCGGCGGCGGGAGCGGTTCACCGCCGTGTGGAGTTTCGTAGGAAGCACGGACTTTGCGCGGCCGGGTTGCGCGGAAAGTCGGCACTGGGTCAGAGGCGGCTGCGCACGAACGGGCAAGGAGACGTTCTCCTCGACGAGGCACTTGCGGGGCAGACCCGGGACGCGGCCAGGGTCTTCACGGGCGCGACGCAGGCGCGGCGGCGGGCACGCTGCATGCATCACGGACCCCAAGACAGGAGATAGCCATGACTGCCGTGACCGAAACGCAGCCGGTGGAAGCCACCGCGATCCGCCCATTCACCTTCGAAGCTGCGGAGTCAGACCTCGAGGAACTGCGTGCGCGCATCGCGGCCACGCGCTGGCCTGGGAAGGAGCCAGTCGACGACCAGTCGCAGGGCGTGCAGCTGGCGACGATTAAGGCACTTGCCCACTACTGGCAGACCGAGTACGACTGGCGCAAGTGCGAGGCGCGGCTGAGCGCCCTGCCTCAGTTCATGACCGAGATCGACGGTGTCGACATCCACTTCATCCACGTTCGCTCGAAGCATGAGGATGCGTTACCGCTCATCGTTACCCACGGGTGGCCGGGCTCGATCGTCGAGCAGCTGAAGATCATCGATCCGCTGACGAATCCCACGGCTCACGGCGGCAGCGCATCGGACGCGTTCCACGTCGTGGTCCCATCACTGCCGGGCTACGGCTTCTCCGGCAAGCCGACCACCACCGGCTGGGACCCGACCCGCATCGCCCGCGCCTGGACCGTCCTGATGAAGCGCCTCGGGTACGACCGGTTCGTCGCGCAGGGCGGCGACTGGGGCGCGATGGTCGCGGACGTGATGGGTACCCAGGCGCCGCCGGAGCTGCTCGGCATCCACGTCACGTGGCCGTTCACTGTCCCGCCGGAGATCGACCAGGCGGTGCAAACCGGCAAGCCGCTGCCGGCCGACCTCTCGGCCGACGAGCAGCACGGCGGTGTCGTCGGCACGCATCTACTGGGAGAACAAGACGTTCACCTTCTTCGCGCCGAAGAACGTCACGATCCCGGTCGGCGTGACAGCCTTCCCGGACGAGGTCGTACAGACCCCGCGCAGCTGGACCGAGCGCGCCTATCCGGGCCTCGTCTACTACAACAAGGTCGACAAGGGCGGGCACTTCGCGGCCTGGGAGCAGCCGCAACTGTTCGCAGAAGAAGTTCGCGCGGCCTTCAGATCGCTTCGATAGATGCCAGTGGTTGAGCGGCCGGACATGCCCTCACGGCACGAAATGCCTGAGCCGGTGGGCGGCCGAGTGGCCTGCTTCCGAGCCACTCGGCCCCAGCCGAGCGGCCTGCCACCTCGTTTGCAAACCAAGGAGTGGCTGGGATCGCCGCGCGCAGGCACGCCGTGCCGTTCGACGCTGAGCAGCCACCGGATGACAGCGGAGGCTAAGCATGACCAGCAAGGCAACGCCGCGCGGCCGAAGCACGATCGCGGACCGCGTCGGCGACGGGAATCGCGACGGGGGAATATCGAACTACTCGAGGGCGGCGATGCGTGCGCGAAGCACCCACGTGTCCGGTGCCCGAGACGGCCAAGGGCCCGACGGTCGGTCCAGACGGGTACGTGATCCAGGAACTGGCCGACGGCGTGTTCTGGCTGAGCGACGGCGCTTATCAGAGCATGTTCGTCGTCACCGACGACGGAGTCATCGCCATCGATGCGCCTCCCACCCTCGGCAACGACATCCTTCGGGCGATCGCCAAAGTCACCAAGAAGGCGGTCACCGGAGTGGTCTACAGCCATCAGCACTCCGATCATGTCGGCGCCATGTCGGTGTTCCCAGACGATGTTCCGTATTACGCGCAGCGTGCGACCGCCGACCGCCTCGTCGCGTTGGGCGACCCGCTCCGTCCGCTTGCCTCGCACGTGTTCGACGACACCCTGACCATCGAGGCCGGAGACCAGACTCTTCGGCTCGATTACCCCGGACCAAACCACGCCGAGGGAACATCTTCATCCACGTGCCGAAGCAGCGCGTGTTGATGCTGGTCGACGTCATCTTTCCCGGATGGGTTCCGTTCTCGAACCTCGCGCTGTCCGCCAACGTTCCCGGCTTCATCAAGGCTCACGAGCAGGCGCTCACCTACGACTTCGACACGCTCGTGGGTGGTCACGTCACGCGCCGAGGGACGCCTGAGGACGTCCGTGTCCAACTCGAGTACATGACCGATCTTCGCGAGACCGCCGAAGCGGCACTGTCCTCGGTCGACCTACCCGCCACGCTGGCGCGGGTGGACATCGGCAACGTTTGGGCTGTGTTCCGCGCCTACCTCGACGCCGTTGCCGCGCAGACCGCGGATGAGATGGTGCCGCGGTGGAAGGACCGGTTGGGCGGCGCCGATGTATTCACGCTTCCCAACGCGTGGGCAATGGCCGAGTCCCTTCGATTGGATCTCAATTCCATGGGCCCGTTCGGCATCAAGGCATGAAGCCGTGTTGCCTCCTGGGCCAGGCCGCCTGCTGCCACCCACTGGTTCTGGGACAGGCGCAGCCCGTGGGCGGGCGATAGACCAGGGACTTCACGGGCGCGAAGCGGACCGGATCGCGGGATCGTCGACAGCAGTGACACAGAGCGTGTCATCCGACCAACCGAGGAGCACGGATCATGAACGTCGATCTCGAGGTTGTCACCATCCCGGTCTCCGACGTCGACAACGCGCTGTACTTCTACCGCGACCAGCTCGGCTTGCGCGTCGACACCGACATCAATCGCGACGAGTTCCGCGTCGTCCAGATGACCCCCACCGGCGAAGGCCACACGTCGATCGTGTTCGGCCGAGGCATCCCCCTGGCGGCCGAGCCGGGCTGGTGTCGAGGTCACCGAGATCTACCACGGGCCAGGAGCACCGTTTTTCCCTGCCGCGCGCATCGCTGGCCCCGATCCGAACCGCACCAGCTACGCGTCCTACGCATCGTTCACCGACCCGGACGGCAACGGTTGGACGCTCCAGGAGGTCACCGACCGCCTGCCCGGTCGCGAACCCCGCAACTGAGCCGACCGACCTGGTCGAGTTCTCACTGAAGAAGGGTGAAGCCAATGGGATTCAGATTGCGATTCAGCCGGCGTGGAGGCGAGGCCCGCACTGAGGTGCCACGATCCGCCCGCGTGCAACGAGGCAAGGCACAGGCTCGCCGCTCTCGCCCGAGGCGGGATGCCGAAGCTCGGGCCGGGGATCCGATCAAGAACTGGGAAACTCCGGAGCAGCAGTTCCTTCGCCAAGCCGGCGACCCCTTCCTCGACGGCTGACCACAGGTAACCAACCCGAGCGTGCGCGGGCGGTACGGTCTCCAGAGCTTGCATTCCGCGGACGGTCCGAAGCGAGGGTAAAGACCTCCACACCGCCGTTGGCGCGCCACAATCTGACGCTCGCGATGCGTCCGACGGTAAGGCGCTGATGCGCGACTCTACGGCGCCCTGCCCGGTCGCATGCCGGGCGAGCATGATCCACCGAAAGGGCCCGACAATGTTCTGGTACCGATCCATGGTCACGATCGCATCGCCGGTTGAGTGTCGCCGGCCGGCGCACCACAACGCTGGCCGCCGCCACCAGCGTGGTTGCTGCACCCGCGCCCGCCCCGGAAGCGGTCGCTGCCACACCGCCGGACGTTGCGCGGGCCATGGCCCACCCCACACCAAAGTGCAATAGACCCTCAGCTTGAGGTGGCCTACTCTCGCGGCAGACGTCACGTAGCGACGGAATGGAGGCTGCGCAGGTGTAGCCGGCGTGGCGGGCGGCGCCGGAGCTTAGCGCGCCAGATGTCGGTTGAGGCGTGACGAGTGCAACGGCGCCATGGATGCCTTCCGGCCTTGGGTTTGCGCGCCGCGGCCTACGGAGGTGGTGGGGTCGTGCAACTTGCCGGTCCAGGCACTTGGACATTCTCCTCGTCGTGCTTACCGTGCGCGGAACGAAATCGGCCACTACGCGCGATACCTGTACTTACGAGTAGCGCCTCGTCGATCAGCTAGGAGATCCCACGGACGGAGCAACCGCGATGCACCCTGGACCTGAACCTCAGCACAGACGGCCAGAGAAGATCGAGCCGTGGGACGGAGTGGTTGCAGACGCCGCCCCATCCGATCACATTGTGCAGCTCTATCAGGACGAGAACTTTCTCAACCGTGCCGTATGCCGGTTCGCGGGTGCTGCGCTCGCGAGTGGAGAGGGCATCATCCTGGTGCCGACGATGACGCACTGGAACGCTTTTCGCCCGCGCTTAGAGGCGGAGGGCGTGGATGTGGATGCTGCTCGCGCACGTGGACAGCTGACCGTTGTTGACGCCGACGAATTCCTGCCCCGTTTCATGCAGGACGCCATGCCGGACTCACCGCTGTTCCTGGGCCTTGCCGCGGATGTGATCGGTCAGGCGCGCGCTGGGGGCCGCTATCAGAAGGTGCGGTGGTGGGGAGAAATGGTGAACGTCCTGTGGGAGCAGGGGAACGTCGCCGCCAGCATGAACCTTGAGGACCTGTTCGATCAGCTCGCCACCAAGCATGACATCGCAATCTTCTGCTCATTTCTGATGGACAACTTCAATGGGGATGTTCACGCGCACATGCTGCCCAGGCTCGGCACGAATCACTCACACCTTGTGCCGGTAGAGCATTACGCCCGGCTGGAACGCGCCGTGGCGGATGCCCTCCGGGAGACGGTCGGCGCCGATGAAGCGCGTGTGCTTGAAGGACAGCTGCTCTCGCAGTATCGCCAACCGTTCGCTATGCCGCGCGCTCAAGCGTTGCTTCTGGCGCTGCGCCAGGTCCTTCCCGCAGTTGCGACTCCTGTCCTGGAGCGCAGCCGCGAGCTGTACACCGCGTCGGCAGCTGGCTGATCATCGTGCAACTCGCGACGCTCACTGGTAGCTGGAACTTCCAGCGGCTCGATGGCGAAGGCGCCGCAAACACGCAGGTTAGCGATCTGATCAATATCCTCGACACTATTGAAGTTCCCATCATTGTCGCGCAACGCGACCTCAGGGTCGCTGGCTTCAATAAGGCGTCGGTGGAGGTACTCGGCCTCTCGCGATCGGACATCGGCCGCGGGCTGCGGAATATCACGGCACTCGCGGGCGCGCCGCACTTGGGACAGCAATGCCGCGAAGTCATCGACGGCGGAGTGGAATCCCGAGCCGACTTCAGGGACGGGGACAGGTGGTTCGTCGTTCGGATATCCCAGTGCACAAGAGGCGATCACCAAGCAGCCGGCGCTGTGCTGACGTTCACGAACGTGACCGCGTTCCGCGCGAGCATGGATCAGGCCATTTATGAACGCGAATCCACCAAGGTAATCCTCAACACGGTGGCGGATCCGCTCATCGTGGTGAGCGCTGACCAGCGGGTTCAGACCGGCAACCGTGCGTTCTACACGTTGTTCGGGCTCTCTCGCGACGAGACGCAGGGCGTGCCCCTTGACGAACTTGCCGGTGGCGCGTTCGAGCGTGCCTCGTTGCGTAAGCAGCTGCGAAAGCTGCTCGCCGGCGGCCAGGTGTTCCAACCCGTCGAAGTGGATGACGTTGCTACGGCGAGAGGCCTACGGACGCTGCGCCTCGACGCCCGTCCGCTGTCTTTCCCGGTCCATCCGGAGCGCAGGTTGCTGGTGACGTTCCAGGACATCACGGAGCGCAAGCAGGCCGAAGCAGCCAAGGATCTGCGGTCCGAGGCGGAGCTGCGGCGCAGCGAGGCATTTCTCGCTGAGGGCCAACGACTTAGCCTGACCGGCAGCTTTTCTTGGAAGGTCGCGACCGACGAGATGACGTGGTCGGAGCAGCTCTACCGCATCTACGAGCTCGAGGTCGGCGTGCCAGTGACGTTCGAGATGATCCGTCGTCGAGTGCATCCGGAAGACCTCAGCCTGATCGAGAAGATGAGGAGGGTCGACCAGCTGCCGGACGGCGGCAAGGACTTCGAATGGCACTACCGCTTGATGATGCCTGACCGCTCGATCAAGTTTCTGCATGCCGTTGCCCATGCGATCCGCGATCACGACGGTCAACTGGAGTACATCGCGGTCGTTCAGGACGTCACGGCGCGCCGGTTGTCGGAAGAAGCTCTCGCGAAGGCCAGATCGGAGCTTGCAAGAGTTGCAAGGGCCACGAGCCTTGGCGTGCTTACGGCGTCGATCGCGCACGAGGTGAACCAGCCGCTAGCGGGCATCATTACCAACGCCGGTACCTGTCTCCGGATGTTGGATGCCAACCCGCCGAACGTTGCGGGCGCGCGGGAAACCGCGCGGCGGACGATTCGCGACGGCAACCGAGCCTCGGACGTGATCAGCCGGCTCCGTGCCCTGTTCCGCAACGAGGAGCTCACGCTCGAGGTGCTGGATCTCAACGAGGCCACGCGTGAGGTGCTGGCCCTGTCGTCGAGCGATCTCCAGAGCACTCGGGTCGTTGTTCAGTCAGAACTTGCCGAGGATCTCCCGCCCGTCGCCGGCGATCGGATCCAACTCCAGCAGGTCATCCTGAATCTGCTGCGCAACGCGTCCGACGCGATGGTTGACGTCCACGACCGCCGCCGGGAAGTGCTGATCAGAACCGAACGGCACGGCGGCGATGGTGTGCGCCTGACCGTTCGGGACGTCGGTGTGGGGGTGGACTCCGAGAGGGTCAACAGGCTGCTCGATGCCTTCTACACGACGAAGCATGACGGCATGGGTATCGGGCTGTCCGTCAGCCACTCCATCATCGAGCGGCATGGTGGCCGTCTCTGGGCAGAGCCGAACGACGGTCCGGGCGCGACCTTCGCGTTCTCCATTCCCGGGGTTCCAGAGGGAGTTACGGGCGCGGCACGGGTATGAGGCAGTCATGATGAGCAACCGTTCCCTGGTGTCGGTCGTCGATGACGACGAGTCGGTGCGCGAGTCGCTGCCGGACCTACTGCGAGAGTTCGGGTTTGCGGCCGAGGCGTTCTCGTCCGCCGAAGCATTTCTCGCGTCGGACGTCGTCGGCGAGACGCGTTGTCTGCTCCTCGACGTCGCGATGCCGGGCATGTCCGGCCCCGACCTCAAGGAAGAGCTGACACAGCGGCAGCAGCCGATCCCAATCGTGTTCGTCACCGCCCATGCCGACCCGACCGTCCGTCCACGGCTGCTCGAGAACGGGGCGGTCGAGTGCCTATTCAAGCCGTTCAGCGAGGCGGACCTGCTTGACGCGATCAGAGAGGCGCTTGATCGGCCACGCTCCGGGCCCGCGAGGGCGACATGAGTGCACTGGACGAAGGACGCGGCGAGTCGGTAGCACCAGTCATCTCGCACGACATCCCCGTTGTATTCGTTGTCGACGATGACGTATCAGTGCGGGAATCGCTGGAGTTGCTCATCCTGTCTGCCGGCTGGCAGCCGGAGACCTTTGCCTCTGCGGAGGACTTCCTCGCACGTCCGCGCATCGACGGCCCGAGCTGCCTAGTGCTCGATGTGAGTCTTCCGAAGCTCAACGGTCTGGACCTCCAGAAGCGCATCATCGACTGGGCAGACATGCCGATCATCTTCATCACCGGTTTCGGCGACGTTCCGACCACTGTGCAGGCGATGAAGGCCGGCGCCGTGGAGTTCCTGACCAAGCCGTTCGGCCCCGACGCGTTGCAGAACGCCATCAGCCAAGCCATAGAACTCAGCCGCGCCGCGCGTGCGCACGAGGCCGAGCTGCGCGCGCTGCGCGATTGTCACGCGTCACTCACGCCGCGCGAGCGAGAGACCATGGCACTGGTCGTCTCCGGCCTGCTGAATAAACAGATCGCAGTGCAACTCGGAATTAGCGAGATCACCGTGAAGGCCCATCGCGGCCGCGTGATGCGCAAGATGCGCGCCGAGTCACTGGCCGATCTGGTGCGCGTCGCCGCGGCACTCGGCGTGCCGCCCGTCGCGCACACCTAATACCAAAGCATCACGACACCATCGTGTAATAGCTCGCTTTGCCCTGCTCCCGTAGCTTCGGGTCGGGTCAAGCCGGTCCCACTGGGTACGAGCGAGAAAGCTCAGGTGCAGCCGACATGCTTGCATACGGAGGCGAGAGCGCCAGGCAAACCCATCGTGCGAGCGGCACGTCCGAGGCGCCCAGTCATTCGATCAAGGGTTGGGCGCGAGTTCTAGAGTTCCGGAACCAATCCGAACGGACTGTTCCTGCCGAGGTCCTCCCCGAGCCCGATGCCAGTACCCGCGATGAGTTTCTCGCCCCCACGCACGCCTCGATCAGTCGCGATACACGGACACGAGTTCGCGTCGATGGAACGTATGACGGTGGCCCGGGGCGACCGCTTTTCGGTCGCGGTCGCGAATGCCGCGACCTCGATCGACTCCTGGAGAATCTCCTGGCCGGTCAAAGCGGTGCGCTGGTCGTGCGTGGCGAGTCGGGCGTCGGCAAGTCGGCGTTATTGGAGTACCTCGTGCAAACGGCGGGTTCCGGATGCCGGATTGCGCGAGCCGCTGGGCTTGAGTCCGAGATGGAGCTTGCCTATGCGGGCTTGCACCAGCTATGCGGCCCCATGCTTGATCTCCGGGAGCGCCTGCCGGCGCCGCAGCGCGCCGCGCTCGCGACGGCGTTCGGCCTCAGCGCGGAACCGGCTCCCGGTCGCACCATTGTCGGCCTAGCCGTACGCGGAGTGCTGTTGGAGGCGGCTGCGGAGCAGCCGCTCCTGTGTGTGGTCGATGACGTGCAGTGGCTTGATCGGGTTTCCGTGCAGCTGCTCGCCTTCGCCGTGCGCCGGCTGCGGGCAGAGCGGATTGCAGTCGTGCTGGCGCTGCGCGAGCCCAGCGATGAGGCTGCGTTGACGGGCCTGCCGGAGCTCACAGTCCGCGGCCTGAGTGACCGCGACGCGGGTGCGCTGCTGGACCGAATGGTCAATCGGCCAGTAGACCCGCGCGTCCGCGACCGGATCATTGCCGAGACAAACGGCAACCCGCGTGCCCTCCTCGAACTTCCAGGGGCGATGACCACGGCGGATCTGGCTGACGGATTTGAACCAGTCCA
>WNGE01010004.1_pt1 | contig 18170 bp, 14 predicted proteins | sample 5400651 | NCBI WGS metagenome assembly WNGE01 (sample SAMN13153370, study PRJNA577476) | soil metagenome | isolation source: 60 cm soil or saprolite under grassland replicate 2 | place: USA:California | collected 2016-06-15
ATAGTTGCCAATGCCCGCATTGGGGTTATGTACTGGAGGGCGAGATACTAATGAAATATGATGATGGAAAAGAAGAGCGGTTAACAAACGGAGATGTTTTTTATATGCAACCAGGGCATACTGCCATTGTTGAAAGAGATGCCAAACTAATTGATTTTAGCCCGGAAAAGGAGCTTAATGAAGTAATGGAACATATTGCTAAAAAAATGGCAGAGTTTAGTAAGTAAATTCCTTTTAATACAGCCGCGCCAGCGCAAGTATGGAGAAAAGCTTTCGTAGCACATAGGCTACTTTGTGTCCTACTTGCCGCAACGTCTCTCCAACAATTTATGTTTAGCGACATTCAAGTTCCCGGCACTTACTGCTATAAGTTTGTTGTTGACGGCGTTTGGATAACCGATCCCAAAATCCAAATTTCAACAAGGACAGTTTTGATTCCATTTTAGAAGTGAATTAAAAGTCTATTTGTTTCATGAATGCTTCACATTTCTTGAAGAGAAAAGGTTAAGATCAGCACTACTTTGCACATAGTGAGTCTGTTACTGTTACTAATAAAAAATTAACTATGAACAAATTTTCAAAACCATTTTTGAAGTGCATAAAAGAAACACAAATCAACCATGTGCGTGTGGGTAAAGACAGAACTAAGTTCACCGGGAAATGGATGATTGAAGTTGATGGAAGAATTTTTGCCCGCTCTTACTACGGCGCAGACAGAAGCTGGTACACAGCTTTTTTAAATGGCGATGAAGGCTCCATTAAATGCGGAAAAGAAATTGTTGATGTTAAAAGTGAGAAACCCATCGACATTGAAATAATCACTGATGCAATTAATAAAGCTTATGAGAAAAAATATTTGGTAAAAGCCTACAATAAAAAATGGATTGATGGTCTTAATCAACCCGAAAGAATTACCGGCACAATGGAATTTATTCCTTTGTAATCTTTACAAAATCTCTCCACCTCTCAGTAGTGTTGCGCAGGACGCTACGGAATAAAAATCAAAAGCCAGTCTCTGTGCGACGTTCAAAACAAAAGCTACAACAAAGCAATAAGTATAATAGCAATTCCCTCCTCCGCAACGTCTCACCGAAGATTTGTGTTTAGCGCATAAAGTTCCGAACGTTGAAATGTCCCGCGAAGGGGATGAAACAAGATGACACAACCGCATCCTAATAGTAATTCCACTGCAGGCAAAAAACATTTCTTTTTATACTAAATACTTTTTACCGGAATAAACCAACATTTTTTTATTTACAATGTTGAAATAGAATTATTGATTTTCTCCGATCATATTACTCATTTCATAGATGAGCAATTTCTCTTTTTTATCATTTCCCCAAAAATATCCATTGAAGCTTCCATCAGTTCTAACAACGCGATAACAGGGAATAAAATAACTTACAGGATTCGCACCGACAGCTCCTCCTACTGCACGTGCATCACGGCTTTCTTTGCTTAAACTTCCATAAGTTGATAAGCCGCCTTTTGGAATCATCACCAATTTTTCCCAAATGTTATATTGAAATTCGGTGCCTTTTAAATGCAGGCTTAACTTTGATTGTAATGAAGGATCATTGATGCGATCAAAAGCGAGGTTCAACCATTTTGAATCTTGGTCAATCAATACATTATCCGGAAATCTTTTTTTGAGATCATGAAGGATATATTGCATGTCATTGTTTACAAAACCTAAATAGGTAACACCTTTTTCAGTAGCTGCAATTAAAACTTCACCGATCCTTGTATCTTCAATTTTATAAAACACGGGCAACTGTTCATCGCCACTTTTCCATTTATGAATGATAAAAGAGTGTTCAGTTTTCAATTGTGTATGATTGATGCGTTCTTTCAATACTGTTTTATCTATCAACCTAAGGTCAGTTAAATTGTATCCCGGCTTATTTTGAGTTTTTATTTTTGTGTTCATGATTCTTTCTTTTAAACATCAAACTTACTGATGAATACAACGATATAAAACCCGCTTCTTGCTAGATAGTCTTAGAAGCTGTTTGAATTAATTGCAAAAGATTTATTATAGTGCTTGTTGTTGCCATAAAATTTGCAGATGAAGTGATTGCGACGCAACGAAGATGCCATGAAAATTTTTAGTTGGTATCAAAAACAAATAACTCAAACAACTTTCTTAATTTCCTGTTAAGTTAATCTATCATCTAACATCGCAAGAACCGGGTTTAAGTAACATATCCTATCATTTAGTTTTGCTTTATGCGATTTACAGATTTAATTTCATACACTCAATATTTTTAAAACAATGCTTACAATATGAAAGAAACATTATTGCAGATCAAAAAATTATTTGCAGGCCAATGGGTGGGCGAAGGCTTTGCAAAGTATCCCACGATTGATGACACATTTTATACAGAGCATCTTGAATATAAACCTGATGAATATAAAGATGCTGTTTTTTATCAGCAAAAAACATGGTACAAAAATGATACGGAGAAGAACGGACATACTGTGTTTTGGGATACAGGCTTTATTATATTAAAAGAAGATAAAATTTTGTTGCATAGTGTACAGGTTGGCGGCAGAATGGAAATATTTGAATTGGTAAATGCCGATAACAACAGCTTTACTTTTACCAGCACTTCTATTCTGGAAGACCCAAAGGCAACGCAATCACAGCGAATATTTAAAGTTGAGGGCGATAGTTTTCATTATGAATTGAACATGGCTACACATGCAGCTGGTTTTCAAAATCATTTGAAAGCTGATTTAAAAAGAGCTGATTTTTAAAGATTGATTATAATCATGAAAAGAGAAATTATTCGCGTAGAACCTTTATCAACTTATTTGGAAAACTGGAAAGCGCCAACATCTGCTGTTACACGCAATGGCAATACAATTTATGTTTCCGGTTTTCCCCCTTTTGATCCTGAAACAAGTGAAGTTGTGAATGCATCTATTGAAAGGCAAACAGAACTTGTATTAGAGCAAATGAAACTTTGCCTGGAAACTGCAGGATCATCTTTAAGCAATGTTTTAAAATGCAATGTGTATTTTACTTCTGTTGAAAAATTTGCTGCGGTTAATGAAGTGTACAAACGTTATTTCCCTGAAAATCCACCGGCGCGGATTTTTGTTTGTGTGCCCGCATGGCCCGGACATTTTGATATCGAGATAGATTGTGTTGCAATGATTGAAGAAATGTAAAAATTATGCAGAACCGTGTAAATCCTTTCGGAGAAATTATTGAAACTACCGCACGTGGTTTATGGATGGGCAATCGCGGCAATATTCATAATCATGATAAAAAAATTGTTCGCGCATATAAATTAAAAGCATGGATTACCTGCAAGCTTGAGTTCAAAGGAAGAAAGCGTGAGATAATGGCACCTAATCTTTATACAGAATTATTTTTTCTTGATGAAGCAACATCATTTGCAGCAGGTCATCGTCCTTGTTTTGAATGCCGCAGGGAAGACTATAATAAATTCAAAACGGCGTGGTTGAGAGGAAACACACAATATAAGTTCAGTGAAAAAACATCTATAAGCGAAATAGATAAAATTTTACAAAAAGAAAGAATGAATAAAGATGGTTTTAAAAAAACCTTTGAAGAAAAAAACAGCATTATTCCTGATGGAACTTTTATTGCTATTGAAAACGAGCCTTATCTCGTATTTAATAAGCACATATACTTATGGACGCCATTTGGTTACACAAAAAAAAATAGCACTTTCTCCTAATGGAAAATCAACGGTGCTCACACCAAAATCTACTGTAAATACATTCAAGGCAAGTTACAGGCCACAGGTAAGCTTAACCCGATAATCAGCATAGCTATTAATAACATTGTAGTTCTGTGTTGAACCAGCAAGGTCCCAGCTATGAAAAGCGGGATTCCATCTGGCATTTAAAGAACAAAGCTTCGTTAAAGCAATAAGTACAAAAAGCAATTCAAAAAAACATTTCTTTTTAAAAATACTTTTTAGTGCAATAAATATTTTTACCGAAATAAACCAGCATTTTTGCCAACTCAATTTATATCGGACTTATGCAAAAGAAGAATACAAAAGCAGCAATGGGTTTTATTTTCATAACGTTGCTGATTGATGTAATGGGGTGGGGCTTAATTATTCCTGTAATGGCTAATCTTATTGCGGAGTTAAAACATATTCCCGTTAACATAGCCAGTACTTATGGCGCTGCCCTGCTTTCGGTATTTGCCATTACACAATTTCTCTTTGCACCTGTAATTGGTAATCTTAGCGACAGGTTTGGACGACGCCCGGTTTTACTATCTTCTTTACTCGGTTTTGGAATTGATTACATTATACTTGCGCTGGCGCCTGCTTATGGATGGCTGTTTATCGGACGTGTGATTGCGGGCATTACCGGTGCCAGCTTTACTACTGGTACGGCATACATAGCGGATGTTAGCACAAATGAAACGGACAGGGCAAAAAATTTTGGTTTAATAGGAGCAGCTTTTGGACTGGGTTTCGTGCTGGGTCCTGCGCTTGGCGGGCTGCTTGCAAGCTGGGGTATTCGTGCACCCTTTTATGCTGCGGCAGCGCTGTGCCTCCTCAACTGCCTGTATGGATATTTCTTTTTACCTGAATCATTAAGTGTAGAACACAGGAGACCTTTCGATTGGAGGAGAGCTAACCCGTTTGGTTCATTAAAGTTTTTAACCCGGCATCCTGAAATTGGAGGACTTGCCCTGGGATTTTTTCTTATTTATTTAGGAAGCCAGTCTATCCAGGGCAACTGGAATTTTTTTACTATTTACCGCTTTCACTGGAGCGAGAAAATGGTGGGCATTTCACTGGCGGTTGTAGGTGTTTTAGTTGGTGGCGTTCAGGCAGGTCTTACGCGTGTGGTAAACCCCAAAATCGGGAACGAGAAAAGCATTTACCTGGGTTTAACTCTTTATACAATTGGATTGGTACTTTTCGCTTTGGCAACACAAAGCTGGATGATGTTTGCCTTTCTTGTACCGTATTGCCTGGGTGGCATCTGCGGTCCATCGCTACAGTCGGTTATTTCAGGGCATGTGCCCCGTAATCAGCAGGGAGAATTGCAAGGGGCGCTTACGAGCCTGATGAGCCTTACAACTATTATCGGTCCGCCGATCATGAGTTTTACTTTCAGCTATTTTACTACTGATAAGGCGCCGTTTTATTTTCCCGGCATGCATTTTCTCATCGGCGCCGCGTGCATGTTTCTAAGCATTATTATTATTTACAAAGTGCTAAGCAGGGAGAAGAAAGAAAGTCCGCAGTTACGGAAAGTGATTGAGGGTGGTGAGGGAGAACAAAAAAAATTGCAAGTACATTAACGATTGTTCCAAATCCGCCTTTGATGGAGCCGGCATCTCGTGATTAAATATAAAAGAGCAAGCAGGAAGCCCTGAAATAATCCTGAATCGAGTTCAGAACAGGGTCACCTGTCAACACAAATACCCACACCCAATATCGCATGGCAGCCAGCGTAAATTCTGTACAATTGTTTCAATTCCTTTTTTCCGTTGCAAATATTTCAGTGTTATAAGCACTGCTGTTATACTGCCACTTGGTATAGAGAAGAGGAATGGTATCACCTGTTCGGGTATTGCAATATTATTGTAGGTAATGTTTACAGATGTGTGGTAATTGCCAACAGGAACAAACTCATTCATATTATAGCCTGCCGCGGCTATGTCTATGTTTACCGCGTTAGTATACGCAGGAGCAATAATAGCCTGCCTGGAAATAAATGCAGGTATCTTCAGCATCAGTTGTCCGTGCATATTTGTTTGCAGTGTTAGCGGTACACGAAATCTTTCCTTCGCATTAAACTCAAAGCCGTTAATAAAGGGTAACACGGTGGTGGATAATGTTTGTTCAAAGGGTTTTGTCTGCAGCCATTTTTTTATTGCACCCGTAAAGTTGTCACGTACAGATTTTTCCAAAGGTTGCGAAAGCACATGCTCAAACAATCTTCTTAAGCCCGCACCTATTCTCGATGCCTTACCCATATTTGCACTGCTTTTTTTTGTAGGCTCACTTTGATTGATTGTATCAGGCTGGTAACACATATAAGGAATACCCTTCCAGGCAGAGCCAACCACATTGCCCATTCTACCGATAAAATAAATTCTTGTTTGTATTGCCACGACAATAATTTTTGTTGTTTAATACTTAATGAAAATATTAACCAGTATTCAGCAGAGGAAGCAATGCGGGCAATCTATAATAAAAGGTTCAGGAATAATAACAAGTACCTCTTTTAACCGTATCTGGTTATTGCCTTGTTCGTACCAAGTGGGCAGATCTGCCCACTTGATAGGTGTAAGATACGAATTTGATATGAATAAAGTAGCAATGAAAACAGGAAACGGGACAACTTGATTTTGCAGAAGATAAAGCAAACTGGGAGAGGAAATTGCCTGTATAACCGAACAGAGAAAGTGATAATACAAAAGTCTCAAAAATTAAAAAAGCGTATAACAATTTGAAATTTTCAGGAGGCTTTAATTATGTACTTAAATAGCCCTCAACATTTGATTAAAATGCTTTTTATGTGATTGTATATAGTGCAAATCATGTTTACTTCGTATCACGAAAGGCGGAGAATGAGCCCCCAATCCACATCCTTTAAAAAATCAACTTAAATCCATTTTCTTATAAAAACCACTTACTAAACCCGGTGGTTTTTTTCTTTTTATACCTTAACTTCGATAAGTCGTCTCCCGGCAAAACATAAAGAGTACAACAAGAGAAATGCTTGCACTCATAAACAATAATAAATAAGCGAGTAAATAAATTCGAGGTACATGATGCAGCAAAGCAATAAGTACAATAGCGCGTCATGCTGCCGTCATGCTGAACTGGCTTCAGCATCTCTTGACAAAACATTTATTAAGCACTACAAGAGACCCTGAAATAAATTCAGGGTGACATACAGCAACAAAGCAATAAGTACAATAGCGCGTTATGCACTGCCATGGTGAACTCTCTGCTCACCTATCAATTATTTTTTGGTGTTCGCGAAGCTGCGCTTTCAGCATCTCTGGCAAACGCTTATTAAGCACTACAAGAGAATCTGAACACTTTCAGTAGTAAAGTTTTTAAATATGTATTTTCCTTCCATAACAATTATTTCCTTCAAATATATGTAAGTGGATATCATCTTCGGATAACATTTGTTTCAATTTTCAACTTAGAATTATTGGAGCACTACAAGAGATCCTGAATGCTTGCATTCATGAACTCTGTTTTCTTCTCCTCACAGTCTGTCCATAGCTTTGCGAATTAGCCACGACTGTGCAGCATTCCAAGAACAAAAGTTGCAATAAAGCAATAAGTATAATAGCGCGTCATGCTGAACTTGTTTCAGCATCTCTTGGTAAGATATAAAGAGCGAACAAGAGACCCTGAAATAAATGCAGGGTGACGTATAGCAATAAAGCAATAAGTACAATAGCGCGTTATGCACTGCCATGGTGAACTCTCTGCTCACCTATCAATTATTTTTTGGTGTTCGCGAAGCTGCGCTTTCAGCATCTCTGGCAAACGCTTATTAAGCACTACAAGAGAATCTGAAAAATGTCAATAAAACAATAAGTATATCAGTACATCATGCTGAACTTGTTTGCTCACTTATCAATTATTTTTTTTGGTGTTCGCGAAGCTGCGCTTTCAGCATCTCCTGACAAAACATTTATTAAGCGCATCAAGAGACCCTGAAATAAATTCAGGGTGATTGAACAACTTCATAAGTACAATAGCAATTCAAAAGTTTGCTTAACCGCATTAGTTTAAAACGTACAAAGGGAAACATAAACGGCGATATTATATACATTAGCTGTAACATAAATCTTCTCTATAATTCCTGCAAAATTATTTTTACCTTTTGCAAAATCTGTTCTATGACCAAGAAGGCTAAATTCACAAAAAATTCCAGAAAGAAGACCCCTAAAGATCAAAGTGATTCTTCAATATCGGGGGAAACAGATAATGGAAAAGAAGGCAAACTTAAAGGTAAGGTCTACGGGCAGCAAATGGCTAAGCACCATATCGAGTTAGTAAAATTGCAGGAATGGATTAAAAATAAGGGATTGAAAGTGGTTGTGATATTTGAAGGTCGTGATGCTGCTGGCAAAGGTGGTGTTATAAAGAGAATTACACAACCCCTTAACCCACGTGTTTGCCGGGTGGTAGCATTGGGCACACCAACAGAACGTGAGAAAACGCAGTGGTACTTTCAGCGATATGTCGCCCAATTGCCTGCTGCGGGTGAGATGGTTCTTTTCGATCGTAGTTGGTACAACCGGGCAGGGGTTGAGCGGGTCATGAGCTTTTGCACTGATGAGGAATACCATGAGTTCATGCGTTCATGTCCTGAATTTGAACGCATGCTTATCCGTTCTGGAATTATCCTGATCAAATATTGGTTTTCCGTGAGTGATGCTGAGCAAGAACGTCGTTTCCAAGATCGTATCGCTAAGCCTACAAAGCGATGGAAGCTGAGCCCTATTGACCTGGAGTCGCGTAAAAGATGGATAGAATATTCCCGTGCCAAGGATGAAATGTTTAAGTATACGGATATTAAGCAAGCGCCTTGGTATGTGGTTAATTCCGACGACAAAAGACGTGCTCACTTAAACTGTATTCATCACCTGCTAAGCATAATTTCTTATGAGGATCTTACACCTGAGGAGATGATCTTGCCATCACGACAGGAAGATACAGGCTATGTTCGTCCACCAATGACTGATCAAACCTTTATTCCGGAGGTGTTCTAAGATAAAGCCAACTATCTTTTTTATCTTGATTAAGGAACTAACCACTCTTGCAGTGTGCCATTTTAAGAATAAAAGCTACAACAAAGCAATAAGTACAATAGCGCGTCATGCTGCCGTCATGCTGTTCTGAACTAGTTTCAGGATCGTTTCAGCACCCCCTGGCAAAATATTTCTTTCAATTTTGAACTTAGAATTATTTAAGCACTACAAGAGACCGTGAAATGCTTGCATTCATGAGCACAAATAAAAAATAATAAATAAGCGAATAAATAAATTCAGGGTGACATATCACTCAACTTCTGTAGTTACAGTTACAGTAATACAACAGCCTGACGAAGCACAATCAATGACTAAGCCCCGCATTTATTTTTTGAAAAGCTTATCCGCATGCCATCTGTCCCATTCCTGTGGCACAAAAAAGAGTTATAAGTAAAATAGCTCTCGGCATTACATGGCTTAAATCCCAGGTCGGTTCCATTAACCCGTGACCGGAATGAAACAATAAGCAGATCAACAGCAAGCAGGTATATAGCATATTTTTTGAACAGACCAATAATAAGCAGGAAACCGCCTATCATTTCAACATAGGAAGTATAATATGCAGTTGCCCATATAAGCCATTTAGGAAGAAAAGTTGTTTCAAAATCTTTGAAGAACATGTTATACACTTTGGGAACGGTGTATATAAATATTTTACCTAAAGCCCTGCACAAAAAAAATGATACCAGGCAACATTCTTGTGGATAAAATACCCGCTGCTTTTGTAGAGCTCTCTTTCATGTTTGGGATTTAATGGTTGTTTTTGTTTTTGTAATGCATACTCAAAGTTATCCCTTCTCCGCAATGTCTCTCCCAAAGCTTTGTGTTTAGCAGAGGACATTGCGGCATTCGACGCTTAACTTGTCTGAACCGGGATTTGGGGAGGTTAAAAGGATTATAGGAAAGTTCAATTTTGCAAAACAACCACATAGATTTTTATCAAGAATTTTCAATCAGTCATCAATGCTTAACTGCTAAAGTCACAGTTGCACACAGCCCAATCAAGGACGGATGAAAAAAAAGTGATGTATATCTTTTCTTTCTTGACTTTTTCTTTTCGCAACCTACTAATCGGTTGCCTTCTTTTGTGTCAAGACAAAAGAAGTATAAGATTGCCACGGTTTTGCCTGCACACAAATTCAAAGAGTAAAACCTTGCAATGACAGTAAAGAACAGAATGTACAAGAGTGCGACGCAACAGAAGTATAACAGTTAAACTCCAGCCTGGCTCATAAAAAATATTCTCTTTCAAACTTGTTGTAACAAATCTTTTTGCTGAAGAAGATTGCAGCTTTTTATGTATAATTTTAGTTTATCAAAATGCCTTGCATATGAATACAGCGTCTTTGTATCGGCAGATACGTGATATGATTGCAGCTAAACAATTCGAAGCTTTGCGCACACTGGAAATAATAAAGCCGCAACAATTTAACTGGGTTGCAGAAGTTTTCGAAAACATACATGTAAAAGATACGCCCGATGCACACGCACTTATATGGACAGACGGCGTGCAAACAAAAACATTTTCTTTCCGCGAATTAAGTTTGCATTGCAACCGCTTTTTACATTGTTTGCGTAAGCATCAACTTCAGCAGCAGGACGTGATTTTTTCTCAGATGCCCCTGGTTCCTGAAAACTGGTTAACGGTGCTTGTTTCCATAAAAGGAGGATTTCGTTTAATACCTGCGGCAACTATATTAAATGTACACGATATTGTGTATCGCTTTGGTAAACTAATGCCAAAGGCAGTTGTTGCAGATATTGACAATGCAATAAAGATTGATGAGGCAGAAGTATTATCAGGCAAATTTGTTTCTTTAAAAATTTTAGTGAATGGAACAAGAGACGGGTGGATATCATTTAAAGAAATTTATACAGAAGAAGCTGTAGCAGATGCAGCGCCTACGTATGCAAATGATGCTTTGTTCTTATTTTTTACATCGGGTACCACGAATGCCAAAAGTTGTAACGCATACTCATTTCAGTTACCCGTTTGGTCACTTGACCACTGCATCATGGATTGGTTTACAGCAGGGAGATATACACTATAATATTTCTCAACCGGGCTGGGCAAAATTTGCATGGAGCAGTTTCTTTGCACCATGGAGTATGGGTGCAACTGTTTTTGCTTTTCATCAAACAACGCGTTTCAGTGCGGCAGAGCATCTTACCATGATCGCAAAAAATAAAGTAACAACTTTTTGTGCACCACCAACTGCATTGCGCATGCTGATACTGGAGGATATCAAGCGTGGAAGAAAGGCACAGGCTTAATATTGCGCGATGGTTACGGGCAAACAGAAAGTACTTGTCTTGTTGCAAATTTGCCCGGAGAAAAATTGTTCTATGGGTAAGTCAACTTTTTTGTACGATATTGTTATTGCTGATGATGATGGAAATGCATTGCCTGCAAGTGAAGAGGGAAACATTGCCGTAAGAACAAACATTACAAAACCAAACGGATTATTTACAGAATATTTTAATGATGCGGAGAAAAAGAAAGAAGCGTTTAAGCATGGTTTGTATTACACAGGCGATAAAGCATATGTTGATGAGGATGGCTATATCTGGTTTGTGGGCAGAGATGATGATGTGATAAAATCTTCTGATTATCGCATTGGTCCTTTTGAAGTAGAGAGTGTGTTGCTTGAACATGAATATGTAATTGAATCAGCAGTGGTTGGTAGTCCGCATGCAACAAAAGGTTTTGTGGTAAAAGCATTTATTGTACTCAATGCCGGCTGTACTCCTAATAAACAAATTGCCGACGACATTTTTGCATATACCAAAAAGAATTTAGCACCATATAAAATGCCGCGAATTATTGAATTTGTAACGCAGCTCCCTAAAACCATCAGTGGAAAAATAAGACGCGTTGAATTGCGTGCAAATGAAGCACACAATAAACTGGAGCGACAAAAAATAGAACACGAGTATAGTTTATAGTAGAATCTTCCTTTCTCCTCAACATCTCTCCAACGACTGTTTAGAGGACGCTGCGGCATCCGCGTGAGGTTAAATGATGCAGTAAAAACCTTCGCTCTAACTTTGCTGATACCTAAACCTGTTAACCGCGATAATAAAATTTATTATGAAAAAATTTTCAGAGACATTTTTAAAATGTATAAGAGAAACAGAGATTAGCAGTGTTCGTGTGGGTAAAGACAGAACGAAATTCACGGGTATATGGATGGTTGAAGTTGAGGGCAGGATTTTTGCCCGTTCCTATTATCATGCCGAAAGAAGCTGGTATACAGCTTTTTTGGATGGCAATCCCGGGGATATTAAATGCGGAGGAGGCATTATAAACGTTAAGGGTGAGAAGCCAGCCGATGTCAGCATAGTCACTGATGCAATCAATAAAGCCTACGAGAAAAAGTATGCGGTAAAAAATCACAATAAAAAATGGGTGAACGGTCTTATCCAGCCTGAAAGAGTAGAGCGAACGATAGAATTTATCCCCTTGTAATCTTTACAAATTTCCTTCTCCACAATTGTCTGTCTTAATGCTTTATGATTAGCAGCGGCATTGCGGCATCCGCCAGAGGGCGGACAAAAGCTGCAACAAAGTAATAAGTACAGTAGCGCGTCATGCTTCCCTCATGCTGTCCTGAACTTGATTCAGGATCATTTCAGCATCTTCTGGCAAAACATTTTCTTTTATTTTTCTATTGTTAGAATTATTAAAGCAGAACAAGAGACCCTGAATGCTTGCATTTGTGAGCACAAATAAAAATAATAAATAAGCGAATAAATAAATTCAGGGTGACGGTTGCAACAAAGCAATAAGTATAAAAGCGGTTCTTCGTCCTTGTTGTTCGAAGTATTCCGTAGTCACTTTGAATAAAGATTAAAGTAAGTCTATAACCGGCATCCGTATGAGTTAGACAGATTCAAAGAGCCAACATCCCATATTAGCGATACCTCGAAAGCTTTATACTTTCCAAAAGCTCTCAACTACGAAAAACACTAACCTGCACAGTCCATATTCGCCATTGGGTAATCCATATTTGCCATTGGGTAATTGCAGCAAAACGTTTATATAAGCTATACTTTTCTTTGCAATACCATAAAACCTAAGCTGGTTTTGACGGATTTATTCTTAAAAAATTATATGAAAAATTTAGTTGGTATTTTTAATCATACCCCTGGTGCTTACTTTCTCCGTATTTGCAGACGTGAATAAAAACCGGTGATTACTTGTCATTCACTGTTTCATCTCATCCTCGCACGTTGAGTGATTATTATTTATCTGTTTCAGGTATTGAATATTTTTTTGGGCAAAAGCAATCTTGTCGTTCAAAAAACATGTTGTAACAATTGACAAAAAAAATTATAATCTTTTATCAAACACAAAAATTAAAAAATGAAAAACATTCTCAAAACTTTTGCAGCTACTGTTGTTGCCGCTGTTATATTAATTCACAATGCTAAAGCATAAACAGCAATAGGCAATTCATCGGCAAATGCCGCACGACCTGCGATTTACTGAACAAGAAATTCTCTCCCCTCTTAAAAAACAGAACAAAAAACTACAGGCAAAGTCAAAGCCTGGAAAGCAAGTATATCCCTAAAAAAAACCTTATGAGAAAAAAAATTTGTACTCTTATTAGCTTATGCTTCTCTCTCTTCTCTGTTCAGGGGCAAGCAAATAATGACAGTTTATGGAAAGTATGGTTTGACACCCGTCAACCAGATACTGTGCGTTTACAGGCTATTGATGACCTCGCGTGGGATATAAGGTATAACAGCCCGGATTCTGCTTTGACATGGGCAACCCGGGAATTGGAATATGCTGCTATAAAAGGGCAAAAGATATGGCAGGCAAAGGCCTATAACACGCTTGGAGTAGCAAATTATATAAAAAGTAACTATGCCGAAGCTCTCGGATTTCATCAAAAAGCCCTTGTTATAATGCAAGCACTTGAGAATAAAAAAGGCATGGCAACTGCTTATAACAACATTGCAAATATATATTCAGACCAGGGCAACTATGCTCAATCCCTGCTGTATTGTCAAAAAAGTGTTGATATGTACGAACAACTGGGAAGTAAGCACGGAATGGCCACTTCATATAACAATATGGGCGGTGTGTATCTTTCTCAATGTTACTACGCCAAAGCTCTTGAGCAGTTCCAAAAAAGCCTTGGAATATATGAGAAGTTGGGTGATAAAGAAGGAATAGCCGATGCTTACAATAACATTGGAATTATACATGATTTGCAAAACAATCAGTCTGAGGCGTTGGATTATTATAAAAAATGCCTCGCTATAAATGAGCAACTGGGAGATAAAAAGGGAATAGCCAATGCATATATCAATATCGGGATCATGTACAGAAAACAACATAATTATGCAAAGTCTCTAGAATACTTTAAAAACAGTCTTCTTCTGGAAGAAGATCTGGAAAATAAGCAGGGAATAGCCAATTCTAACATGAACATTGGCGATATATATACTGAACAAAACAAATTCTCTGAAGCGCGTAAATATTATCAGAACAGTCTGAAAATATCCAAAGAACTGAACGACAAAGATTTAATGGCCTGTGTTTATAATAGCCTCGGAAATTTATTTTTGAAGCAAAAAGATTATTCGTCTGCGATAGTTTCATGTAAAAAAGCACTCGACCTAAGTGAGGAGATCGGCGTTATTGTTTATCAGCGTGATGCCTTCAAATGTCTTTATGAAATCAACAAAATATTGGGTAACAACAATGAGGCGCTTGATTATCACGAAAAATTTCTTTTGTTAAATGATAGCCTGGAGGCCGGTGAAACCAGTAAGAAGCTTGACCAGATGGAGTTTGCAAAAGTTATGCTTGCTGATAGCCTGGAAAAGGAAGAAGAGAAACTCCGCATACAGATAGCGCATCAGAATGAGATACATAAAAAGAACGAGCAACGCAATATTTTCATGTATGGAGGGTTGGGGATACTTGTTGTAACCGCAAATCTTTGGAACCGGTTGCGTTATATACGCAAATCAAGAGCAATAATTAAAAAAGAAAAAGACCGTTCTGAAAACCTTTTACTCAACATACTTCCTGCAGAGATTGCAGAAGAATTAAAAGTAAACGGGAGAGCGGAGGCGAGAGATTTTGAGCTGGTAACTATTCTGTTTACAGATTTTAAAGAATTTACACGGATGTCGGAAAAAATGAGTGCCAAAGAGTTAGTTTCAGAAATCAATTACTGTTTTAAAGCCTTTGATGAAATCATGAGCAAGTACAACATTGAAAAAATTAAAACCATTGGAGATTCTTATATGGCGGCGGGTGGTTTGCCTGTTATTTCAACCGAGTCAGTGAAAAATACCGTGCTCGCTGCGCTGGATATTCAGGTCTTTATTCAAAAACGTAAAGTAGAGAGAGAAGCCGAAGGTTTGCTTGCTTTTGATATGCGCGTAGGTATTCATTCAGGCCCCGTAGTGGCGGGTATAGTGGGTGTTAAGAAATTTCAGTATGATGTGTGGGGCGATACAGTAAACACTGCCAGTCGTATGGAAAGTGCAGGAGCAGTAGGTCGGGTGAACATTTCACAAAGCACCTACGAATTATTAAAAGATGAACCTGAATTTTATTTTGAAAACAGGGGAAAGATAGAAGCGAAAGGCAAAGGGGAAATCGAAATGTACTTTGTAGAATTAAAACAAAACTAAATCCGTGTCTTGGGTCCCCTTCTCCGAAATGTCTCTCCAAAGGTTTTGTGTATAGTTGAGGACATTGCCGAAGACAAAGTTTCAAAAAACAAAAGTTTCAATAAGTAATAAGAACATCAGCGCGTCATGCTGCCGTTATGCTGAACTTGGTTGTTCACTTATAAATTACTTAATTAATTGTGTTCGCGAAGCTTCGCTTTCACCATCTCCTGGTAAAACATTTCTTTTCAATTTTCAACTTAAATTTACTGGAGCACTACAAGAGACCCCTGAAATGCTTGCATTCATGAGCACAAATAAAAAATAATAAATAAGCGAATAAATAAATTCAGGGTGACGTAAAAATTAAAAACTCTATAACAATATGGTCATTTTCAGAAGGCTTTAATCATGTACTTAAATAGCTCTCAACATTTGATTAAAATGGTTTTTATGTGATTGTATTTACTGCAAACCATCTTTACTTTGTATCACGAAAGGCGGAGAATCAGCCCCAACATCCTCGAAAAACCAAATTATTATCCATTTCTTAGAAAAGCCACTTACTAAACCCGGTGGTTTTTTTCTTTTTATACATCTTCACTTCAATAACTCATTTCTCCGCAATATCTTTTTAAAGATTTTGTATTTAGCTGAGGACATTGTGGCACTTGCCTATCAGCAGGCCGGTTCAATGAACAAAACTCGCAACAAACAACAAGTACAATAGGGTGTCATGCTTCCGTCATGCTAAACTAATTTGCTCACTAATCAATTATTTATTCAATTGTGTTCGCGAAGCTTCGCTTTCAGCATCTCCTGATAAAACATTTTCTTTCAATTTCATTTGTTAGAATTATTAAACAACGACAAGAGACCCTGAAATAAATTCAGGGTGACGTGCAGCAACAAAGCAATAAGCACTGTAGCGATCTAAAGTTCGTTTTGCCCTATGAAGTTAGAATACGTTATATTTTGATGGAAAATAGGTAATAAAAAACCCCGGAGTATTTCCGAGGTTTTTTTATAAAAATAAGTTCTTTAAAATCCGCTTACGTTTAAACGTCCCCCTGTAACCGTTTTGCCGGCAAGAGAAGTTGTAGCTACTGCTGCTGATAATATTGCGTTTTTGATTTGGGCTGCTGTGGCTCCGGAATGAGTGGAGGCATATAATGCTGCAGCCCCTGTTACATGTGGTGTAGCCATAGAAGTACCACTGTAGGAGCCATAAGAAGATATAATAGAAGAACCGCTTCTTGCCGGTAATGTTGAGTTAACATCAACACCCGGGGCGCCCAAATCAACACTCGTTGATCCATAATTTGACCAGGAAGCTAAATTTCCTTTACTATCGATAGCTGCTACAGCAATAATGTTTGCATTGGGATAGCTCGCAGGATAACTTGCAGTTGCATCTATATTATTACCACTATTTCCCGCAGCAGCGACAAACAAAATATTTGCATTGTTAGCACGTGTAATAGCATCCTTTAGCCCCTGTGAAAAACCTCCACCACCCCACGAGTTATTAGTGGCAGGCAGATTTAATCCGTGTCTTAATTTAAGATCAGTTATATAATCAACAGCTTTTATGGCATTGGCAGTGGTACCTCCATTTCTACCCAAAAATTTCGCGGAAATAATCTTTACACTCCAATTTACACCGGCAACACCTTTGCCATTGCCACCTTTTGCACCTATCGTTCCTGAGACATGCGTGCCATGATCATCAGTGGTGCCATCGAATGTAGTGTTATCATTGTTCGCAAAATCCCACCCATGTCACCTACAAAAACAGAAGATGAACCGGTATGACCACCAGCCCATGCTTCGGCAGCCTGGCTACCAAATTTATTGGCTGGGGTAGATGCGTCCCCATACATGCCCCATAGAGAGCCATCGGTGTAATAAGGATCATTGGAAGTAACATCATGTTGATACGTATAATTTGGTTCGGCAAACTCTATTAATTTCTGCTGTTTCATCTTTCCAACGGCATCGAGTACAGCTAAAGGAGTATGAATAATATATACTCCTTCTTTTTCACCAAAATGCTGCATTGTTTTTGTGAAAATTTTCTCAGTTATATTTCCATTTATAACTGATAAGGCTTTTAATTTTTCATTTTCTGAAAACCCGCTTTTGAATTTGATAAGAAGTTCATTTGATACAAACTTACCCGAACTGATTTGATTATTCTGGTTTGAAGAGGAAATGGAGGAGATTGCGGTATTCGCCTAAAGGCGGACAAGTTTCAAAGAACAAAAATTTGTAACAAAGCAATAAGTACAATTGCGCGTCATGCTGAATTTATTTCCGCATCTCCTGACAAAACACTTTCTTTTAATTTTTTTCTTTGTTAGAATTATTAGACACGTTAGGAGACCCTGAAATAAATTCAGGGTGACGTTCGTCATACTGTCTTATCCTGAGTATATTTCAGGATTGATTCAGAATTATTTCAGCATCTCCTGGCAAAACATTTTCTTTTATTTTTCTATTGTTGAAATTATTAAAGCACAACAAGAGACCATGAAGATCATTGAAACTTACCCACAAAAAATTTCTAAATAAGTTATGTTAATCCACCTTCAATACTTTGTTACAATACCGTTATAATAATATTTACCATTTTACTTCAGAACTGTTTTACTTTCTAAAGCCTATAAAGAAGAAAACTATGAAAAAGCTAATGGTAATAGTGATTGCATTGGGACTTAGCATAACAGTATCAGCT
>WNGE01004287.1_pt1 | contig 18169 bp, 20 predicted proteins | sample 5400651 | NCBI WGS metagenome assembly WNGE01 (sample SAMN13153370, study PRJNA577476) | soil metagenome | isolation source: 60 cm soil or saprolite under grassland replicate 2 | place: USA:California | collected 2016-06-15
TCGTCCCGCTGCATGTCGGCGACGGGCAGTGGCGACTCGATCTGGATGCGCTGCCGGCCACGGTCACCGAGCGTACGCGCGTCGTCTTCCTGAACAACGCGTCGTTCCCGTCGGGCTGGGTGGCGAGCGACGCGGAGTGGGATGCGGTGGCGTCGATCTGCCGCCAGCGGGATGTATGGCTGCTCTACTGGGGCGGATTCGAAGGCGTGCTGTTCGACGGCCGGCCGATGCGGCATCCCGCGGCGCTTCCCGGCATGCGCGATCGCACTGTCACCGTGGGCGCGCCGTCGTTCGAGCAGCGCATGATCGCCTGGCGCGTCGGCTGGGTGGTCGCGCCGGGTGAGCTCGTGAACGACGTCTCGCGTGTCCAGATCTACAACGGCCTGGTGCCAAGCGGGTTCGCCCAGATCGGAACGTGCGCCGCTCTCGGCGTGCCCGACGACCACCAAGAGGCCGCGAACGCCGAGTATCAGCGGCGGCGCGACGAGACGCTCCGCCAGCTCAGCGGCTTGCCGGTGGTGCGACCGGCGGGCGCCTGGTCGCTGCTGCTCGACGTCGCCGCGCTCGGGCTGGACTGTGTGGAGGTCTCCGATCGCCTGCTGGAGCAGAAGGTTGCCGCCACTCCAATGCGTGGCTGGGGCGGCGAGATCGCCGATCATCACGTCCGCTTCGTGTTCAGCAACGAGCCCGTCGACAGGCTCGCGCTGCTCGGGACGCGGGTGCGCGCGGCGATCACGGCCGCCAGCGACCGAAGCTGACCATGGCGTGGCATGTGCCAACGCTCGCAGCCTCTCTACCATGCGAGGGGACGTCACCAGCGCGGAAGGTGCTGCCGAGCGGGAGCGGTCCTGCTGTAACGCAAATCAGCGATACGGCATCAGCTCGCAGGCACACGGAACTACCCAATCAGACTATGGCGGGCAGTTAAGCCGGTCCACATAATGCTCTTGTTCGTACTGCACCCAGCCGGGTGGTCGTCAGCATCGTCGCTGCCGCACGCCCCCTGTGGTCGCCGCACGAACACCCGGTCCAGTTTCTGGCCCCGGCACCGCGTCGGGGTTCGCCCGCACGAAAGGGATGCGCCGTGGCAGCCCGACGCAGCGGCAACACCGCAACCGACACTGGCCGCTATCTCCGAACCGCCGAGGTGGCCGACATTTTGCAGGTATCACCCAAGACCGTGTCCCGGTGGGCCAAGGAGGGCAAGCTACCGTTCCTGAAGACGCTCGGTGGCCACCGCCGCTACCCGGCCACCAATATCGACCAGCTGGTCGACCAGCTGCAGGTGCGGCCGACGGCCTAATCCTCCAGCCGTAGTTCGTGACCATGCCCTCCGATCGACCGCTTGGCTCCATAAGTGCTCCATGTCGGCGGGTGCGATTCTGCTGTGGAGCGGGGATTCCGACGCGTTGTCGGTCTCCGAGCAAGCTTCGACCCGCTCTCTGTAGGTCAAGCCTCCCCGGCGTCGTGGGCGAGCAGGGCGATCTGGACGCGGTTGTTGAACTCGAGCTTCTCGAGCACGCGTGAGACGCACCGGCCCTACCGTCACCCCCAAGTCCACGACGACCTGGTGCGGGTGCGGGGCTGCCCGGTCTGGCTGCGCCAGCTCGCCGTCCGCGGCCTGGGCCATGACCAGCCCACCTTGATCCTCACCAACAACCACACCGCCAAGCCCGCCAAGCTGGTCGGCCGCTACGCCCAGCGCATGACCATCGAACAGCGCCTGGCCGAGCAGATCCGCTCCTTCCACCTCGACGCGCTCTCCTCGGCCGTGGCCCTCAACGTCGACCTGGACACCACCCTGACCGTCTGGGCGCAGGCCGCCTACGACGCCCTGCGCCGCCGCCTGCCCGGCTACCACACCGCCACCCCCGACACCATCTGGCGCCGCTTTGTGTCCACCAGCGGCCAGGTCATGCCTCGTTGGCAAGCCGCCGAAGGCGGCGCGGCAGGCTCGGGCTTGCCGACGCGGCCAGCTCCGGGGCAGGACCGGTATCGGCCGACCCGCTCGCCGAGCTCCACGAGCAGATCCCGGGCTCGGGGAGGTCCAGCGGCGCCGGACCAGATCCCCGATGCCAGCCAAGCACCGCGGGCGGCCGGCCCAGCACCACACCCCACCTGCCGCGGGGTAGCAGCCATGCCAGGCCGGCCAGCCGATCATCCTGGCCAGGACCGACACAGAGGCGAACTCGCAGCTCAGGGCCCACGATCGAGTTTCCGGTACCCACAAGTGCCCGAACCGTTGCCAGCAACCGGATACGGGTGAGGTGGGCGTGGCGACCGGCAACCAACCAGGGTGCGATTCGCTGTTCGAGAATCCGAGCTAATCCCGGACGGTTGTTCGGGCCCGCTCGCGTTGCCGTAGCCGCGCCCGCTCGACCACGATCACGGCCGCGAGGCCTGGCACGGTCAGGCCCGCCCGCAGGCGCATCTCCAGGTAGGCGCAGAAGGCCTCGGCCTCCTCCGCGTAGTGGCGGCCCCGAGACGGGCGCAACAGCCAGAAGGCCGGCACCTCGCGAGCCATACCCTCCTCGCCCAGCACCGCGCAAGTGGCCGGCAGCATGCTGAGCAATTTGGCGAGGCGAAATCCCTTGTGCACGATGCGGACAGCGTCCATGCCGGGGTCGGCGGCTGCAGCGGCCAGACGCCGACGCTCCACGGGTGTCAGTGTCCCCCCGGCTGCCCTTGGACCCTCGGCACGTACCTGGTCTCGGAAGGCCGGGTCCATTACCAGCCGTGCCAGCGCCGACTGGAAGGCCGCCATACTCACCGCTTGGTCACATCCCACCCCCGGTTCCGGATGGGGCACGGTCGGGCTGCTGCCGCAGCCAGCACGACCGCAGGCGGGCGAGTTCCGTGCGCAGGCGATCCAACCCCATCACCGGCACCCAGGAGCCGACGACCTCGAACGTGACCCCGCCGGCGTTTGGGCAGTGCGGAAGGACCCATTGGAGCAGCGCCCAGACCGCCTCCGGGATAACCCCCGAATGCGCGTCCAGATAGATGCCCTCGTACTCCATCCCTCCGGCGACGTGCAACTCCACCACCCGCCCGAGGTCCAGCCGCTCCAGAAACCCGAACGGGTCGAAGCGGTGGTTGCGGCTGTTGGCGTAGAGGTTGTGCAGGTCGAGCAGGAGGTAGCAGCCAGTCCGGGCGCACAGCTCGTTGAGGAAGCCGGCCTCGTCATAGTCGGCCTCCTGCAGTTGGACGTAGTCGACATTGTTTTCTAGCAGGAACGGGGCGGGTACCCGGCGACGCACCGTCGCGACCCGGCCAGCCAGGAGTTGCAGGGTCTCCTCGGTATAGGCGACCGGCAGCATCAGGCCCACGCTGACCTCGCCAGCCCCAGTCGCGCCCTCGGCGCTCGAGAACGCCAAGTGGTCGCTGTGCCATGGGAACCGCAGCCAGGACCACCACGACGCGATCTGGTCGACATGCTCCTGATCGAAGCGGTGCGCACTCCCGATCGACAGGCCGATGCTATGCGGGATCACGGGCTTGACGCTTCGGACCGTGCGCACGAAGGCAAGCGCATCCTGATCTTCCAGGTAGCGAGGCATGGCGCCGGGCCCCCGGTCAGTCCAAAGGGTGTCCGGGACGACCTCGAGGTAGTCGTAGGCGTCAGGCTCGCGCTCAAGAAATGGCCGCAGCGTGTCCTGGAACGACACCCCAATCCCAAGGTTGGGGACGCACGTCTCGATAGGACTATGATCGGGAAGCGTTGCCGCGGCGTCAGGAGGAGCAGCGCCCGGCTCGGTGCTCAGCGGATTCTCCCGAACGCCGGGTCCATGAGCACGATCCGGTCGACGCCGGAGAAGCACGGGTCGCAGCCTCTCGGCCCAAAGACATCGGGATCGAGGGTGAGCGTCTTCTCCAACCGCTTGACAATGACCTCGAAGGGCGTCTCGGGGTCGATCGCCAGGACGACCTCCCTGAGCCCTTCCCCCTTGAGCCTTATCTCGACGTGCTTGTCGTCCTGCATGGAAGCACCCCCAGGCTGGTGTGGGACCCATCAGCGGCGTAGCGGGACCGTCGTCACGACAGGTACAAGCTTCCACAGGCCATAGGCGAATTCAAGAGAAAACTACCGCTCGAGAAGAGCAAACTTCAGGCCGGATCTGTGGGACGCGGAAATCGTGATTCATCAGGCTGCGACCTCGTGATACTCATGGATGAGGCCGCCGAGCACATCGCGGCGCCTGACATCTCGGTGGAGTGTCTTGAGCCAGACCGTCTCCACCGTGAACAAGTCGCAGGCCACGATCCCCTCGGCCTGCGCTCGAAGAAACTGCGCCCAGCTCGGCCCGGTGCGTCGCGGCGCGTCGCGGCGCCGGGCCCAGGCCGTGTCGTCGCAGCAGCGTCCTGATGGTCGTGGCGCCCACCCGGATGCCGAGCTTGCGCAGCTCCCCACAGATCCGCATGCAACCCAACCGGGCGTTGTCCCTGGCGATCCGCACGATGAGATCCACGATCCGCGGGTCGATCGGTGGCCTGCCAGGCGTACGCTCCCTGCCGTAGGTCCACTTCCGTCGGACGAGCGTGCGGTGCCAGCGCAGCAGCGTCTGGGCGTGACGAGCAACGATGCCCACCGCTGTCGGGGGAGCACCCGGCTGGCGGCGGCGAGCAGGACCCGGTCGCGTGCGGTGAACTTGGGCCGGCCGCTCTTGCGGCGCAGTACCCGAAGCTGATGCCGCAGGACGAGGATCTCCAGGTCCTTGGCGCCATCATCGGCGTCCGAGAGGACCAGTTGGCGAGTCAGTAGGCGGACGGTCAGCCAGAGCATGAAGAGTATCGACGGATGGTACGGAACGCCTGCTCACGACGCGAATCCGGGTTCCGCGCCCCACAGGCCCTCCAGGGTCAGGAGCGCGCGAGTGGATTGCTCCAGCGGACCTCGCGGAAGCGGGCGAAGTCGGTGTCGGCAGAGCACACCTCCAGGCCGTGCTCCACGGCCAGTGCCGCCAGGTGTGCGTCGCTGACCAGGTTGCCACGTAGCTGGTAGGCGACGATCAGCCGGCCAAGGATCTCGGCGTGCCGCTGTGTGGGGTTAGGGATCCACACCAGGTCGCATGCAAGCCAGCGCTCGACGTGCTGCCAGGCGTCCTGCGGGGACAGGGGGTGCTCGGCGGCACGCGGGTGCGTGCTGATGCGTACGAACGCGCCAAGGACCGGCCAGGGGACCGCGACCCGGCGGGCGCCGTTGAGCACGCCGGTCAGCCACGCGGCGGCAGCATCGTGGAACGGGCTGGCCTGGTCGACGGCGAACAGCAGCAGGTTGGCGTCGACCAGCATCAGCGCGCCGCAGGGCCCTCGAGCAGCTCCAACGCCTCGGCGACGTTGGTGACGTCGATCCGTAGACCGATGGGCTGGGACGGCTGCCGGAACGGCGCGCGATGTCGCTTGACGGTCAGGCCGGCGCGGATGAGCTCGTTGATCGCCTGGCTCAGCCCGATGGAGCGGTCCCGGCGGAGCTGTTCCAGCGCCGCCGCAACATCGTCGTCCAAGGTGATCGTCGTTCGCATGCGCATAATGATACATCATGATGACCAGATCCTGACATGCCGATCCACCGAACGCGCTACACCCGGCCGACTCACAACGTGGCCGCCGGTTCGGTGCGGCCACTCAGCGCAGGTATGCCCTTGGCCGAGACGTGGAACGCTTCCTCCGGGAGACCGAAGAACTCGCCGGACGACGGGAGCACCGACAGCTCGTACCGCTCGTTGCTGCCGGGAGGCTAGCAACGCAGCAGGCTGCGGCAGGGAGGCCGGCGGCCGCGCAGGCCGCTGGCCTTCCCTGCGTCTCCGGCTACGGTCCCGCGCTCTTGTCGATCCGCTCGAAGGCGAGGTTCCGCGTCAGCGTCGGGTTGTGCGACGAGTAGCTGGGTGAAATGCTCGCTGGCGAGGTCGCCGCTGGTGATCTTCGAGGCTGACACCAACCTGCGGGCGCGGGTCGGTCGGGATCTGCTCGACCTGGACGGCGAGGTCTGCCGGATCAGCATCAACAGCCGCGCTGACGGCACGACCGAGCTCGGGGTGATCAACGACCCCGAGCAGGTGGCCGGCATGATCCGGATGCTGCTTGCGGGCCCAGTGGACCAGCGCGTGCAGCCCGGCGGCGAGCGGCCCGCACAGGCTGGCGGTGCTGGAGGTCGACCCGGCCGGGGGCCTCGGGGCGCGCCGCGGCGCGCCCCCGCCGGTCCGCTACCAGCTCGTCGGCTTCGACGGCGTGTAGAGCCAGACCTGGAAGAAGTTGCTCAGGTTCTGGCCCGAGATCCGTTCGGAGAGCGCGATGAACTGCGCCGTGGTGCCATTGCCTTGCCGGTGCTCGGCTGTCCAGGTCTTCAGCACGCAGCTCGGCCACGGTCGAGCCGATGTGGATGCCGCGCTGGGTCGTTGGGTCCGGTCGCCCCCTGACCTGCTCGCCCTTGACGTAGTAGGCGAACAGGTGCCAACGGCCCCGCCCGTAGCGGCTCTGCTCGGTGAACAGCACCCACAGGCGACCCCAGCGGACATAGCGGTTGCGCCCGCCGGGGCACACCCCGAAGACGTTCCCTTCGGGATTGTTTTCGTTGGTGACCTCCTGGTCGGGGGGCCTGAGTCGCTTGCGCAAGGTGGCGAGCGCACGGTCCATGGGGTCGCCGAAGGCGGCGATGCCCGCAAGGCCCCGGTCGGTGAGCGACACCCGCTGCGGTCCCCGCGGCAGCGGCGGAGCCGTCGACGGCACGCTCGGGGACACCGGCCCGACCACGCCGTGCTGGGCGAAGGCGCAGCTCATCATCCAACGTGGTCACGGTCGATCTCCCTCCCATCCGCAATCTGGGCGGCAAGGTGTTGGCGGGCACGCGCCAGGCGGGACTTGATGGTGCCCACGGGCAGCGCCAGGTCGCGGGCGATCTCCTCCACGGGCAGGTCGGCCAGGTAGTGCAAAGCCAGCACCTGCCGGTAGCGCAGCGGCAGCCGGCCCAGCGCGTCGACCAGCTCCAGCTGGTCGGCGGCCAGCCGCGGCGGCTGGCTGGGCAGGCCCGGCCGGCCGCTGAGGCCAAGCCTGCGGCGGGCCCGCCGCAAACCCTGCAGCGCCAGGTGGAACGCGACCCGCCGTACCCATGCCGCAGGCAGGTCGTAGGCGTGTAGCCGCTGCCAGCGCACAAAGCGCGCGCGAACGCCTCCTGCCGCTTCCGGCCAGCGCACTGGCAACTGATCGCTCACCGTCATTGGGCTGGCCAGGCCGGCTCATCTCCGCGCCACCGCGTAAGTTCTGTCAGGCGTAGGCGCGGAGCTCGGGCCAGATGCGGGACCACGGTGACCGCTGGCCGGTGCAGATCCACACCGGTCTCCCGTCCTCGTCGTTGTCCACATGGGCGGCATTCTGGATACCGCCGAACCGATGGCAATCCGTCCAGAAGCGCTCGACGCGCTCCTGGCTGAAGCCGATCAGCACCGCGGCCCGCGCGTCATTGGGCGGGGGCCCGTACCACCAGTCGGTGTTCTGGCGACTGAAGGCCCGCTCGGCAATGTCTGGCGGGCCGAAGCGGCGCACCGCACCGGCCTCGCCGTAGTTCGACCCCACCACCACCGCGTCCGACCGCCCGAGCGAGCGGTACGCCGCGACGACCGTCCGGTTGAATTCGGGCCAGCCGACCTGCTCGCCGAGGTCGTAGTTCACGGCCTGCAGGGGCACCGTGTGGAGCACCGAGGCCGGCAGCACCGGCAGGGCGACCGGCGCCGCCAGCAGGCCACCGGCCACGATGACGCTGACGGCCGCCCGCCGCGACCACCGAGCTCGACCCGCGGTCAGCCGCCGTTCGAACGCCACCGCTCCCGACGCGAGCAGCGCCGTGTACATCGGGGCCGTGAAGTACGGCCGGTCGCCGATCACCACCGCGATCGTCAGCGCCACCACCGCGAGCGCGATCACGACCGGCCGGTACGGCCTGCGCTCGGGGTCGCGCCACAGCCGGACCAGCCCGGACAGCCATACCGGCGCGGTCACTGGGTTCATGAGCAGGACCTGCAGCGGGAAGAACGCGATGCCCACGCCGACGCCGGAGTGCTCCCGGCGGAGGTTGCGGCTCATCTTGAACATCGCCCAGTCGTGATCGGCGTGCCAGGCGAGCGACGGTGCCCATATGGCCACCGCCACGACGGCCCCCACCGCGACCCATGGGCTCCACAGCAGCCGTCGCTGCGGCGTGGCGAGCAATCCGACGCCGAGCCCGAACAGCAGGAAGAAGACCGTGTTCTTGTCCAGCAGCGCGGCCCCGACCAGCACGCCCACCGGCAGCCACAGGCACGCATTGCCCGTGCGGAGGATGCGCAGGACCAGCAGCAGGATGCCGGCCCACGCCAGGATGTCGAACGGTGTCGTGCTGAGCAGATGGCCTGCCCCGAACAGCACCCCGGCGGCCGCGATGCACAGGCCCGCGAACCACTGCGCGAACCGCCCCCCGCTCAGCTCCCGGGCCATCAGCGCGGTTAGCGCCACCGTCCCGCCGGCCGCCAGGGCCGGCAGCAGCCGCAGCGCCGGCAGCGCACCCTGGCAGCAGGCGTCCGCCGCCCGGGCGATCGCGACCACCAGCGGGCCGCTGTCCACCGAGCCCCACGCCAGGTGGGCCGACTGCTGCAGGTAGTACAGCTCGTCGCGGTGGTAGCCGTACCGCCACGACATCACAACCAGCACAGCGACAACGGCGCCGGCGACCGCGGCCACCGGCCGCAGCGCGAACGGCGGCAGGCCCTCCCGGGCTGCTCGCTCGGCTTCTCCCACCTCGGCCCGCGCCGCCATCAGACTCCTCCCGCTCGGCCGCCAATCCTCCCCCCGGTTCGAGGGTCAGCGCCACTGGCGGCCCGCGGCTCAGCCCAAACCCAGCGAGCCCTTGCTCTGTGCCTGGCTGCTGCCCTGTTCGCCGGGCCGCCGACACCGACCACTCTGCCGGCTCGACGATAGGCTGGTGGCATCGATCCGGCACCACGGCATCGCAGGTCGTGCCACCAGCCCAACGACCCTCAACCTGTGGTCGTTGTGGGCTGATTCAACCGACCGGCGTACGATTCTTCCTGGCGCCGCTGGTACGGGGCACCGGTGTGGATGACCCGCCGCATCCGGTTCCCAGAGTCGCGGGCGTGCCGACCAGCCTACTCGGCGCGGCGGGCACCACCCTCACCGCCATCGCGGGTTGGCTTCTTGATCGACGTACCCGTTGATGCTGCGGATGGCTCCACAACCATAGGTGGGGGTGTAGGCGGTGCGCTTGAGTGGCGCCCCGGCCGCAACCTTCATCGACCTCGAATCGGCCGTGGGCACTGGTCGGCGGTGTCGCGGCGTCGTGCTATGCGTTGGCGCCTCCGTCGATGAGGAAGTCGTGGCCGACGGCGAAGCTGGATTCGGGGGAGGCCAGCCACAGCACGGCGGCGGCGACCTCGTCGGTGGTGGCGACGCGGCCAATGGGCAGCGCGGTCTGCATGCGGGCGTCGCGGTCGGCGTCGGTCTCGCCGGGCAGGCGCGACATCGGCGTGTCGACCGGTCCGGGGCTGACTGCGTTGATGCGGATGCCGTCGCGGATGTACTCCCGCGCTGCGGTGCGTGTCAGGGTGCTCACGCCGGCCTTGGCGGCGGCGTAGGCGCCCAGCCCGGGCAGTGTCATGTGCACGCCGATGCTGGAGGCCATGTTGACGATGACCCCGCCGCCGTTGGCGCGCATGTGGATGATCTCGTGCTTCATCGACAGCCACACCCCGGTCAGGTTGGTTGCCAGCACGCCCGCCCATGTGGCTTGGTCGAGGTCGGCGACTAGGCCGGGTGTGCCGAGGATGCCGGCGTTGTTGAACGCGGCGTGCAGGCCGCCGTGGCGGGCCACGGCCATTTTGACCAGGCGGGCGACGTCGTCGGCGTGGGTGACGTCACCGGTGGCGGCGCTGGCGTGCCCCCCGTCAGCCTGGATCAGCTTGACGGTGTGTGCGAGGGCTTCGGGGTTGCGCCCGGCGACGAGCACGGTGGCGCCTTCCCGGGCGAAGGCCAAGGCGGTGGCCCGGCCGATGCCGGAGGAGCCGCCGCCGGTGACCAGGGCGACCTTGCCGGTGAACCGTGCGGTCATGGTGTGGCTCCTGTTCGTGGTCGATCGTGGTCTTGGATGCCGGGCCGGGATGCCTGATGGGATCACCGGGTCCGGGGTGTGGGGCGACGCGGCCGCAGCGCAAGGACGGCGAGCCCGAACACGGCCACGCCGAGCACGAGCATCCGGCGTGGGCCGAGCAGGTCCGCGCGGCTGAGCCCGAGGTCACGCTGGACCGCCGGCACTGCCAGCACGATGACCGTGATCGCCACGATCACGATGACCTGGACGGCGGCCAGTAGCGCGAACGCGCCGGCCTGGCGACGGGCGCGCCGCCGCGGCGGCTGTGGGCGCGGCCGGTCACGCCCATGTCGGTGGTCAGCGTCGAGGCGGATTGAACGGGACTCCATTCTAGACTGATCGTTCTGTTATCGGGAGTGAGACAGCTCCGTGGCAGATGAGGACCGGGGCTACTTCAGGGCGGTGAGCGCCTGCGCGGCCGCGTCGCGCAGGCGCTCTGGATCGGGGTGTCCCTTGCCGAGCACGCGCAGGCCTTGCAGCACGACGAGCAGGAACCGGGCGAGCGCCCGCGGGTCGCAGTCGTCGGCCAGCTCGCCCTGCGCGCGCGCCCGGGTCAGCGCCGAGGCGAGCGCGACCTCGAGGGTGTCCCAGCTCGACTCGACGCGCCGCGCCACGGCCGAGTCGCCGGGCAGCCGCTCCACCGCGGCGTTGACGACCAGGCAGCCACGGCGCTGCTCGTCGCACGCGGACTCCTCGGCGTACTGTTGCACCAGCGCCCGTACGGCCGGCAGCGCCGGGCCAGGCTGTGACAGCAGCTCGATCGGGTTGGGGTTGCGCAGCTGCAGGTAGCGGTCGAGCGCCTTGAGGTACAGCTCATGCTTGCTGCCGAAGGTCGCGTAGATGCTCGCCCGACCGATGCCCAGGTGCTGGACGAGGTCGGCCATGGAGGTCGCCTCGTACCCGCGCCGCCAGAACAGCTCCAGCGCCCCCTGCAGCGCCGTGTCCGGGTCGAACTCCTTGGTTCTCGCCATGCGCCGACACTACATCTATCCAGAACGAACGGTCAAGTATGGCCCATCGGACCGAACGGCTGGGCGAGCTCGGCTTCGGGAACCTGACCGGCTATCTGCAGGCCCGCTATGTGGGGCAGGGCTGGCCGATCAGGCGGATCCGGGCCGAACTCCGGGTCGGTCGCAGCTGGCTGGTCCGAGAGCTGGCACGCCTGGACCTCCACCGATGATCCCCAGGCTCGGGCAGGGGCACAGCAGGGCAAGCCAGGGGCGGCAGCGGGGCACCGCAGGCATGCCCAGCGATGAGCACCCTGGCGCTGCGGTCCTGCTTGAGCCCTCGCATCGGTGCAACCATGCCTTGAGCCAATGGTCGGTCTCCGCCCGGTTGTTGGCGTACCGATCGGTTCGATGCCACGCCGCGGGCGGCAACTCCTCCCCCACCACCGGGTTGGTCGCCGCCCGCGGCGCGCTGCGCTGGTGCGCCAGCCGGCGACCGCATCGGTGCGGAAACCGCACTCGGCGGCGTACTTGCCGATCAGCCGCTCGGTGGCATCCAGGCCGGCGGACGGAGACTGCACCGTCCAGCCGGTCGAGATCGCCATCGCGAGTCGAGCTGCGCATCGCCTCATCCCACCAGGAATTTGTGCAACTCCCTGCTATAGATGGTTGTCAAAGGGCACAGTGACGCTCGCGATCGGGCGTGAGACACTGACATCCGGATCATGCTGGACTCAGCGGGAGGTGACCGCGACGAGCGGTGTCGGCGTGACCGAGACCGTCGCCGTGCACGTCGAGGGACTCACCAAGTCCTACGGAGACGTGCGGGCCGTCAGCGGAATCGACTTTGACATCCCTCGGGGTGAGGTCTTCGCCCTGCTCGGGCCGAACGGCGCCGGGAAGACCACTACCGTCGAGATCCTTGAGGGATACCGCAAGCGTGACGGGGGCGACGTCTTGGTGCTCGGCCACGACCCCGGGAAGGGCGAGCGGGAGCTGAAGAAGCGCATCGGGATCGTGTTGCAGTCGACCGGCATCGATCCGTACCTCACGGTGTCAGAGACGATCGCGATGTTCAGCGGCTACTACCCCCAGCCACGGCCGGTCGACGAGGTGATCGAACTCGTCGGGCTGTCGGCCAAGCGTGCCGCGCGGGTGCTAAAGCTCTCCGGCGGCCAGCAGCGTCGCCTCGACGTGGCGATCGCCTTGGCCGGGGATCCGGAGTTGCTGTTCCTCGACGAGCCCACCACGGGGTTCGACCCCGCCGCTCGCCGGGGAGCGTGGGAGGTGCTGAAGAACCTCGCCGCCCTCGGCAAGACCATCCTGCTCACGACCCACTACATGGACGAGGCCCAACACCTGGCCGACCGGGTCGCGATCATCGCCGCCGGCCAGATCGTCGCCGAGGGCACGCCCGACACGCTGGCGGGACGCGACGTGGCGAAGACGCGTGTCCGGTTCCACCTGCCGGACGGGGTCTCGCCGCCCGCCGATGTGCTCGCGGGGCAGACCATGCCAGGTGGATTCACCGAGTTCGCGACCGAGGATCCGATCCGCATGCTCCACCGCCTCTTCGGGTGGGCGATCGACAACGGAGTCGAGTTGGACGGACTCGAGGTCACTCGGCCGTCGCTGGAGGACGTCTATCTCCAGCTGACCGGAGGGCAGAGCGGTGGGGAGCCGGCAGCGCCACAGCCGGTCGGGCGTGGAGGAAGGAGGCAGCCGTGAGCACGCCCGAGTTGACCCTGCGCCAGGTCGGCTACACCAACAAGGCGTTCTGGCGGAATCCGGCCTCGGCGTTCTTCACCTTCGCGTTCCCGCTGATGTTCCTGGTGATCTTCACGGCCCTCCTCGGCGGCGGCCAGGTCCTGATAGGGGGCAGGCAGATCTCCCAGGCGACGTACTACGTGGCTGCCATGACGGCGTTCGCGGTGATCACGGCCTGCTACACCAACATCGCCATCAGCGTGACCTTTCAGCGCGACGCGGGGGTTCTGAAGAGAATCCAGGGCACCCCGCTGTCCGGAGGTGGCTACCTGAGCGCGCGGGTGATCCACGCCATGCTGATCGCGATCCTGCTGGTCATCATCACCACGGCGTTCGGGAAGGCGTTCTACAGCGCGGCAGTCCCAACCGGAGTCACTCTTCTCAGGTCTATCGTGATGCTCGTGGTGGGATCGGCCAGCTTCTGCGCCCTTGGACTCGCGATCACCGCGATCATTCCGAACGCGGACGCGTCGCCGGCGCTGGTGAACGCCTCGATCCTGCCACTGCTGTTCCTGTCTGGCATCTTCATCCCGCTGGGGGACAACGCGCCAGCATGGATCAGATGGATCGGTCGGGTCTTCCCGGTGAAGCACTTCGCGGACGGGATGCAGGCCGGCTTCCTCGGAACGGCATTTCGCTGGAGCGATGTGCTGGTGGTCGCCGGGTGGGGGCTGGCGGGCTTGTTGCTGGCGGTGCGATTCTTCAGATGGGAGCCCAGCCAGTAGGCCGGCGCCGGTGGCAGGGCGCACCGGTCGCATCCAGGCACCCTCCCACCCGTCGCGACCGCCGGGGCGCCACGACCACCTTGAAGATCGCTGCGGCCAGCGCATGGGAAACACCATCAGCAGAGCGTTCGCCTCACCGCCTGACCATCAACGGCGGCTTCACCATCGACAATGCCCGCTACCGCAATCTCAACCAGCAGGCCAGACGCCGCCCGGGTGACCGGACTCGGCCTCCCCAGCATGCGGGCCTCCCTGGAGGACCGGCTGGTCACCCACGCGTGCACCCTCGCGGAGGTGGTGAGCGAGCTTGGCGCCGCTCCTGCCACCCTGCGGCGCCTGCTGGACCGTTCTCCCAGTCCTCGCCGCGCCCCTCTCGCTCCGCGCATCCCATCGGCAGCCCCAACAGCGCCTCCTGTTCCGCTACGCGCTCGCGCAGGGGTCGTGCCGCGGCGGGCAGCTACAGCCCGCTCGGGCGCAGGTGAAAACGATGCAGGTTGGACACCGGCCGGTGGGCCAGACCCGCCGGGCCGGCGGCCATGGCGCGGAGCAGGTTCAGAGTGATTCGGCGCACCGCGGCGGCAGTCCTCGGGTGGCTCCGCCCGGCCGCGCAGACCCGGTCGAGCTGACAGATCCAGCTCGAGGTGCCAGTGTCGAGCACACCGGCGCCGCTTGCCGTGGTGTACCAGGTAACATCCGAGAAGCTTGCGTGGAAGCGGCAGCGCAGCGGCGAGTGCAGCAGCAGCTCGACACCGCGCGGGGTCGCCACCCCGGCCATGACCCGGTCATACTCCGGGCCGACCAGGCCCGGGAGCACCGAGCCGGCCCGTAGCCCAGTGCCGGCGAGCAGCCAGGACCCGGGCTCGACAACCACCCCGTCCGCCCTGGCCGGGTTGCATTCGTACTGCTCGCCCAGCAGCATGCTCTCGGGCCGGCGCAGCGGCGGCTCGCGCCAGTCGGTGGTGACCTCGCTCCGGTCGGTGTCGTAGACAGGGTCGGCGCGGGCAGGAGACTTGTAGTTGACCTCGTGACGGTCGGGGCCAAGCCGCGACGGCTCCAGGCGGATGTGCCGGAAGACCGCGTTCGCGCCGAGGAAGGCCAGATTGACCCCGTGGTCGCGGGCCCGCTCGGCGCCGCCGCGCATCGCCGTCGACCAGTACTCGTCGTGCCCGAGCGAGACCAGCCCGCGGTGGCGTAACAGCCACTGCGGGTGGCGGTGCAGGTCCACGTCGGTCCAGTAGGTGACGTCGAGCCCTTCCCGCTCGGCCAGGCTGATCAGCGGCAACTCGTTGCCGAAGAAGTCGGCGGCGCCCATGCCGGTGGCATAGGGCCGGTCAAAGGAGACCACCCGCGAGCGGCGGGCGTCGTCGGCGGGTCCACCCCGGCCCCAGTAGAGGTTGCGGCCACCCCAGTCGTTGTAGGCCTGCCAGGTGGTGACGGCGTTCATCAGCACCAGCGCCGCGCTGGAGGAGCGATCGGTCACGGTGAGCGGCACGTAGCGCTCGGCGCCAGAGGCCGCGACCAGCTTCAGCAGGTACGCGCCGGGCGGCCAGCCAGAGCCGACGCGGATCCGCAACGACGGCTGCCAGCGGGCCTCGATCATGTTGGTGGTAGGGTCCGTCACCGGACTGGCCTGGCGCCGGCCGGGGAGGTGGCCGGAGCGCCACACCAGCCGGCCGCGCCGCCCACCGTACCAGCCCATGCGGTACGCCTCGACCCGGAACCAGCGCGCCCGGGTGGACACGTACAGCCGCACGGTCACGCCGGCCTCGGCGCTCACCCGGTCGGCGTAGCCCTCGATCGCATGCCGCGAGCCCGACCTGCCGATATGCCAGGCAGTCGTGCCCGCCCGGCGGTTCTCGCCGGCGATCCAACCCGCCGTGCCGACCCGCACGCCGCCGGGACGGGCGGCCGCCGCGCGCTGCCCACTCGCCGCCCTACCCAGCGCTCTGCCTGCGCCAGGCCCATGGGTTGTGACGACGCCGGCTGCGGCCAGCCCGAGCGCGCCGAGCAACGTCACGGCCATCACAACCCACCGCCTGGCCCGGCATACATTCCAGGACATCCCATCCCTCTCTAGCCGCGGGGAGTATATCCGCCAAGGAAGAAGAAAGGGAGGCCACGCGACATCCCCATGGAGGGCGACGGGACACGGCCGCAACACGGCCGTCTGCGGCACAACAGAGGCACGGCATCGCTCGGTTCGCTTGAGTGCCCCTGACATGCTGCTCTGGCAGCTGCTCCGGCGGCACGAAGCAGACCAGAGGTACAACCGCCCACTTCGTGCGTCTGGCGGCCAAGGTCACGCTGCCGCCAAAGAACCGGCGCAATCGCCAGTAGAACCGCGTACCAGGACTCACCACAGCCGCTGCCTCAAGACCCGCCTTCTCCATTCGAACCTGGCTCCAGGGTCTACCCTCGCACGCGTGATGCGGCGCGACGCAGGCCGACAGCGCCGGGCAGGAGTCAGTCCACAGAGCTGGTCATGCCCGGTACTACGAGTTCTACGCCGAGCATGCCGTTGGGCCGGTCGTGCTGTTCGAGGTGGATGACGTGGAGGACGCCAGGGCCGAGCTGGAGGCCGCCGGGATCGAGCTGGTCGGGCCGACAGAGGCTGACAGCGCCTGGTCGTGGATGCATGCCCGCGCACCGGACGGCAACCTGTACGCCTTCGCGAGCCGCTGGGCGGCCGAGTGAGCTTGCCAGCGTCCCGGCCTCACCGTGGGTGCTCCGGGCGACGGATCGGCGCCAAGGCAGCCAGGGTGCTCAGGGCTGTCAAGGCATGGACATCCCCCTTATCGCCGAGGCGGCCTTCCTACTGGTGGCGGCGCAGTCCGGCGAGGTCGGGTTCTGGCAACCAGTCGCGCTCGGCGTGGTAGGCGAGCCACCCCTCCGTGCGGCCGGTCTCGATCGCGCGCTGGCGCAGCCGCCCGAGGAGCGGATGCCGGTCCCCCTCGCGCCAGACCAGCGACCACAGATAGCATGGTGTCGGATCCAGGGAGATCAGCCGGATGCCCGCACGATCAGGGATGGCCCAGTCGGCGCCGAAGAGAATGAACCGGTGCGGGGGACGGCGGAGCTGGTCGATGGTGTGCTCCAGCCCCAGGTTGTGGCCGCCCGTGTCCAGGGGAATGCGGAGGTGGTCGGCGACCCGCCGGTACGCGCCCAGTAGCTCGGACGGGCTGCCGCTGGCGGGGAACCACAAGCCAGTCCCGCGGAGATCGGCCGGGCGCAGCAGAGAGGCGTCTGCCAGCGGATGGTCGGCGCTGACGGCCACCGCTAGGCGCTCCAGCACCACCGGTCGGTGGGCCAGCCCGCCGGGCCATGGGTGGTCGAGGTCGTGGACGCGGCCAAAGCAGGCGTCCAGCTCGTCGCGCCCGAGCGCCTCCAGGGCGGCGCCGAGGCTGCGGCGCATGCTCAGCTCGACGGCCAATTCGGGATCCTGGTCCAGCAGGCGGCCGACGATGCGCAGCGGGGCCTGCACCTGCCCCCAGACGTCCAGGCGCAGCGGCCAGGATCCGGTCCGGGCCACCTTTGCGGTGGCGTCGGCGGCGACCAGCAGCGCTCTGGCATGCGGCAGCAAGCGCTGGCCGGCCTCGGTCAGCTCCACCCCACCACTGCCGCGTACCAACAGCCGCTCACCCAGGGTGTGCTCCAGCCGCTGGATGCGCTTGGACAGCGCCTGCTGGGTGAGGAACAGCCGCGCGGCCGCGCGGCCAAAGTGCCGCTGCTCGGCGACCTCGACGAACGCCCGTACCTGGGTCAGGTCCAGCTCCATGCGCTGAGCTTGGCCGACAACCACCGGTTGTCAACCCGGCCCGAACAGCTGTTGGACACCCGGGCGGCGGTGGCGGTGTCCTTGGCGCATGGAACGCACGCACCACACCGGCATCTCCGCACCCGTCCCGCTGGTCGGGGTTGCGGCCGGTGTGCCGTACGCGGCGCTGCCGCCCACCCGTAGGCGGCGGCGAGCACCGCTGGTGGTGGCCTGGCCCGGGCTGGACCCGCCGCGTACCCAGCAGGCGATGGCCGCGGCGCTGCCACTGGCGCGACTGCCGGCCTGGCGGGTGTACCTGGGCCTGCCAATGGCGGGCACCCGCACGCCCGCCGCTGGCCTGCAGCAGCCCGCGCGCCTCGGCGCCGACGACTTCGTGCTGAAGCTGGTCGGCCCAATGGTCGCGAGCGGCTGGACTTCGTCGCTCGGGCCCACCAGATCGCCGGGCGGAACCCGCAGCCGGCGGTCTTGCTGCAGACCGGTATCCATGACGACGCCAGCGTCCGCGAACCGGTCGAGGAACTGTGGCACACGCTCGCTGACCACTACCACGACCCCGGTCGGGTGGGACTGCTGGTCGCGCCGGAAATGGGATACGCGCTGCCCGAGGAGCCTGGTGTGGACCCGGCACCACAGACCCCCGACGCCGCATGGGTCGACGCCGCGGTCACCGCCTGGCTGGATCGTTATCTGACCAACAAGGAGGCGTCATGACCACCACGCCCCACAAGGGCAGATCCGTATATCTCCTAGCGTGAGTTTCCGGCCTTCGTTGATTGTTGAGGGTGTTTCTGCTGGTAGGACAGTGTCTGTGGATGGGGTCGGT
>WNGE01009648.1_pt1 | contig 18166 bp, 16 predicted proteins | sample 5400651 | NCBI WGS metagenome assembly WNGE01 (sample SAMN13153370, study PRJNA577476) | soil metagenome | isolation source: 60 cm soil or saprolite under grassland replicate 2 | place: USA:California | collected 2016-06-15
GACCTCGACCCCTCGATTATCCGTGCGGTCGCCAGTGAGGCGGGGCTCACGGTCATCGGCGACGTGAACGCGGCGAGCCTGCGAGCACTGCGCGAGCGCCGGTTCACAGCCGGGGAGCTGCTGCGGGCGGGCCAGATCAGCCCGGAGCTGCCGGCTGCGAGCGGGAAGCGGGAAGCTGAGCGGCTGATCCGCAGTGGAGGACGGCGGAGAGCGGGACGGGGGAGAGGATGAAGGGGGTTCACACCGAGGAGGCGTTCGAGGCGTCGGTGGAGGCGGCGCTGCTCGCGTCCGGGTGGCTGAAGGGCGCGGCCGGCTTTTTCCGGCCCGAGATCGGTCTCGACACGGCCGAGGTATTCACGTTCATCGGGGCGACCCAGGGCGGAGCGTGGGCGGAGGTCATCAAGCGGCACGGTGGCGATGCGGGCGTGGCGCAGGAGAAGTTCCTGGCGCGGCTGGCGTCGGAGACCGACAAGCGGGGCACGCTCGACGTGCTGCGGCACGGAGTGGTCGACCACGGGGTCACGGTCCGGCTGGCGTACTTCCGGCCGGCGCACGGCCTCACGCCCGAGCTGGTGGAGCGCTACCAGGCGAACCGGCTGACCGTCATGCGGCAGCTCCGCTACGAGGCCGGGTCGGAGCGGGCCGTGGACCTGGGGCTGCTCGTCAACGGCATCCCGGTCGCCACCGTGGAGCTGAAGAACCAGTTGACCGGGCAGGACGTCGAGCAGGCGATCGGCCAGTACCGTCACGACCGCGACCCGCGGAACCCGACGCTCTCGCGGCGCGCGCTCGTCCACTTTGCGGTCGACACCCAGCGGGCGGTGATGACCACCCGCCTGCAGGGGCCCGGCACCCGCTTCCTGCCGTTCAACCAGGGCCACCGCTACGGGGCGGGCAACCCGCCCAACCCAGGCGGGCACGCGACCGCCTACCTGTGGGAGCGGGTCTGGCAGCGCGACGCCTGGCTGGACCTGCTCGCCCGGTTCGTGCACGTGCACAAGCCAGCCAGGGGCAGGGGCTCGAGAGGGCCCGGAACCGTGGTCTTCCCTCGCTTCCACCAGTGGGACTGCGTCCGCCGGCTGGAGGCGGCGGCGCGCGGCGAGGGGCCAGGGCACAGCTACCTGGTGCAGCACTCGGCAGGGTCGGGCAAGTCCAACACGATCGCGTGGCTCGCCCACCGCCTGTCGACGCTCCACGACGACGCGGACCGCAAGCTCTTCGACAAGGTCGTGGTCATCACCGACCGGCTGATCCTGGACCGCCAGCTCCAGGACACGGTCTACCAGTTCGAGCACGCCCACGGCGTCGTCGAGCGGATCGACAGGCACTCCGGGCAGCTCGCCGCCGCCCTCGCCGGCGAGCAGGCCCGGATCATCATCACGACCCTGCAGAAGTTCCCCTTCATCCTCGACCGGGTCCAGGCGCTGCCCGCCCGCCGCTACGCCGTGATCGTCGACGAGGCGCACTCCTCCCAGACCGGCGAGGCGGCCAAGGAGCTGCGCCGGGTGCTCGGCAGCGGCAGCGGCGCCGGCGCCCGTGGCGGCGCCGGCGAGGGCGACGGCGCCGACCTGCCGGCGGACGAGGTGGAGGACGCGCTCGTGGCGGCGGTCCAGGCGCGCGGCCGGCAGGCCAACCTGAGCTTCTTCGCGTTCACCGCGACCCCCAAGGGCAGGACGCTCAACCTGTTCGGGCGGCCGGAACCGCTGAGCGGCAAGAACCAGGCGTTCCACCTGTACTCGATGCGGCAGGCGGTCCAGGAGGGGTTCATCCACGACGTGCTCGCCAGCTACACCACCTACGAGACGTTCTGGCACGTCGAGAAGACGATCAGCGAGGACCCCGCCTTCCAGACCGCCAAGGCGCGCCGGGCGGTCGCCCGGTTCGTGGCCCTGCACGAGCACAACCTGGCGCAGCGGGCCGAGATCGTCGTCGAGCACTTCCGCCGGCACATCGCCCACAAGGTCGGCGGGCGTGCCAAGGCCATGGTCGTCACCTCGTCCCGGGCCCATGCCGTGCGGTTCTTCCGGGCGCTGCGGCGCTACGTCGACGAGCACGGCGACGACCTCGGCGTGCTCGTCGCGTTCTCCGGCTCGGTCAAGGACGAGGGCGAGGACGTCACCGAGGCGAGGCTGAACCGCTTCCCCGAGAGCGAGACCGCCGACCGCTTCGACGGCGACGCCTACCAGGTCCTGGTGGTCGCCGAGAAGTTCCAGACCGGCTTTGACCAGCCCAAGCTGTACGCGATGTACGTCGACAAGACGCTCACCGGGCTCGCCGCCGTGCAGACGCTGTCGCGCCTCAACCGCACCCACCCGGACAAGGACGGGACGTTCGTGCTGGACTTCGTGAACGAGGCCGACAAGATCGCCGAGGCGTTCGAGCCCTTCTACGGCGAGACGGTCGCTCCTCCGAGCGACCCGAACCTGCTCTACGACACCCGCCACGCGCTCGACGAATTCGGCGTGCTCCGTGCTGAGGAGGCCGAGGCGTTCGCCCGGCTCCTGCTGGTCAGCGGGGCCGACCACGGCCGCCTCCACGGCGTGCTCAACCCGGCGGTCGCGAGGTTCCAGGAGCTGGACGAGGTCGAGCAAGAGCGGTTCCGCGACGCGCTCAACCGGTTCGTGCGCACCTACTCGTTCCTGTCGCTGATCGTGGCGTTCGGCGACACCGCCCTGGAGCGCGACTACCTGTTCGGGCGGGCGCTGCTGCGGTTCGTGCGCGCCGGCGCCGGCGCGACCGTCGACCTGAGCAGCGCCGTCGAGCTCACCCATCTGCGGCTGGAGTGCCGCTTCAGCGGCTCGGTGTCGCTGCGCGGCGAGGTCGGCGAGGTCCACACCGTCTACTCCGGCGACGGGCGCCAGCAGGAGCCCGAGCCGGAGCCGCTGTCGCACATCATCGACCGCCTCAACGAGCTGTACGGCACCGACTGGGCCGACAGCGACCGCCTCGTGTTCGACGCCACCGCCACCGACCTGGTCAACGACCAGCGGGTGCAGGCCCAGGCGGTCAACAACACCGCCGAGAACTTCCTGCTGGTCTTCGGGGAGCTGTTCCAGAAGGCGCTGCTCGGCCGCCTGGAGCGCAACGAGAAGGTCATCTTCAAGTTCCTCGACGACCCTGACCTGGCCGCCGAGGTGGTCCGGGTCTACAGCAGCCTGGTGCAGACCAAGGCGAAGGTCGCCTACCAGGAGCACTGCCCGGTCCGCGAGCTGCTCGGCCCCGACAGGGAGTCCCAGCACCTCGAGTACAAGTCGTCGCTGCGGACCCGGGAGAGCGGCGAGAAGTACAAGCCGCTGGAGTCGGCGACGATCAAGACCGTCGCGGCGTTCCTGAACAGCCCCGACGGCGGCACCCTGCTCATCGGCGTGGCCAACGACGGGAGCGTCGCCGGGCTGGACGGCGACTACGCCTCCCTGCGGCAGCCGGGCAAGGACGACCGCGACGTGCTCCAGCTCCACCTGTCGGGCATCCTGGTGGCCGCGGTGGGTGAGGCGGCGGCCGGCAATGTGGGGATCCAGGTCCACACGGTCGACGGCCACGACATCTGCCGCGTCCACGTCCGCCCGAGCGCCTTTCCGGTCGAGGCCAGGGTCACCGTGGCCGACGACAAGGGCCAGCTCCGGAAGAAGACGGCCTTCTTCGTCCGCCTGGCCAACGGCACCCGCGAGATCGCCGACCCCACCGAGCGCCACAAGTACGTCGTGGGCCGCTGGGGCCCCTCGAAACCGACCAGTTGAGCGAGTCCCGCGCGGGTGGCCGCCGACGAGGCGCTACCGGAGGGGGATTCCGAGGAGGCGCTCCAGCTCGGTGAGGGTCGTCGGGTTCTCGACGTGGTGGACCGTGGCCATGCCGAGGGCCCGGGCGGCTGGGAGGTTCGCCTCGAGGTCGTCGACGAAGACGCAGCGGGAGGCCGGAAGGCCGAGCTTTGCCGCGGCAAGCTCGTAGATCGCGGGCTCCGGCTTGCGGAGGCCGACCTCACCCGAGATCACGACCGCATCGAACCAATCGGCAAGGCCGTACGCCTCATAGGGGTTGTAGGGGTCGGTGCCCAGCGAGTTGCTGACGACGCCCACGCGCACCCCGGCCTGCCGTGCCCGCTGCGATGCCAGGATCACCTCCACGTTCGGCCGCGCGTCGGCGAGCAGTCCTCGAAGCAGGCCGTCGCCCGCCACGCCCAGCAGCCCGGCGAGGCCGCGCTCAAAGGCGGGCTGGCTGATCTCGCCGCGCTCGATCTGGTGGAGGAGCTGGAGGCCGGCCGGGTCGGCGGTGACGACCTCGACGAACCGCTCCCGCGGCAGTCCCAGGCGCTCGCAGTGCGCACCGGTCGCGGCGAAGAAGTCAGTGGTCAGGACGCCCCCGACGTCGAGCAGCAGTCCCGTGTAGCCCTGCCTCGGAGAGAGCACCAATCACCACCCAGTGACGTCTGCGGGGAGGTGAAGGCTACCAGGTGACGGGGAGGGTGACGGGTGCGCGGGTGAGGAGGCCGGCCTTCCACTCCACGGAGGACTCCGGGACGGCCAGGCGCAGGTCCGGCAGGCGCCGCAGGAGCGTGGTGAAGGCCGTCTGCAGCTCCACCCTGGCCAGGGGCGCGCCAACGCAGTGGTGGATGCCGTGCCCGAAGGCCATGTGCTTGGTCGGGGGCCTGGTCACGTCGAACCGGTCCGGGTTGGCGGTCAGGTCGCCGTCGCGGTCGGCCGAGTACTGCAGCGGGATCACGGTCGAGCCGGCCGCCATCCGGACCCGTGCCTGGATCAGCCCGGTAAGCAGGTCGTCCACGATCTCCTGGACCCGGGGGCGCATCCGCTCGCCCGCGCGCACGGTGAACGCGACCGCCACCAGCCTGCGCACCCGGGTGTGCTCCGGGGCGTCCATGCTCAGGATCAGGAACGGGATCTGGCGGCCGGGCCGCAGCACCGGCACGCCGGGCCTGGTGGCCTCGGCCCGGCTGAACACGGGATCGGCGAACACCCGCCTGACGTCGTTGTACCTGGCGACCAGGTAGACCTCTCCGCCGGGAGCCAGCCGCACCTTCGGCACGGGGTCCTGGAGGCGCAGCCGCTGGTACTCCGGCTCGTCGTCGAGGTCCGGCGGGGGGCGCGCTGGAGCCACGTCCACGCCACCCGGCCACCGAGCTCATCGACGCAGCGACGGGCTTCCTCGACGCCGTGGCCGTCGGTCGCTGACGGCCGCGGGCGTCCGTGCCAGGCCGCGGAGGTCGTCCCAGACAGCGGGGCGGGCGCGCAGGCCCGCGCGGGTCGAGGCGGTCAGGCCGGGAGGCGGGCGCAAGGTCGCGAGCGCCTCGTGCAGCGCGGCCAGCCCGAGCTCGCGCCGTGCCCCGGCGAGCGCCGCCTCCGGCCCGACGGTCGTGGCCAGGGAGACGAGCAGCTCGGCGACGTCCGTGGCGAGCATCCGGTCGCCGGCGAGCGCCTCGGCCGCGTCGAAGTCGACGAGCCAGGGCTGCCGCGCCTGGTCCACCACCACACTTGCCCGGTTCAGGTCGTGATGGGCGATGCGGGCCGTGTGGAGCAGGCCGACCTGGCGCCACAGCTTGGCGAGCAGATCGTCGACCCTCGCCGCCCGCCCCGTCCCCGGCGTCGCCCACGACTGGCTCGCCAGCCACCACCTGCTGTCGTCCTGACGGAGAGCCCGCTCGGCCTCGCCTTGCGGGGACGCCGAGCCTCCAGCCGACGTTGGCGATTCCGTGCTCTGCCGCGAGCTTGCGGCTCTCCTCGTCGTAAGGTCATCTATAGGGATATGCTTGTATTGATCAGAACGCCAGAACAAGGCTTAATACCCGGATGATTTCTCCTTAAACATCTTGGGATTCGTAAGATTATCATGGGCTAAAGGCTTGACTACGCCATTGCTACTACTATGATATAGCGCGTTGTTGGCTACCTTTGATCCGCTTCGCGCGGCGGGAGGCTGCCCGGTCCGGTCTCGTGGTGCGCACGAACGAGACAAGGAGACCTCCCTTGCTCTGACTCGTCCTGCGTGCTGATCTGAAATTGCCGACGGCTGGGGTGAAGGCGGAGGGGGAATCGTGTTCAAGCCGGACTATCGTCGCGTTCTCGCGGCGTTCGCGCACCCAGACGACGCCGAGCTGACGTGTTTCGGCACCCTCGCGCTGCTGCGGAGCCTAGGTGCGGAGGTCACCATCCTGGTCCTCACGAACGGTGAGCGAAGTAGTTCGAACGCTCCGGGCACGAGAAGGGAAGAGGCCGTCGAGGCGGCTCGGTTAATAGACGGCGACGTATTGTTCGCGAATCTTCCAGACGGCGCCGTAGCCGACTGCGGAGAGGTCGTCTCAGAGATTGACGGCTACCTGCGGAAGACGGCGCCGGACCTGGTGATCACGCACTTCCCGCTGACCAACGGATTCGGGCATCAGGATCACGAGCGCACCGCCCACCTGATAACCAACGCCACCTTACGCGTTCCAGAGCCGGCTTGGCTCATGTACGCGGAGCCTGCAGTCAACGCGATCATGTTTCAACCAAACCTTTTTGTCGATATTACGCCGTATTTTCCACTCAAGCTCGAGGCGCTCGCGTGTCACCGCCGCGAGCGGAACAAGCCGGTGGTGCGTTCGGCGCTTGTCGAAGTTCGCGCCGCGTGGTGGGCGCAGCAAGCCTGTGGCGCCGTGACGACCAGCGCCCGCTATGAGGCGTTCCACCTGGTCAAGGGGGTCATGAGCCTGGGCCGCACGGAAGCCGCCGACAATGACTGAGCGCATTCTCGCTGCGCACCAACCTCAGTATCTGCCTTACCCAGGGGTCATTCACAAGATCGCGGTCGCCGACGTCTTCGTCGTACAGGATGACCTTCAGTTCGCGCGCCAGGAGTGGCAGAACCGTAACCGCATCCGCACACACGCCGGCCACCGTTGGCTGACGATTCCGGTACACAGCGGCCACACCGATCGGATCAACCAGGTAATGCCCGCGGACAAGGCCTGGCTGGCGACCCACCGCCGCATCGTCGCACTCGAGTACAGAACGAGCAGGTTCCTGCGGCGGGCAGACCACATATGGGAGCAGGTCGCGGCGGTTCGAGAACGAAACCTGGCTGAGATCGGCCTCGCCTCGGTGAAAGGAATTCGTGAGCTTCTCGGCATCACCACGCCGATGATCCTGGAGAGCGAGATAGGTCTGCCCGAAGAGGCCACGTCCGACCGGGATTCCCGGCTTCAGGCCCTGTGCCACCGCCTGGGCTGTAGCACCTACCTCTCCGGCAGCGGGGCCCGTGCTTATCTGGACGAGCGGCGCTGGCACGACAGCGGCATCAAGCTGGCCTGGCAGCAATACACGCCGACAAGGTACGAGCAGTTGTACCCGGGCTGGGTGGAGAACCTTTCGGTGCTCGACATGCTGCTCTGCGTGGAGCACCCTGGAAAACTCGTCAACAGCCGCTGAAGGGAGCGAACGGGCATGGCCAATGTTATTGCCCTCGACGAGTCGGCGCGCGAGGCACTTACCGAGATCGCCACGTCCGCCCCCGATTACAAATTCGGTACGGATGGCGAGCTTCATATGGATTTCGTTGACCATGCGCGCCGCCGGGCGGCAGCGCGGTCGGGCCTCGCTGCCTTCGCCTCTCGGGCGAGGAGCGAGCTGGCGACCGGGCGAGCCAAGCCCGGATATATCGTGATCGACGGTCTGGTGGACCCGGACGGCGACGAGGAGCTCGAGCTCAGGAAGGCCACCGCAGCCTGCTCGCTGATGGGCCGGCCATTCCGGATGATCGAGCGGCTCGGCTTCTGGCAGGAGCTGGGCGTCAACTTCGCCGCCGAGCCCTTCAGGTTCGGCGGCTTGGGCGACAACCCGCTGCACATCGACGGCGTCAACACGACCTATCCGCCCGACTACCTGATACTACTCTGCTTCAGAAAGGACCCCGCGGGCGGTGGCGCCAACCTCGTGGCCAGCCTGCAGCGCATGGTGGACGAGCTGTCCACCGAGGATCGTGAGTACCTGAGTCAAGCTATTTTCCGTGAAGGCAAGTACTTCGGTGTTACCGGAGTCGGACCGGAGCTGAGCCCATTCCCCGTCATCGCCCCGCTCCACGACGGACTCTGGAGAGTCCGGATCACGGGCAAGGTCCTGCCAGAAATGCCACCGGGCCCCCAACGCGAGCATCTCGTGAAGGCTCTCGAGCTACTTGCCGAGGAGCAGCTGCCCGTGTTGCTCGAACCTGGCCAGGCGCTCGTCGTGAACCAGGTAATTATGGCGCACGGGCGAGAGGCACTTGGATCCAACCAACAGGCGATTCCTCCGGAACGGCGTCGCCACCTCCGCCAGGCCTACTTCGCGGCGGACCCGTACGTTCGACGTGGTGACTGATGCGGCCAGGCGTGGCACCTGGTTCGCGCCCGGACGACGCCGTCGGAACCAACCGCGTCGCGCGAGCGCTCGGTCTTCCCGACCTCAATGGGAGGGGTCGGCTCGTCGCCGCGGCGGTTATCGACACCCTGGGCGAGGGCCTGTTCCTACCCATGGCGCTGTTCTTCTTCACGGTCTCCACGCCGCTTCTGATCTCCCGCATCGGGCTCACCATGAGCCTCGCGACGATCCTGGCATTCGCTGCTTCACCGGTCCTGGGAGCGTTGACCGACCGCTCAGGGCCACAGCGCGCGGTGGTCCTGAGCAATCTCCTCACCGCCGCCGGCTACGCATTCTACCCTGCCGTATCGACCTACCCTGGGATCTTTGGCTGTGTCCTCGTCGTCATGGTCGCCGACCGGCTCTACTACGCCTCCTGGCCCACGTTGCTGACCGCGATAGCCAGAAAGGGTGAGCTGGACGCGTGGTTCGCGCTGTCCCAGGCGCTCGCCAAGGGGTCGTTTGGCATGGGGGCGCTTCTCGGCAGCCTCCTCATCGGCGATGGCTCACGGGGCCCCCTAGTCGTCCTGATATACCTGGACGTGACGACCTGCCTGGTGGCGGCCGTGCTGACGGCATCGATCCGACTCCGCCCCTCCAGCGGCCCCGCTCGTTCGTCCAGCGCCGCCTCGCCTTGGAACGAGGTCCGTCGGGATCGCGCGTTCCGACGGATCGTCGCCTCGCAGCTGTTGCTTGCGTTCGCCTGGGCCGTGCCGCCCGTGTTTCTGCCGCTGTACCTGGTGCGGTACCTGGGTCTCCCGCCGTGGCAGGCGACGCTGGCCTTCGGGGTCAACTGCATGCTGATATTCGCTGGTCAGACGTGGGTGACGCGAATGGTTCAGGGGTTCAGAAGGACCCGGGCCATCGTGGCAGGTGCTGTGCTGTTCGATGCGGCGCTGCTCGTCTTCGCCGCGGCGTCGGCCACAAGTGCCCAGTGGGCAGGAGTGATCGTCCTGACGGGTATGGTGGTCTTCACGGCCGGGGAGATGCTCTGCACGCCTTCATTCACAGCGCTGGCAGCTGCGGCGGCACCGTCCCACCTGCGGGGGCAGTACATGTCGATCTTTGGTCTTGGCGGCGGCGTCGGCTTCGGGCTGGGGCCCGGCCTGGTCGGCACCCTGTACGAAGTCAGCCCGTACGCGGCCCTCGCCCGTCTGGGTGCCTGCGTAGCGGCAGGCGGCGCTCTGCTCCAGCGCAGCGAACGGCTGCTTCCATCCGCTGCGGTCCAGCTCTCTTACGACCCAGACGATCGACACGGGAGAGACCATGCTCCAGGCGCGCCGTGACCCCTGGTTCCTGGCCGACTCGATCGCCAGCAGTGTCGTACTGGCCCACGACCCCGCCGCCCAAGGGACGTCAGTGGTGTATTGGGAGAAGGCAAGGGACGCCCATCAGGAAGCGCTCGACGCGCTGGAACGGCTGCCAGATCCGCGCATCGCCGAGCTGCGTGACCGGCTGGCCGGCGACCCGTCCCAGGTGGAGGCGTACCGCTCGCTCGTTGCCGCCTTGGCCGAATGGCTGCGGCGCTCCAGTCACGGAGCTGACCGGCTAGCGGACATCGCGTGGCGAACCGAATGTGTGTCCCGATTGCGGACACACGTGGGAAGCCAGTTTCTCGATACGGACACCAGCCCGGTGGGCGCAGCCGAGCTCGGCCACCTCGGCCCGATGAGCCCGGCGCCCGCCCAGCGCCACCCGGACGCCGCCGTCATCGTTCCATTCCAGGAACGCGATCCAAACGGCCAATCGAATCCGACGGGCAGCCACGGTGGCGGGAGCTCCTCGAACCCCTCGCCGACACCTACCTCTTCGCCGCCAACCCGGGCCCGTTCAACAAGTCCTGGGTAGTGAACGTCGGTGTCGTGTACGCCGCTGACACAGCCGAGCTGATCTGTGTACTGGACGGCGACATAGTGGTTGACGAGTCGTTCATCGAACGCAACGTCGAGCGGTTCGAGCGACCGGGCGCGCAGGGACACTGGCCGGCCCGCGACGTGCTGTTCCTCGACTCGCTGTCCACGGGCACCGCCATCCGGTGCCGTTGCCTGGAGGGTAGGGCGGACGTCGACCTCGGCCTGTTGCGGGGCGTATTCCTTCGCCGTCCGCCGGGCGGCTGCATCTGGCTGCGGCAGCAACTCTACCGCCGAGTGGGAGGAATGGACGAAAGGTTTGAAGGGTGGGGTGGCGAGGACCGGGACTTCGGGTTCCGCCTTGACCTGCAGGCCAGCCTCGACCGGTACGAAGACACCCTCCTGCACCTCGCCCATCCGCGCGCACCGATGCGCACCTCGAGCGGAAAGCAGTTCTGGGCAGGGTTCCACTGGGCGACCTGGCCGCCGGACGCAGAGATAGGGCGGCTCGACAAGTACACGCGACTGGCGGACGGATGACCTGGCAATGCTGGTGACGCTGGTCTCAAGACCTGCCCCGAACGCGCCGGACAACGAGGACGCCGCCGCCGCGACACCGTTCGCCGCCGTCGTGGTCGACGGCGCCACCNNNNGCGCCACCGTGCCTCCAGGTGTCAACACGGGCTGCCGGCACAACACGGCCTGGTACGCACGCCGGCTGAGCACCGAAATCCTTGCCGCTCTGGCCGACGAACCGACCACGCCACTCCCGGCCGCCTTGGAGGCGGCAATTGCCGAAGTAGCCAACTCCCACGTCACCACCTGCGATCTCGGCCACCCGGGTACTCCAGCCGCAGCCCTCGCGGTGCTCCGGGAACGCCCGGCGGCAGTCGACTACCTCGTCCTGTGCGACGTCACCATCCTGTTCGACTGCGTGGACGGCATCCGGCGAATCGCCGATGACCGCATCCGCCGAATACCCCAGGAGAAGGACGTGCCGGGCCGCCCACCCCCCGAATGGCAGTACCGCAACCAACCTGACGGCTACTGGGTGGCGGCGGCCGCACCGCACGCCGCCCACAAGGCACTCTGCAGCTCATTACCGCGGAGAGCCGTGCGTCGCGCCGTCGCGCTCACCGACGGAGCGGCAAGGCTGTCAGAGCAGTTCGCCGCGATCTCATGGACAACGCTATTCCGGATCGTCGATGAGGACGGACCGGTTGAGGTGATCCGGCGCACCCGAGCCTTGGAGCTGCAGGATCCCGACGGGCGGCGCTGGCCGCGCGACAAGCGTCACGACGATGCCACGATCGCTTACTGCCGCTTCACCAGCATGAGGAAGGGATGACGGCGAATGCCGATCTCGCAGTACCTCGCCAGGCTGCGCGTTCAGGTCGGACACGAGCTCATCACGCTGCCCGGCGTCAGCGCGTGCATCTTCGACGAGGTAGGACGCGTACTTCTCGCACGTCACGTGGACTCCAGGACATGGGCGCTGCCGGGTGGGGCCGTAGAGCCGGATGAGGACCCAGCCGCGGCGGTGGCCCGGGAGGTTCGCGAGGAACTGGGCATTGAGGTAGCCCTTCAGGACGTGATCGGTGTCTACGGCGGACCCGAGTTCCGCATCACCTACCCCAACGGCGACCAGGTCTCCTACGTCACGATCGTTTACGCGTGCAGGGGGACCGGGACTCCCGTAGCGCTGGACACCCGCGAAGTGGACGAGGTCCGCTTCGCGGCAGATCTCGGCGGTCTTCGCTGCGCCCAATGGGTCCCTTCCGTCCATGCGGATGCGGTGCGGTGGTGGCAAGAGCGATCCGCTCCAGCACCTGACAGCCCTCAGGAAGCCGCATTCTCGCGGAGTTGCCGCTGCCCAAGGGGGGATCCTATGCTGGTAGCCGCCCCTGCCACCTCGCCACGGTGCGACGGCTCGGCGTAGGGGCCAGGCATGTTCTCCGCTGGCATCGGATGGTCGGAGCAGGGCCACTGCCTGACGGTCTTGGACGGCTCGGGCGGCGACTGCACGACATTGGAGGTCGGGCCCGACGCAGCGGCGATCGATTCGCTCGTCGAAGTGCTCAGGCAGAATATGGATCCAGCCGACGGTCAGTTGCGCTGCTTTGTGGACAGCTCCGCTGGCGCGTTGGCCGGACTGCTCGTTGAAGCCGGTCTGGACACGTACCGGTTGGACCCGCCGCTGGTTGGCTCCCTACCTGCCGACACACGATCGTTGGCTCGGGTCGGGAGCCTGGCGTTCGACCAGTCCGCCCGGCTCGACCCGGAAAGCGGGTTCTTGCGGGGGAGGGTCGACGAACACCACGCCCTGCGCGATTCCTGTACCGACCTCGAAGCCGAGCTGGCTCGGGCCGGACGCTTTCTTGCCCATGGCGACCGAGCTCGTCGGGAAGTCGCCCTGACGTTCGACGACGGACCTTATCCACCGTATACAAATGGAGTGCTGGACGTCCTGGGCGACTTCGGCGTCTCAGCCACGTTCTTCTGTCTTGGTCCTGCCGTCACGGCATATCCGGAGATAGTTTTGAGAGCGCGGTACGAGGGTCATTGTGTGGCCAATCACACCTGGTCGCACCCTTATCTGCCAGACCTTTCCGACGAACAGCTGGAGTTCCAGGTCCGGGCTGCCGGATCCGCTCTCAGCGACGTGACCGGGCAATCACCGACGCTCTTTCGGCCGCCCTACGGCTCACGTACCCCGCACATCGAGCGGAAGGTCGTGGTGCTCGGCCAGACCGTGGTGACCTGGGACATCGACTCATGCGACTGGTCGCGACCGGGGATTCGATCAATTGTCGAGCGCGTGCTCGCCAATGTGGGCAACGGATCGGTGATACTGCTCCACGACGGCGGCGGAGACCGCTCCCAGACGGTCGCCGCCCTGCCTTCGCGTCGCTTTCGGGGTGGTTGACAGCGTTCGGGTGCGGGTGTGCCAGCGCAGGAGGCGGGTGGCGGCGGTCATGCCGGAGCGGACGGCGGCTTCGACGCTTGGCACGAGCAGGGTCCAGTCGCCGGCGTAGTCGACGGGGCGGTGCGGGCGGGCGGCGAAGGCGCGGCGCTGGCGCAGGGCCTCGGGTGAGCCGGTGGGCACGCCGTGGCCGAGCCGGTGCACGACCGCCTTGGCGACCGCGCCCTCCAGCCACGGGAAGCAGGGCGCGGCGCGGGCGGCCAGCTCGGCGGCGACCTTGCCGTCGCCGGCGGCCAGCAGCTCCGGCTCCGGGGGCGACGACGCGAACAGCGAGATGATCGAGCGGCCCTGCGGGCTGCGCCCGGCCGCGATGTTGCCGCCGAAGATCGCCGCGGAGATGCCGAGCCGCTCGCGCCGGGGCAGCAGCGCGGCGAACAGCCGGCGGTCCACCGGCAGGGGCCGGTCGAGCAGGTAGTTGACCCGCAGCGCCGGGGTGAACGTCGAGGCCTCCAGGAAGGGCCGCTCGTCGGCGGGCATGCCCGGGTGGACGGCGAGGGCCGCCGGCGCCGGCACGGCGAGCAGGCAGCAGCCCGCTGTGACCGACGAGCCGCCGGCCAGCGCCACCTCCACGCCGGCCGGGGTCTGCTCGACGCGCTCGACCGGCCGCTCCAGGCGGACGTCCAGGCCGGCGGCCAGCGCCCGTGGCAGCTCGCCAACCCCCTGCGGGAAGCTGGTCCACCGGTAGATGCCGCGGTTCAGCAGCGCGACGGCGATGAACGGCGCGGCCGCGCCGGTCTCGGGAAGCCAGCCGAAGCCGGCCTCCACCAGCGGCTCGAGGAAGTACTCGAGGACCTCCTCGCCGAAGGGGCGCGCGTGCTCGGCCACGGTCTGGTCGCCGGCGGGGGAGTCCTCGGGGGTGTCCACCCGGTAGTGGCGGAGCTGGCGGACCCAGCCGGCGCCCATCCGGGCCAGGGCCGCCCTGGCGGCCAGGCTGAGTCCCTGGCAGCGGAGCGTCCCTGTGGGGTGACCGAACCGCGGGTGCAGGCGGCCGTCGCGCCACAGGCCGCACAGCGGGCCGTCCAGCGGCGCGGCGCGGCCGGCCAGCCCGGTGGCGCGGACCAGCTCGGAGGTCCTGGGGTAGCCGTGGCGCCCGAGGGTCTCCGCCGCCACCGACAGGGTGAACGGGCCGTCGGTGTAGGAGCGGGCGCGGCCGCCGACGACCGGCTCCGCTTCGAGGACCGTGACGGCAAGGCCCGCGCGCCGGAGCTGGTGGGCCGCGGTGAGCCCAGCCATCCCTGCGCCCACGACGACGACGTCGACACTGCTCACCTGGTACCTCCCGGGACGGGTCGGGGCACGGCGTCACCTGACCCGAGGTGCGGGAGCCGGCCCTGATACACCGGCGGGCACACCGGCGGGACACGTCCCCGGCGGGACCCTCGGCGGGGCCTGGCGGCACCCGGATGTATCAGGGCCGGGCCGAGCGGTTCGGTATCAGGCGTCAGGCGTCGAAAGCGCCGCCACGGCGGCGGGCCGGCTCGGGAAGTACTCGGGAAGTAGGTGACGCGGTCGCGATGACGACCTCCCAGACGACCACCCACCCCGGCTGGGCCGGCGCCCCCGCGCTGCGGCGCAGCCTGCTGCACGTCGACCGGTGCGTGCGTGCCCGCATCGGCAAGCTCGTCGGCGGTGAGGAGGCCCGCTGGCGCCGGCACGGCAGCGAGCTGACCGCGCCGGTGGACGCGCTCACCGCCATGGTGATGGCCGGTGGGAAGCGGCTGCGGCCCGCCTTCTGCTACTGGGCGTTCATCGGGGCCGGTGGCGCGCCCGACGACCCGCTGGTCGTGGACGCCGGCGCCGCGCTCGAGCTGATCCACGCATCCGCCCTGATCCACGACGACGTGATGGACGGCTCCGCGCACCGCCGCGGCATCCAGGCCGTCCACACCCAGTTCGAGGGAAGGCACGCAGAGCGCGGCTGGCGCGGCGAGCCGCGGCGCTTCGGCGAGGGCGTCGCGATCATCTGCGGCGACCTCGCGATCGCCTACGGCGACGTGCTCATGGCCCGGGCGCCGCGGCTGGCGCTGGAGGTCTACAACGAGCTCCGCGTGGAGGTGTGCATCGGCCAGTACATGGACCTGCTGGCCGCGGCCGGGGGCGCGCTGGACGACCGCCTGGCGCGCTGGATCGCGCTGTACAAGTCCGGCAAGTACACGGTCGAGCGGCCGCTGCACCTGGGCGCCGCCCTGGCCGGGCGGCTCGAGGACCTGGCCGGGCCGCTGAGCGCCTACGGGCTGCCGCTCGGCGAGGCGTTCCAGCTCCGCGACGACCTGCTCGGCACCTTCGGCGACAGCGCCGTCACCGGCAAGCCGGTCGGCAGCGACCTGCGCGAGGGCAAGCTCACCATGCTGCTCACCCTCGCCGCCAGGCGCGGCGGCCTGCGGGCGTCCAGGCTGCTGTCGCGGGTCGGCTCGCCGGCGCTGAAGGAGGGCGACGTCGAGGCGCTGCAGCGGCTCCTGGTCGAGCTGGGCGTCGCGGAGGAGCTGGAGGCGAGGATCGACGGTCTGGTCGCCGAGGCGGTGGCCGCCGCGGAGGCGGCGCCGGTCGGCGACGAGTGCCGGCGCGTGCTGACCGAGCTCGCCGTCTACGTCGCCAGGAGGGACCGCTGATGGCCCACCCCTCGCCGCTGGAAGAGCCGGTGGCCGCCGCCGCGGCGGCGCGGTTTGGCCGGCGGGTCCGCGCCTACCAGCAGCTCTCCAAGCTCTACGTCTTCGACCAGTACCTGGGGGTGCCGCTGGCCTGGTCGCTGCTCGGCCCGGCGGCGGCCACGGCCGCGCGCACCCTGGCGGTGCTGGCCGCCTGCCTGGTCTGCGTGGTGGCCGTGGTGGCGGCGTCGGTGGCGCTGGACGACGTCCAGGGGTTCCGCGACGGCAGCGACTCGGTGAACTACGGGCCCCGCGAGGGCCTGCCCCGCAAGCGCTCGCGCAAGCCCCTGCTGGACGGCCGCCTCAGCGAGCGCGACGCGTTGCGGTTCGCCAAGGCCTCCGCCGGCCTCGGGCTCGTGGCGCTGGCCGCCGCCTTTGCCGTGGCCCCGCACCGGCCGCTGTGGGTCTGGGTCGCCGCCGGGGGGTGCACGCTGGCGTCCCTGCAGTACTCGTGGGGGGTCAAGCTCAGCTACGTCGGCCTGGAGGAGCCCATCCTCATCGCCGGCACGGCCTGCACCATGCTGATCCCGTTCGGCTTTGTGACCGGCCGGGCGACCGCGGCGGCCGGGGCCGAGGCCGCGCTGTTCGGCTTCTGGATGATGTCGGTGTCGGTGTTCTCCAACACCCACGACGCCGACGGCGACCGGCAGGTCCGCCGGCTGACCGTGCCGGCGAGGGTGTCGGCGCGCGCCAACCGGCGCTTCATCCTGGTGGTCTTCGGCTGCTGCTGGGGGCTGCTGCTGGGCGGGCTGCTCACCGGTGCGCTGCCGTGGTGGCTCGCGCTCGCCATCCTGCCCGGGCTGGCGCTCCAGATGCGCCAGTTGCGCACTGGGCTCGGCGCCGGCGACAACCTGCTCGCGCGCACCATCGGCTTCAAGGCGTACCGGGCGGCGATCGCCGCGCTGATCGCCAGCAACCTGCTCGCCTGGCTGCGATGACGCGGGCCGTGGACGTCGACGTCGCGGTCATCGGTGGCGGGGTGGCCGGCGCCGCGGCGGCCTGCGCGTTCGGCGCCGCCGGGCTGCGCGTGGCCGTGCTCGAGCGGCGCCGGGCCGGGCACGACGCCAACAGGGGCGACGCCCTGCACCGCAGCGTGGTGGCGCCGCTGGAGCGCTGGGGCGCGCTCGCGGAGCTGGAGCGGCGCGGCGCCTTCTGGGTGCGGCAGGTGACCTTCACGGCGCCGCGCGGCAGGCCCTCGGTGCGCGTGCGCCTGGACCGCAACCCGCTGCTCATGCTGGCCCACGCCGACATCGAGCTGGGGCTCGCCGCGGCGGCGCTGCGCCACGGCGCCGACCTGCGCGCCACCGCCGTCGCCGGCCTGGAGCGGGACGGGCCCGGGTGGGCCCTGCGGTGCGGCGACGGCCTGCTGCGGGCACGCCTGGTGGTCGGCGCGGACGGCGGGGGCTCGCTGGCGCGCCGGGCGGCCGGCATCGGCGTGGCGCGCCGCGACTACGGCGAGTCGACCGTGGTCCTGCACGCCCCCCGGCCGCCCTGGCTGGAGGCGGACGCCGGCTGGGCGATGGTCCACCCGGAAGGGAGCGTGCTGATCCTGCCGACCACGCCGGCGGGGTCCTGCCGCGTGGTCGCGCTGGTCCGCACCGACCAGCTCGCCGCCTGGCGCGGCGCGAGCGAGGACGAGCTGGCCGCCCGGCTGGCCGGGCGCGGCGCCATGCTGCGCGGGCTCGAGGTCCGGCGCGCCGCCGGCTCGCACGTGTACCACCTGGCCCGGCAGCATGCCGAGCGCTACTGGGCGCCGGGCCTCGCCCTGGTCGGCGACTCGGCCCACGTGGTCCACCCGGGCGGCGGCCAGGGCATGGCGCTCGCCGTCCACGACGTGGCCGCCCTGGCCGAGCAGGCGCTGCCAGCGCTGCGGGCCGGCGGCAGCGCCGAGCTGTCGGCGGCGCTGGAGCGCTACCAGCGGCGCCGCCGTGGGCTCAACGCCCGCGCGATCGCGCGGGCGGACCGCTCGGCGCGGCTGACCCGGCCCGGCGCCAGGGCCTACGCCGCCAGCCGTCTCGCCCTGGCCGCCTGCTCGCTGGCGCCGGGCCTGCTGGCCCGCGTCTACCAGCGGTTCGGAGAGGAGTGAGGGACACGGTGACCGAGGGGACCCAGGGGAGCGGCGAGGCGGGCGCGCGGGCGCGGCCGGGTGGTGGTCGTCACCGGCGGGACCGGCGGCATCGGCGCCGCGACCGCGCGGCTGCTGGCCGCGCGGGGCTGGCGGGTGTTCGCCGCCGCGCGCCGGCCCGCCGCGGTCTCCGACGGCGACGGCATCGCCCCGCTGCCGCTGGACCTGGCCGACCCGGACAG
>WNGE01006187.1_pt1 | contig 18165 bp, 14 predicted proteins | sample 5400651 | NCBI WGS metagenome assembly WNGE01 (sample SAMN13153370, study PRJNA577476) | soil metagenome | isolation source: 60 cm soil or saprolite under grassland replicate 2 | place: USA:California | collected 2016-06-15
GATTCAGCCACATTTGGCATGCTGGGAGTTTTGTGACTTCTCACTCGTCAATCGAGCTACTCTGTCACTCGACGACTGCATTGTTCCGCGATTGACGTCACAGCCCAGGTGGCATCTCGGTTGCTACATTTGAGTGTGGATTTGGGGGAATTACGGTCAGAGGTGCACCTAACCAATTTGGCATGACATAAAATTCGTAGATTTGACCGGAATTCACGGATTTATCAAAGCTATATTTGATCAAGAATCGCCCTCGAACTCGTTCGGCCAACAAAATTGATCAGTATATTCACACAGTCGACGTTCTATTCGGGATTTCGTACCAAATCGTCCGGTGCGAAAACCATCTCCACGGCGCCGTTCGCGAAGAGGATCGCTATCGACATCATAGATTTTGGGACCGTTAAATGAAGAAAATGAAACCCGGGTCTAAGCTGATTACCAACCGGTTCCTCGCTTCGCGCGATCAGGACTCCAATCAGGATTTGGCGAAACAGTCACATTATCAGTCCCTTTTTAATTCGGTGGCGTTTAGTATCGTCGAAACGGATCTGACCGGAAGGATTGTCGATTGCAATCCGGCTCTTGCCAGGATGTTGTTAGCCAGCCAAGACGATTTCAGAGCCTGTAAGGTTTTGAGTCTCATGCCGAACAAATGGCACGAGAAGGAAGAATCAACGCGCGCCGAGGTCATCGACAATGGCGTAACTGATGAATACGAAATTGAGCTCCGCAAAAGCGATGGGACAGTTTTTCCTGTGGCCGTCAAAAAATGGCTGCAAACCGATGAGCGAGGAAAAGCACAGGGCATCTGGATGTTGGTCCGTGATATCACCGATAAGAAGAAAAATGACGATGTTGTCTATCAGCGCGCTATCTTGCTCTTGGAAAATCAGATTCGTTATCAGTCTCTTCTGGCCAGCTTACCGATCGGAATTTTGACCATCGACAAAACCGGCCGGATAGATACGGTCAATCCGGCGGTTGAAGAATTGCTGGCTTATACATCGTCCGAGATCGTCGGTAAAAACCTCGAAGAGCTCGTGACCAGTCCCAGCGGGCACCCATTGTCGATCACCGCCCGGCAGGCTCATACCGCCGTCGCCAAGTGCCGCAACAATAAAATCTTGCCCGTGCAGATCACGTTCAGCGAGCTTCGCACTAAAGGTCAGATTTTGTACACAGGCTTTCTGCGGGATATCACGGTGGACGTGCAAATACGCGAAACGCTGCAGCGCGCGCACGATGAATTGGAAGCCCGTGTGCGCGAGGAAAGCGCCGAGATAGCGCGCTTGAGCGATGCTTTGCAGGCCGAAATCAGCGAGCGGACCTGGGCCCAAGAGCAATTTCGCATTGCGGTGGAATCAGCGCCGAACGGCATGCTGATTGTGGATCAAGATGGAAACGTCACGCTCGTGAATGCTCAAATCGAGCAACTATTTGGTTACAACCGCGACGAATTGATGGGCCGGCCGGTTGAAATCTTGCTGCCGGAACGTTTTCGCGGCAAACAGGCTGGACAACAAGAGAGTTTCTTCACTAGCCCGAATGAAAGATGGATAGGTCGCAGTCGAGAGCTCTATGGTCTTCGGAAAGACGGTACCGAATTTCCCGTGGAGATCGGCTTGAATCCGATTCACACGCCGAGGGGCAAGGGGGTTTTAGTCGCTGTTGTCGACGTGACCGAGCGCAATCACGTCGAGTCAGAGCTTAAGCGAACCGCGTTTCACGACGGCTTGACCGGCCTGCCCAATCGCACGTTGTTCCTCGACAACCTGCTACGGCTCAATGCGTCAGCGAAACGACATGGACATCATCCCTTCGCGCTGCTTTTCTTGGATTTGGATCGCTTCAAAGTGATCAACGACACCCTCGGCCACATGGTGGGCGATAAATTATTGATCGAGATGGCTCAACGGCTCGTCGAATGCACGCGCGAGGAGGACACGGTAGCCCGCCTGGGAGGCGATGAGTTCGCCATCCTGCTCGAACAGATTCGCGGCCCTGAGGACGCGGTTCGCGTGGCCGAGCGGACCTTGGAGCGATTGGCGGACCCGGTGATGTTGGATGATAACGAAGTCTCGGTCGGCGCTAGCATCGGCATCGCGCTAAGTCTCACCGGCGAGAAAATGCCCGAGGACTTACTGCGAGACGCAGACATGGCCATGTATCAAGCCAAGACTCGCCGGTCGGGCTATCAGATCTTTGACGCCAAAATGCACACTCGCGCGCTGGAACGGATGCGGTTGGAAATGGATATGAAACGCGCCATCGAACGAAAACAAATCCACCTCCATTACCAGCCGATCGTGTCGTTGGAAAGCGGCAAGCTGGCAGGATTCGAAGCCCTGGCGCGCTGGCAGCACAATGGACGAGGCGCGGTTTCGCCGGCTGAGTTCATACCCCTTGCCGAAGAAACCGGCCTTGTCGGCCCGCTAAGCAGCTGGGTGTTCAGAGAGGCTTGCCGCCAGATGCGCAATTGGCAAGAGCATTTTCCGATGGATGAAAACTGTTACATCAGCGTCAACGTCTCGAGCAAACAGGTATCTCACGGCGGACTGATTGATGAGCTCGACGAAGTGCTTCATGAAACCGGGCTGGAGCCTCAACATCTCCGGCTTGAAATCACCGAGAGCGCACTCGTCGAAAACACTCGGGGCGTCGCTCATACCTTATCCCAATTGCGGAAACGGAGAATTAAGCTCTGCCTGGATGACTTCGGAAAGGGGTTTTCTTCGCTCAACTATCTTCATAGATTTCCCATCGACGTCCTAAAAATCGACCGCTCGTTTGTCCGGCGATTGGGCGCCGCTTTCCCGATGGAACACGGCAAACGGCGTCCCTATGAAATCATTCGTACGATCTTGGCACTGGCGCAAATCCTCGATCTCCAGGTTGTCGCGGAAGGGATAGAAGTCATCAAACAGTTAAACGTACTCAAGGAACTTGGGTGTCAATATGGACAGGGCTTTCTTTTCGCGCCGGCGCTCGAGGCCACCCAAGCGGTCCGCTTCTTCGATTCTGCAGTATCGCTGTCAGAGCTCAATGCCTAAAAACGGCCAACTCACTACTTTGGCCAGCGCTGTCGGGAATTGATGACTCCTCGTTATGGTGTCGAACCTCCGCATGGAGGCGATTCGATCCTGAGGCCATAGTCCTTCGCCGCCGCTTCAGCCGAGATTAAACCCCGCCGCACATCGCGCTCGATCAGTTGACGTGCGCGTTCAGACGGTGGTCCATAACCGCCACCGCCGCCAGTCTCGACGATGATCGAGTCTCCTGGGCTTAGTGGATACGCTTTGCGCTTATAGATGATCTCTGTCTCGCCGGTTTTTTTGACGACGGTGATCCGGCCCGGCTGTCCCTCCTTGCCGCCATGCACACCCCAGGGCGGATACTTCACCCGATCGAACATGGCTTGCAGATCACCAGGCCCGAGAATTTGATAGCGCTTGCGAAAACCCAAGCCGCCGCGAAATTTGCCCGCGCCCGCGGAATCCTCCCGCAGACTGAGCTCGACTATTCGATAGGGATACATCGACTCCTGCAGCTCGACCGGAATGATGCGAGTGTCGCCGTGGGCCATCGTGCGAAATGCTCGTAACTGTAATCACCGTCGGCAATCGCGCGAATCTGTGCGCGCGCCGTGGCTTCGCTCTGATCAAGAATCGTTTTAACAGCGTTCACAAAGGTCTGGACGCCATATTTGTCGGCCAGCTTTTGAGTCAAGTCGCGGCCAAGCATGCAGCCGGCATGTTGCGCCGCGATGTCGCCCAGCAATTCCACCGGAAAGCCGTGTTGTTTTCTATGATCCGGTAAACTTCGTGAATCGGCTCGCCCTTGGACCAAAGTTTAATCGAGCGCAGCTGCAACCCTTCCATGAAAATATCGCTGGAGCGCGGCGTTATACCGCCGATATCGATCCAGTGGACGTTGATCGCAAAAAAACCGATCAAATCGCCAAGGCCAGATCCGGCGTAGATCGGCGTGTACATGACGGTATTATGGCGTCGATCTGGTCGGTGATCGAAACGATGCCGTGACGGATGACTTCGAGGGTAATGGGATCGACGACATGTTGTTGTGGAATTGTTTGTGACTGTGAATTCATGATCTGTGAATTTCGGCATTTGTAGGGGCAGACCTCCGTGTCTGCCCTCCGCATGGGCACGCAGGATTGCCCCTACATTTCATTTTGCCGAACATTGAATCCTAATCTCGTGCAGCCCACCGATCTCGAAACGGTCGCCCGGCCAGACAACCGTGGTCGATCCATATTCTTCGATGACCGCGGGACCAGCGGCACTGAAGCCAGCCGCCAGCGCATCTCGGTGAAAAATCTGCGCGTCGACCCAGCCGCCGGCGTTGCCGATATAAATTCGTCGCGTTTGCGCCGGCGGTGCTTTTGCCGCCGCACGCGGCAGGCGAGCAATTTCAGGCTGTTTCAAGCGAGCGAAAGCGCACAGATGCAACGCCTGAAATTCAGCGGGCGCCTTGGCATCCGCATGACCATAGCGTCGCTTGTAATCGCGTTCGAAGGCGACGCGGATCTGCTCCTTGTCCTTCAGGCCCGAGACCGGAACCTTGATATTGTGCCGCTGGCCGCGATAGCGCATTTCCGCGTGGCGCTCGAAAAAAACATCGCTGGTGGCGAATTCAGCAGCGAGCGAAACGGCGGCTTCCTTTTCCATCGCAGCGAATATTTCTGCCATGGCCGGCACCGACTTGTCGTCGAGCATCCCGACGAAAGTTTTGGAAGTATCGATCCGCGCGTCGGCCAAAAGCATGCCGATCGCCGAGAAATTGCCGGGCTCAGGTGGAACGACGACGGTGGGAATCGAAAGCTCGTGCGCCAGTGCGCAAGCATGGAGTGGTCCGCCGCCACCATAGCTGAAAAGGATAAAGTCGCGCGGATCGAGGCCATGCTCGACGGAAATTTTTCGAATCGCGCTGGCCATGATCACCGTGACGATCGAGATGATCCCGTCGGCCATTTTGATCATGCCATTTTCGCCGCCGTATCCCAGCGGCGTCGCGATCCGTTCCTCGATGACACGCCGGGCCGTATTCACGTCGAGTTTCATCTCGCCGCCGAGAAAATTTCCTGCGTTCAGGCGCCCGAGCACCAAATTCGCGTCAGTGACCGTCGGCTCCATGCCGCCCCGACCGTAGCTCACCGGACCGGGCGTCGAACCGGCGCTCTGGGGACCGACGTGAACCCGCTTTTGCGAATCAAGCCAGGCGATCGAACCACCGCCCGAGCCCACCTCGACGATGTCGATGACCGCTGACTTGATCGGAAATCCTTTTACGTAACCGTTGGCATAATAGAGGGAATTCACCGAGAAGCGGCCGTTCTCGACCAAAGCGCTTTTTGCTGTCGTGCCGCCCATGTCGAAGGCGACCAGGTTTTTGAAACCGAGCGCATCGGCGTAGGCGCTGGCCCCGATGCAACCGCCGATGGGACCTGACTCGACTAAACCGATCGGTTGCCGGCAAGTACGCTCGGCGGACAACAAACCGCCGTTGGAGCCCATCATGAACAACGAGCCTGCGAAGCCCTGCTGCTCGAGATCGCTATCGAGTTGGCGAATATAGGTGCTCACCTGTGGCCCGATGTAAGCGTTGGCTGCGACCGTGGAACAGCGCTCGTATTCATACCATTCGCGCGTGAGATCTGTGCTGAAGGTAACGTAAACGCCCGGCAAAAGTTTTTTCAGTTTTTCGGCGGCAACTTCTTCGTGCACCGGATTGATGTAGGAGTTCATAAAAAAGATCGCCAGCGATTCGACGTCGGTTTTTCCAATCTCGACGGCGAGCTTCTCGAGCGCCGCCATGTCGAGCGGCGTCACAACCTCGCCCTTGCTGCCCATGCGCTCGGGAACTTCGAGCCGGAGCTCGCGCGGTATCAATGGCTCGTCACGTTGATAGTGAAGATCGAAGGGATCAGGCCGATTGCCGCGGGCGATTTCAAGAATGTCGCGAAAGCCCTGGCTTGTCACCAACGCGGTTTTGGCGCCTGTGCGTTGAATCAATGAATTGATGACCAGTGTCGTTCCATGGTTCACCAGCGACGCTTCCGCAGGTTTGATCTTGGCTTTGTGAAAGCATTCGAGAATACCCTCCACCAAGTTGTCATAGGTGGTCGGACTCTTCGCGTAGATGACTTTCTGGGTCGCGTGATCGTAAGCGACTAAATCGGTAAAGGTGCCGCCGATATCGACGGCAATGGCGTAGGACATCAAAAACTCCGGTTCAAGGTTTCAGGTTCAAAGTACAGAGATCCGCGTTCCCAGCTCGTTTCGAGCATTGACCTTTGAACATTGAACCTTGAACGTTACTCACGGCGTGCCTTGCCGTTGTCGTCGACAAAGACGCCATAGTTATCGCAGGCGCTTTCACGCGAGACAAAGCCTCGAATCACGTCGCGCTGGACCAATTCGACAGGGCGCTCACGCGGATCGCCGTAGCCACCTCCGCCACCGGTGGCCATGCGCACGCGATCGCCGGCTTGCAATGGGCGGTTTTCAGTTTTGTAAAGCAGCTCGGGTTCCTTGGCTCCGTTCTTGTAGATCAGCACCTGCCCGGACTTTGCTTCCTTGCCACCGCGCACACCCCAGGGAGGACAACCGATGCGGTCAAAGTTCGCCCACAGTTCGCATGGCGCAACCAGGACATATTGTTTATCGAATCCCAGACCGCCGCGCCATTTGCCAGCTCCGCCCGAATCTTGTCGCAAACGGAACTCTTCGACGCGGAAGGGATACATCGACTCCTGCAGCTCGATGGGAATCAAGCGTGTGTCGCCATGGGCCATGGTGCGGAAGGGTCCAGCGCCATCGTGTATGGCGCAAGCGCCCCAGCCGCCATGACCACTATCGTTTGCTTTAAACACCACGCCGGTATCCATGCGTTTGCCGGCAAAACTCAGCGACGAAAAAGTGCCGAAATGGGCGCCAGTCACGCGCTGCGGCAACGCCGGCTCCAGCGCCTTGATGATGCAGTCCATGACCGTCGGAAACGGAATGCTGTACAGCCCCATCGCGGCGGTCGGCTCGGCGCTCAACAACTTACCTTCGGGAAGAATCATCTTGAGCGGCCGAAATGTGCCCTCGTTGGCCGGCTCCTCCGTCGCGATCAGGTACTTGAACGCGACCCGCGCGCAGGTGCGCCCACCGCCGAAGTAGCCCGAGTTGATGCAACCCTTGACCTGATCCGACATCTCGGAAAAATCGACGGTCATCTCATCTCCGGCGACGACGATTTTCACTTTGATCGGAATTTTTTCATCGCGCACGCCGTCATTGTCGAGAAAGGCTTCGTGCCGGTAGACGCCGTCCGGGATCGCGCGAATTTTTTGTCGGGTCGCCGCCTCGCACTGGTCGAGAATGACATCGAGGGCGCCGAGAAAGTAGTCGATCCCGTATTTATCGGCCATCGCTTGCGTCAGATCGCGGCCCAAGAGACAACCGCCCAACTGGGCCTCGATGTCGCCGAGCAATTCCAAGGGAAAACGCGTGTTGTTTTCGATGATGCGGTAAACTTCTTCGATGGGCTCGCCCTTCGACCATAGCTTGATCGAGCGCAGCTGCAAGCCTTCCATGAAAATATCGGTGGAAGAGTAAGATACCGAGCCGATGGCCGAGCCGCCGATGTCGATCCAGTGACAATTGACGGCGAAAAATCCGATCAGCTCATTGCTCTTGGGGCCGGCAAAAACCGGCGTGTACATGACCGTGTTGTTGAGATGTTGCCCTTGCACGGCGGCATGATTGCAGACGATCACGTCGCCTTTGTGCAAATGCTCGCGACCGTAGACCTCCAAACCGTCCTTCACTGCCATGCCGACGGAGTCGGCGACAAACACCGGCATGCCGCCGGTAGACTGGGCGAGCAGTTCGCCTTCGGCGCCCACGAAGCCGACGGCGTAGTCCTTATATTCGTAAATATACGGGCTGAATGCCGTGCGTGTCATGTTGGCGTCGATCTGATCGCAGATCGAAATGATGCCGTGGCGAATCACTTCCAGCGTGATCGGGTTGATTTCCGTTCGCTTCGGCGGGTGCTCTGATCGCATAGGTTTCATCTCGGCGTTTTCCTGTTTGCGAAAACTTTTGCGCGATAGTTTCAAGGAACAGATGGGTTGTCAAGCAACCGTAAATTGGCGTAATTACTGTTACCGGCCGGGACGGCGGTCGGCCCAATCGAGGAGAACAAGCCATGATGCAATTGTTCGGTCGATTCCATTTATTGGTAGCGGCGGCGTTCTTCGGTCTTACATTGGCAAACCCGCATTCGTCCGGCGCCCAAGAACGGCGTGCAAAGTTGAGAATCTCCAACGCCGGTTTTACCATCACCGCCCTGCCGCTATTGGCTGCCAAAGATTGGGGATTATTCACCGCCACCGGGCTGGATATGGAGGTCATCCTGATGCAGTCCGCGCTGGTACCGGCAGCCCTGACTCAAGGCGACATCGACTTTCAAGCCGGCGTCGGACCCGCTTCCGTGAATGCAACCATGACTGGTTTTGCGACGCGCGCCATTTGGTTTTCGTCGGATAAAATATCCTATTGGCTCATGGCCAAGCCGCAATATAAAACTCTCGAGAGTTTGAAAGCGAAGAAAATTTCTATCACCGGGTTGGGCGGCACCGTTCACGTGGCCTTCAATCTGGCTCTGGAAAAACTCGGCGTCAATCCGAAAGAGTTTGTTCTAGTGTCGATCGGCGGACAACAAATTCAACAGCTCATTTCCTTGGAATCGGGCTACGTCGATGCGGCGCTCCTGTCGCCGCCGGTTACTTTCGGCGCGCTGAAAAAGGGCTTCGCTAAAGTCCTGGACGTCGGCTCGATGGTGGAAATGCCCGGCGGCGGCCTCACGGCGCTGGTCAAAACAATCCAAGAGCGGCCCGCCGAAACCAAGCGAGTCATCCGCTCGCTGCAGCAAGCCAAGGAAGAAATCCGCAAGTCGAAGCCTAAAACCCTCGACCTGATCGTCAAGCTTCTCAAGATGGATCGAGAAGCCGCGGGCGAAACCTATGATCAGTTCCTTACCACGCTCAGCCCGACTGGAATCCCTACACGCGTCGGCATGGACATTCTCGTCAAATCGGTTCAATCCCAAGGACGCCACGTCGACCGCAAAGTGGCGTTCAACGAAATCGCCGACGACCGATTGGCGACCGAAGTCGCCAGGGAAATGGGCTACAAGATTCCATAATTCAAGCAATCGAAATCTTTTCCCTCGCCCACTAAGTGGGAGAGAGAGCCTGTCCTGAGCGAAGTCGAAGGAGCGAGGGTGAGGGCAAAACGACGGAGGGCAAAAGTGCTAAGGATACATATGAATCGATTAACACCGCGAAAATTCGTCTGGCACATTTGCGTCGCACTGTTGCTAATTCTTCTCAACGCTCTCCCGGCGGCAAGCCAGGACAAGCGTGCCAAAGTTCGCATCTCAAACGCCGGTTTTACGATCACGGCATTACCGCTTTTAGCCGCCAAGGATTGGGGCGTGTTCAGCGCGAATGGTCTCGACGTGGAGTTGATCGTCATGAGCCCGCCGATCGCGGCGGCGGCCTTGGCACAAGGCGATATCGATTACGTCGCCGGCGTCGGGCCGGCGTCCGTCGCCGCGACATTGAGCGGCCTGCAATCGCGCGCGATCTGGTTTTCGTCGGATAGAATCTCGTATTGGCTTCAGGCGCCGTCGCCATACAAGACTCTACAGGACCTTAGAGGCAAAAAAATCGCCATCTCGGGAGGAGCCGGCGGCACCAACCATGTGGCATTGTTAATCGCGCTGGAAAAGTCTGGTGCAAATCCAAAAGACTACACGATGGTCGGGATCCCCGGACAGCAGCTTCAAGTATATTACTCGCTTGAATCCGGCTTCGTCGAAGCTGCTCTGCTCTCGCCGCCGGTCACGTTCAGCGCCGCGAAAAAAGGTTACTACAAAATCATGGACGTCGGCGCAATGGTCGAAATGCCCGGCGGCGGTTTGACGACGATGATCAAGACAATTCAGTCCAAGCCGGCGGAGGTGAAACGCGTCATTCACGCGCTCCAGTCGGCCAAGGACGAGATCAGAAAATCCAAGCCAAAGACCGTCGAGCTGATCGTCAAACTTCTAAAAATGGACAAGGAAGCCGCGAGCGACACTTACGACGCATTTCAAACAACCTTGAGCCCGAATGGCGTTCCAAACCGCGCCGGCATCGACAATCTTGTTCGATCGCTGCAGGCGCAGGGCCGCTTCACCGATCGCAAGGTCGCGTTCACCGAGGTCGCGGACGACCGCTTGGCGACTGAAGTGGCGAAAGAGTTGGGGTATAAACTGCAATGACGATCGAAGTCTCGCATGACCACTGAGCGAAGATGAAAATGCGACAAATGGATTTTTTCGCGGATTGGTTACTTCTCCCCCTGGGAGAAGGCTAGGATGAGGGCGTTCGAAGTGCGGTCACCCTCACCCTTGCCCTCTCCCGCAAGCGGGCGAGGGAAATCAAACGATCGAGCGGTGCGTTCATTCATGGATTTTACTGGATCGAGGTAAAGCGTGACTAATATAGCTTCTGATGTCCTCGTCGCCGGCGCCGGATTGGCCGGCTTCACCGCGGCGGTCCGCGCCTGCGAACAAGGCGCCAAGGTTTTGTTGATCGAGAAGAGCAACGGGGAACTGGGCGACGGCAATGTTTTGATGGCTTCCGGCAGCCTGCGCGCCGGCGGCAAAAGCCCGAAATCCGACCCCGCTGAGCTATACGAATTCGTCATGGCAGAGAAAGTCGGCTATCCCGATCTCGTCAGAGGCTGGTCAGAAACTTGCGGACGCGCCATCGACTGGTTAGCGAGCGCAGGCGTCGGCCTTGAGGAGACTGCGCCGGGAAGAATCTGGTTAGATCAAAATAGCGAAATTTCACTCGCGCCGGTTTATAAAAAAGATGTCGGCACGCGCGCGCTCACCAAACTTAAAGAGCGATTCGTAAATCTCGGCGGACGCTATTTGAACGGCGTCGCATCAGAGCGATTAATCGTTGAAAACGGTCGCGTCTGCGGTGTTATCGGTAAGCAGGTGGGCAGCGAGATCGAATTGCGAGCACGCGCAATCATCCTCGCCACAGGCGGCTTTAGCGCCAACAAAGAACTGGTGAAAAAATATATCGGTCCGCACGCCGATGAATGCAAACTTCGCGGCTCGAAGCAGGACACCGGCGACGGGTTACGCATGGCGCTCGCCGCCGGCGCCAAGGCGGTCAACTTAAGATATTTCTATGGCCATCTAATCTCGCGCAAAGCGCTTACCGATGATCGCTTTTGGCCTTATCCTCGGCTCGATTCCTTTGTCGATGAAGGGATTCTCGTCGACCGCAGCGGCCAGCGCTTCGTCGACGAAGGCCGCGGTGACGTCGCCGTCGCCAACGATCTCGCCCGTTCTAACGATCCAACTGGCGCCGTGCTGATCTTCGATCGCGAAACTTGGGACGCGGCGAAAGACGATGCATTTTCTAATTTGGTAAAGACACCCGCGCCGAATCCCTGGCTCGCTGATAACGGCGGCGAGATCTTCTCCGACCATGCGATCACAGGACTGGCGAAAACGATCGGCGTCGATCACAGTCGTTTGACTGCGACACTGAGCGATTACAATCGCGCGGTCGAGTCGGGCACATGTCATTCTCTACCGGTTGCGCGAACCGGCAAGCCGAAGTTGCTGCGGGCGCCGTTCTACGGCTTGAGAGTCGTCCCCGGCATCACGTTCACGATGGGCGGAATTTTAGTGAACGGTCGTGCTGAAGCGCTGGATGAATCCGAAAAACCAATTCAGGGTCTTTACGCCGCCGGCGACGCCATCGGTGGACTCATGGGCGGTTACGGCGGCGGCTACACCGGTGGATTGATGCAAGCGGTGGTGACGGGCATCCTCGCCGGCGAAAACGCGGCACGGTCGCGGCTATAAACTATGCTGCCGAAAGCTGACGGGGTATTAAACTACTTACTTAGCCGTCACCCCCGTATGTCTCTAGCGGGGGTCCAGGCCGAACTTTCCTGGATTCCCGCTTAAAGCATGCGGGAATGACGGACTTCCGAAAAAGACTGCGAGGGAACGAGGTGAGCCGATGTTTCATCGAGCTGTTTTGAGTCGTACGTTCGGCATGCTCGTGGTCGCGAGCGTCATCACCGGCTTGTCAGTGGGCATCTCGCCTGCAAACGCACAAGAGCCAAAAACCAAAATCAGGATCGCCAATTCCGCCATGAGTGTCACTTCGCTCGCTTTGCTCGCCGCGCGTGAGTGGAAACTATTTTCCGAACGAGGCCTCGAAGCGGAGATCATTCTAATGTCGCCGGCGCTCACCGTACCGGCGATGATTGCCGGCGAGATCGATTACTTCGCCGGCGTCGGTCCAGGCGTGGCGAGCGCAAGCTTAAGTGGATTGCCTTTCCGCGCCGTCTGGGTTTCCTCCGACAAGGTATCCTATTCGTTGGTCGCGAACCCGAAATTCAAAACCTTGCAAGAGTTAAGGGGCAAGAAGATCGGCGTCACCGGCAGCCTGGGTGCGACCAATCACGTGTCGCTGGTGATCGCTCTGGAAAAACTCGGCATGTCGCCGAAAGATTTTAATATACTCGCGCTGCCGCCCACCGAAATGCTGCGCTCCCTCGAAAGCGGCTTTCTCGACGCGGCGTCGCTCAATCCGCCGACTCTGTTTCTCGCGCTGAAGAAAGGTTTCCCGAATATTCTCGATATCGGCTCGTTGGTCGAGATGCCGGGCGGCGGCTTAACTGTTTTAGCCAAGGACATTAAAGGCAAGCCCGACGAAGTGAAGCGGGTGATTCGCGCAATGCAGTCGGCTAAAGACCCGATGCGAAAGTCCAAAGACAAGAGCGTCGAGCTGATGATGCGCATCTTGAAAATGGACCCGGAGTCCGCCGCGGCAACATACGAAGTATTCTTGAAAACCCTGAGCGTCGACGGCATCCCCACCCGCGCGGGCATGGACAACTTGGTCAAGTCGATCCAGGCGCAGGGCCGGTTCGTCGATAAGAAACCGACGTTCAGCGATCTGGCCGATGACCGATTGGCGAAAGAGGTCGCTAAGGAATTAGGTTATAAAGTGCAGTGATGGTTACAACCGAGGATCGAGAATAGAGGATCGAAGATCGCTATCTTCTATCCTCGATCTTCCATCGTCGACCTACACACTTTCGGCTTCTTCTCTATACAGCCCCAACGCTTCCGTCGACGGCCGGTCGTTGATCGAAAACAGGATCGCGTCCTCGCCGCTCGTGTTTTCGTGCGAATGCCATTGCCACGACGGCACGACGAAGATATCGCTTTTGTCCCAATTGAATTCGTTGGCCGAGACCTTGGTCATGCCGGTGCGTCTTGGTCTTTTCGTGCGGCCGCAGCAACTGGATCGAGCAGGAACAGGTCGGCAGGGTGTGTCCGCCGTCGACAGGGTTGGTATATTCCAAGATTACCCCGTCATAGGGATCGCCGGCGCTTTCTTTGAGCGCTTGCAAGCTCGCATTGGTTTCTTCCCACGGATAACGGTACGGCGGCGCCTGAAAAGAATTCTTGATCCAGGTGGGGCGGGCGTGGGAGAAAATCTTCGACGAAAAGTTTTCCGGCTTCTCGACTGGCTGTTGCTCCTTCTTAAAGTTTTCCTGGATCATTGCACCGAAATGAGTCACCAGCCTGACATCCAAGCCATCCAACCACATGACGGGTTCGGTAGAACCGTTAAAGTGGTCGTGCCAGGTCCAGTTCGGCGTCGTGATGAAATCGCCTTCGAACATCGGAAAGCGCTCACCCTCGACGATTGTGTAGGCGTTCGGCGTCCCTTTAACGATAAAACGGATCGCCGCCGCGGTGTGGCGGTGCGCCGCGGCGACCTCGCCCGGCTTTACCAGCTGCACGGAAATATGCACAGTGTTGGTCATGCCCGCGGCGAGCCCGGGATTTCTCATTTGGATCGTCCGTCGCCCCGCCTCGCCCGTGGTGATTAACTCCCCGGACAAGTTGAGCGCATGCATGATCTCGTTACCCTTCCACAAAAAGGGCTTCACGGTCTGTGACCACTCCGAGTGCTCCCAGTGGCCTTTCAAGTTTCGATCCTTCATCCATTGACTGAGTTCTTGTAGATCCATCAGGTCCCTCCCATGCATTAACAACGAAACGGTCGTGACTCCTCAATACAAACCGCGCACAAGCCTGTCAAGCCGGTGGCGGAATATCAATCAATGGGGGTTAAAAACGGGACTGCGCCAGCGGGACCGGCGCGTGAAACAAGAAAAGAAATTAGTGACGTGAGCTAAACCGGTTGAGGCGTGTGAGATTGGTTACCGATGAACGCGCGATTTTCCACACCCGGGAAAATTTACGGACCCGTTGGGGCGTATGCCCCACCGCCGGCAGATTCAGCCCTTCGAACGCCCGATCGATGATCGACCTCGCGGCCACCAAGGCCCAACTGTCGGCGTCGAGTCTGTTTGGAAAAGTCAATTCCTCGGCGGCAAAGCAATGGGCAAAACTATGCACCCATATCTTGCGGTGCCCGGCGTCGGTATAAAGCCACACACAAGCTTCGGGCAGCCACGACTGCGGCGTGATTTCGTAGGAAGCGGCTTTAATACCGCAGCCCCGATGCTCCAAAGTATGACTTATGAGGTTTTCATCGAAGTCCACCAGAACACTCCAATGCTGAAAGCGGTTCAATCCACGTAAAAAGGAATTTTGAGCCTCGGGACCATTCAGACCGCAAAGGATATACCAATGGTCAGATAGGTATTTCCCAGGACTCGAGTGGAAGAGTTCGCCAAACAAGGATCGAAATTTGCTCCTAGCTTGTCAGCGCGGGTTCAATTTCTGACCGCTCCGGGGCTCGGTTTGACAGGGTATCGCGAATGTGAAAACTGGATCGAACGATGAAACTCCCAACCGCCACTGGTGAGCGGCGGTCGCTTCGACTGCTCCTTGGCCTGGTGGGAATATTATTTCTGTCGGGTTGCCTGACCGATCGCTTAGGCGGTGCTTTTTCGAAGACTCCGGAGGAACTGGACCACGCCGCCACGGACGAAACAAAAAAAGTGATCGACCAGGCATACGCCGGGATCGACCCGGCGAGACTCGTGGACTATCATACTCATATTCTCGCCGTCGGAACGAGCGCGAACGATGCGTTCATCAACGCAAAAATGCAATTCAACCTCGAACGGCTAAAGTTTCAGATCTACTCGAGCGCATCGGGCATCAAAAACATCGACAATGCCGACCAGGAATATGTCACGCGGCTCATCCGCTTGGCGCGTGGCAGCAATCGTCACGGCAAATACCGCATCCTGGCCTTCGACAAGCACTACAACGCCGATGGCACGGTCAATCTCGATAAGACCAACATGTACGTGCCCAATCAGTATGTCGTCGACGTTGCCCAAAAATATTCAGACATTTTTTTGCCGGTGGTATCAGTTCATCCGTACCGCACGGATGCGATCCAGGAGCTCGACAAATGGGCTAAGGCGGGCGTGAAATACGTCAAGTGGTTGCCTAACGCTATGGGCATAGATCCGGCAAGTCCAGTCATCGAGCCGTTTTATCGGAAGATGAAAGAGCACAACATGATTCTGTTGTCCCACGCGGGCGCAGAACAAGCAGTCGAAGCCGACGAAGACCAGCGCTTAGGCAACCCCGTGTTGCTGCGCAAACCCTTAGAGTATGGCGTGCGCGTGATCATCGCTCACGCGGCGAGTCTCGGCGAGTGTGACGATCTCGACAGCCGGGACGCAAAGAAGGTGAACTGCTTCGACCTTTTCTTACGCCTTATGGATGAGCCGAAATACCGCGGGCTGCTGTTCGGCGAAATCTCCGCCATGCTGCAATTCAATCGCATGCCGGTGCCCTTCGAGACGCTTCTCAAGCGTCAGGATTTGCATCCCCGCCTGGTCAACGGCAGCGACTACCCGCTGCCGGCGATCAATTCGCTGATTTGGACTCGATCGCTCGCGCGCAGCGGTTTTATCACTGCTGACGAGCGGCGATCTCTCAACGAAATCTACGACTACAATCCACTGCTCTTCGATTTTGTTCTGAAGCGTACGATGCGTCATCCGGAAACGAAACAAAAACTCGCCGCTTCTGTCTTCATGGCGAATCCGGGGCTGGAAGATTAGACTGGAGTGGGTGTGATTGGAATCATGGAATGATGAAATATTGGATTTTCAGAGTACCCATTACTCCAACATTCCACCACTCCAGTCTTCGTCACTCCATCACTCCATTCCGATTAGACCGTCACTTCGACCGTACAGCTCCGGTTATTCTCCACGCAGACGCCAATTTTCGCCGATAAGAATTTCCGAATCGTATCGATATTGGTCTGCGAGTGGCGCGATAATGGCAGCGTCGTAAAAGTACCGCCTTTCATCAGCGCCATCGGCACCAGCAGCTGATCTGCCAAATGATCGCCCACCGCAACGTTTGCCGCCAAATACCTCCGCGTTTCGGTCACCACCCTGTCGGCGACGATCTCAGCACGCACGTTCCGTTCGCCGAAACCGGTGAAGACTTCAATGACGTTTGCGCACTCGACTTCCAGCAATACGATGTTGCCTGGGCCATGAGACGACACAGCTTCGGCGACCATGCTAGACGGTTCCCAGCCGAGTTTCTTCTCGACCACGGCGAGCTCGCGCTCGGCGATGCTGCGCGGCAAGTTGGCCACCAGCGCCCGCGCCGAACGGCGGCGGATCTCGCCGCGATTCGATAGTTCCAGCGGTCGCAGTTCAGACGGCGGCTCGATTGTGACCTTCAGCTTGCCGCCGCCGGCAGGGAAAAAGCCCGCCGCGATCAATTCCGTGCGGACCTGCGCACCGAGCCGGTTGACCAACGGCACGTAGGCCCTTTCAACAAAATCATACGGCGGCGCCGCGGGATTATGCGTGCCGCCTTCCAGTGTCAGCGAGCTTGGCTTTGACGCCAGCATCAGCACCGGCAAGACGGTTTGCAGCACCAGCGTCGTGCTTCCCGCCGTGCCGATGGAGAAGTGGTAATCCCCAGGGATAATATCGTGCGGCACAAAGGTCAGTTCTTGAGAATTGATTTCAGCGCCGCGAACGTCGGCGTTGCCGATCCGCCCAGCAGCGTCAACGGCGGTGAGGTGCTGGCGCAACAGCCCGGGCCGTTTCCGCCCGGCGCGAATCTTCTCGATGCGAAATGGCGTGCGCGTCGCCAAGCTCAAGGTCAAGGCGGTGCGCAAGATCTGCCCGCCGCCCTCGTTGTACGAACCGTCGATGGTAAGCATGATGAATAACAATTGGAGTGTTGGAGTACTGGAGTGGGTGTGATTGGAATCATGGAATCATGGAATGATGGAATATTGGATTTTCAGAGTACCCATTACTCCATTACTCCAACATTCCACCACTCCACTCTTCGTCACTCCATCACTCCAATCCTCCCCTTTCACCCCTTCACACACACGACTTGCCGGAGAGTGTCCACAATCTCGACCAGATCCTTCTGCGCGTTCATGACGTCGTCGATGGGCTTGTACGCCATCGGCGTCTCGTCGATCACGTCGGCATCCTTGCGGCACTCGACGCCGGCGGTCGCCTTGATGTGATCGTCGATGCTGAAGCGCCGCTTGGCTTCGTTGCGTGACATCGCCCGGCCCGCGCCGTGGCTGCAGCTGTGAAAACTCTCATCGTTGCCCAGGCCGCGCACGATATACGAGCGCGCGCCCATGCTGCCGGGAATGATGCCCATATCGCCTTTGCCGGCGCGCACTGCGCCTTTGCGGGTGACGAATACGTTGGCGCCATAGTGCTCTTCGCGAGCGACATAGTTGTGATGGCAGTTGACGGCGGTCTCCGTCATCGTGAACGCAGGTAATTGGCCAGATTCGGCAACGGCGTCGACCAACTGCTCCATCATCAGCTTGCGATTGTACAGCGCAAACTCCTGCGCCCAGCTCACCGCGTCGACGTAGTCTTCAAAATGCTCGCTACCTTCCTTGAAATAAGCGAGGTCTCTGTCCGGCAAATTTTTGATATGCTCACGCATATCATTGCGCGCCATTTCGATGAAAAACATGCCGATCCGGTTGCCGACGCCGCGCGAGCCGCTGTGGAGCATAAACCAGACCTGATCGCTCTCATCGAGGCACACTTC
>WNGE01008736.1_pt1 | contig 18165 bp, 20 predicted proteins | sample 5400651 | NCBI WGS metagenome assembly WNGE01 (sample SAMN13153370, study PRJNA577476) | soil metagenome | isolation source: 60 cm soil or saprolite under grassland replicate 2 | place: USA:California | collected 2016-06-15
GAGCTAGGATTAAGCCCAACTCGACAGTCCCGACGCGTGCTGCAGGTTGTGGTCTCCGCGTTGACTTCCTCCCCCATCCTCCCTAAGATTGCCGCCAAGGATTCCCCAATCGCACATGATCGGCCAAACCATCTCTCATTACAAGGTGATCGAAAAGCTCGGCGGCGGCGGAATGGGAGTGGTTTATAAGGCCGAGGACACCCGTCTCGGCCGTTTCGTTGCTCTCAAATTTCTTCCCGATGACGTCACCGCCGATGAGCATCTGCTCAGCCGCTTCCGCCGCGAGGCGCAGGCCGCTTCCAGCCTGAATCATCCGAACATCTGCACCATTTACGACATCGGCGAGGACGACGGCCGTGCATTCATCGCGATGGAATACCTCGAAGGCGAGACACTGAAGCACCTGATCGGTAATCGCCCACTTGATCTCGACCTGCTGATGACGCTTGCCGTTGATGTCGCCGATGCGCTCGACGCCGCCCATTCCAAGGGCATTGTGCATCGCGACATCAAGCCCGCGAACATCTTCGTAACTGACCGCGGGCACGCCAAAATTCTTGATTTTGGCCTGGCCAAGGTAGGGCATGTGAGCAAAGCTTCGTCCCGCGTGGGAGCGACTGACGCGACCGCCGGAGTCAGCGAAGAGCACCTCACCAGCCAGGGATCGGCTCTGGGCACAGTGGCTTACATGTCTCCCGAGCAAGTGCGAGGCAAGCCTCTCGACACCCGCACCGACCTGTTTTCGTTCGGAGTTGTGCTGTACGAAATGGCCACTGGCGCGTTGCCGTTCCGTGGAGACACCTCTGGCGTAATTTTCGATGGCATCATGAATCGGGCCCCGCTTGCGCCGGTGCGTTTGAATCCCGACCTGCCGCCCAAACTCGAAGACATCATCAATCGCGCGCTGGAGAAAGAGCGGGATTTGCGGTACCAGCATGCTTCGGACATCAAGTCGGAGCTGCTGCGTCTCAAGCGGGATTTGGAGAGTGGGAAAAGGAGCGCGGGGGAACAATCGTCGCGAACTGATTCTGCTCTGAATATGGAGCGGCGGGCGTCCTCGTCCGCCTCCGGGCGGGAGCACTCGGAGCTCCCAGGTGCGACACCCGCGCAGGGCCGGGCGTCGGAATCAGGCACATCCGGCAGGGGCTCGTCCGGCAAGGCCGCGGCCCGGGAGGCCACGACCCGGGAGGGCACGACTTCAGTCGTGCCGAATACGCCAGCCGCAGATACGGCTTTAGCCGCTGAGGTCCGCTCTTCGTCTGCTGCCTATCCATCAGGTAGCGTAATTCTGCAAAGGCCGCTTTGGACCCGCTGGCAGGTTCTCGTCCCCGCAGGCCTCGTTCTCCTTGGACTCGCTATCGCAAGTTTCCTCTACTGGCGCAGCCCTCGCGCCCCGCAGATTACCGACAAAGACCAGCTAATTCTCGCCGACTTCACCAACCAAACCGGCGACCCAGTATTCGATGCGACTTTGAAGGAGGCGCTGGCCATCCAGCTTGAGCAGTCGCCGCTCATTCAACTTGTCAGCGATGCCGAACTGCACAACAATCTGCAATACTTGGGACAGCCCAAGGACCAAAGGATCACGCCAGAACTGGCGCAGCAGATTGGTCAGCGCCTAGGGGTTAAGGCTTACCTCTCGGGAACCATCGCTCCACTGGGTACGTCGTACGTTATTTCGCTCAACGCGGTGAACTGCGCGACCGGCGAGGTCTTCGGACGCGAGCAGATCACCGCTCCCGACAAAGCGGGAGTGCTGGCCGCCGTCTCCAGTGCGGCCACGTCAATGCGGGCTCGCCTGGGCGAGTCTTTAGCTTCGATCCAGAAGCTGTCCTCCCCGTACACCAATGTGACCACTGCATCTCTGCAGGCGTTCCATGCGTTTTCGTTGGGAGAAGACGAGCACCGCATGGGCCGCGACTTTCCTCAAGCCGCATCGTTCTACGAACAGGCCATTCGACTGGATCCCAATTTCGCCATGGCTTACGCACGCCTGGCCGTCGCCTATGGCAACCAAGGCGCGGTCGCCAAGGCCTTACCCAACATGAAAAGGGCATACGACCTGCGTGAGCGCGTCACGGAGCGGGAGCGGATGTATATCGAGTCGCAGTATGTCCTGCAACAGTTCGATTTACCCAAAGCCCTGGAATCCTACAAACTCTACGTGACCACCTACCCGCGCGATGCGCAGGCACTGAACAACTTGGCCCAAACCTACGCCTACGTCGGCGATTTTGAACAGGCGCTGGCCGGCTTCCAGAAAACCTGGGAGATTGCCAAGTGGGACAACGTAGCTGCGAACAATGTCGCTTGGATTCTGCTCGTAATCGATCGCATACCGGAAGCCGAACGGTATTTGAAAGAAGCGTTGGAGCAGGGTGGAGGCGACGATACCAACTATCACGGCAACATCCTCCTGCATGATTTCCAAGCCGGCCACCCTGACTGGGAAAAGGAAACGCAGTGGGCCGCCACGCGGCCCGCCGGTTTTATGGTGGAGATCCTGGCTGGGAACGTCAACTTCTTCGCCGGTAAGATTCACGCTGCCGACCAGCAATGGGAACATGCCGCGCAACGGGCCGAACAACAGCACCTTCCAGATGCAGCCGGCACTTTTTATGCACTCAAGGCGGTGCACGATGCGCTGGTGTCCGATTGCGCTGCGGCGCGCACTGCCGCTCACCGCGGCCTGGCTCTTGACCGATCTGCAGCTACCGTTCCCGATGCCGCTCTCGCACTGGCACTCTGCGGCGAAGCCGGTCCGGCTTTGCAGGAAGCCGAACATCTGGCATCAGCGGTTCCGACGAACACCCTGGTCAACGATGTCTATATGCCACAAGTCAGGGCCGCGATCGCCATGATGGAGCATCGGCCGGAGCGCGTGTCCGGACTACTGGCTTCTGCTGGTTCTTACATGCCGGTATCGAAAGCACCTCAGCTTCTGGGTCGCGCGTCGCTGGAGATGGGCCAGTGGCAGCAGGCCGTCACCGATCTCCAGCCGGGAGTTCGCTACCGCGGCCTGGCTCTGCAGGAAGGGCCAGTGGGCACCGCCCAAGCTCCCGATTACGCTCTCTGCCTGCTCGGCACTGCCCGCGCTCAGTCACATTTCGATAAGGCCGCCGCCAACCGCAGCTATCAACAACTGCTCGATATTTGGAAGAACGCGGATTCCGACTTCATTCCCTTGCAGGAAGCAAAGCGCGAGCTGGCAGCTCTGAAATAACACCCTGCCTCGCTTCTAGCTACCAATACGCCAGAGCAAAAGTCTTGACGGCCCCATCGAAAAAAAGAGAAGCGTGAGGAAATCTCCAATCCACAATCTACAGCCCTTCTCGGCTCTGCGTTCTTGGCGGTGAGAGGTTTGCGTGGTTGCTAGGAGCTAAAAGCTAACCGCTAAAAGCTTGCCCTTGACGAACCCCGCCTCGCTTCGTATGATTTATTTTAAGTCCGCTCTTCGGAGCGGGCCTTGGATTTCATGCAGAGTGGCTGAGGGACGAGCCCTAAGACGCCACGGCAACCGGATCGGGATCATCTATCCTGGCCGCCAGGTGCCAACTCTCTCCTGGAAACGGGGAACATGAGATTCGGGGTGCGCAGCATTTTCTGCATCTCGTTCCTCTTTTTCCACTCCGGGAAAAGAGGATTTCGCTTTTAGGGCTGATTTGCTCGTCTCCGGCTCCTCGAAAGAAAGAGTAGCCCATGCCCCAGTACGAATTGCGATGTCGCGAATGCGGGAAGAGCTGGGGAAACCAGCCCCGCTCCATCTGTGACGATTGTTTCTCTCCACTCGAAGTCAGCTACGATTACGATGCTCTCCGCTCGCAAGTTACGCGCGAGCAAATCGCGCAGGGCCCTCCCAGCATGTGGCGTTACTCCGGCCTGCTGCCCTTGCCGGAGAATTTTCAGCCCTCCCTTCCCACCGGATTCACGCCGCTCTTTCGCGCCCCACGTCTAGCCGAGCAGCTCGGAGCGAAGAATCTCTACATCAAGAACGATGCCGTCTGCCTGCCAACTTTGAGCTTTAAAGATCGCGTAGTCGCGGTCGCTCTGGCACAGGCGCGCGAGTTCGGATTCGAGGTTGTCTCCTGCTCTTCGACAGGAAATTTGGCGAACTCCGTCGCAGCGCAAGCGGCCCGCAACGGGTTCCGCTCCTGGATTTTCATCCCCGCCGATCTCGAACCCGCCAAAATCATCGGCACGCAGGTATTCGGCGCGAAGCTGGTGCGCATTTCTGGGAGCTACGACCAGGTAAACCGCCTCTGCTCGCAAATTGCCGACGAACATCAGTGGGGATTCGTGAACGTGAATCTTCGCCCGTACTACGCGGAAGGTTCGAAGACGGTCGGCTTCGAAATTGCCGAGCAGCTTGGCTGGAGACTGCCCGATAACGTGGTGGTCCCGATGGCTGGCGGTTCATTAATTACTAAGATCAAGAAAGCATTTGACGAGCTGATCACGCTTGGCCTGGTGGATGCGAAGCCTGTACGCTTTTTCGGAGCTCAGGCGACGGGCTGCTCGCCGATTTCGACGGCAGTAAAGGCGGGCAACGCAGAAATCGATCCGCAAAAACCGGCAACCATCGCGCGTTCGCTGGCGATCGGCAACCCTGCCGACGGCCACTACGCGATCAAGACTATCAAAGCCAATGGCGGTTGGGCAGAAGACATCTCCGATCCCGAAATCGTCGAATCCATCCAATTGCTGGCGGAAACCGAAGGTATTTTCACGGAAACGGCCGGCGGCGTAACAGTGGGGTGCGCTCGCAAGCTCTATCGGCAGGATCGCATTCTGCCCGACGAAACCACAGTGCTCTGTATTACCGGCAACGGCCTAAAGACGACCGACGTGCTCAACGGCAAATACGAAGCCGAGGAACCCATCCCACCCAAGATCGCCGAGTTCGACAAATACCTCGAACGAACCTTGGACATCGATGTTCCCGAAGCCGTGGAGGCCTGATTGGAGAGCTAAAGATGACCATCACTGTACAAATTCCGACACCATTGCGCCGATTGACCTCGGGCAGCGCTCGCGTCACCTGCGCGGCGGCGAATCTTGACGAACTCTTCTCAGCCCTCGATCAGCAATTCCCCGATCTCAAGCCTCATCTCCGCGACGAAGCCGGCCAGATGCGGCGTTTCCTGAACGTATATGTCAATGAAGAAGACATCCGCTTCCTCGGCGGGAATGCTTACGCTTTTCGCGATGGAGATGAAGTTCTGCTGGTGCCCTCGATTGCGGGCGGTTAGAACTCATCTAAAAGCTCTTCTAAAATTCTGCCGAACCTTGCGGGAATTCGTGTCGCAGCTCTTCCTGAAGCTCACGCATTTGTCTTTGAAATTCTTCCTTGTGCCTGCATAGCTCATTGGCCGCTTTCTCCAATTCGGGCTTCAGGCGTTCGATATCGGCAGTCTCCATTCGGACTTCCCGCGCGGCTCGCTCCAGTTCGGGCTTGATGCGAGTCATTTCCTCGCGAACCTGGCTGAGATCAATATCCATCTCCGCGTTTACATCCGGAATATCGAAGCTTTCGCCGAAGAACTCCGACTGCTTGCGTTCGGGCAAAGTAAGAGTGAGCGTCTGTTCTTTCTTGTCGCGAATAATGCCGACATTGACGGAATCGGTCTTACGCCCGTGGATGGCGTGAGTGAAGTCTCCAGAGTCATGAATCGGATCGCCGTTTATTTTGACGATTACATCGCCGGCGCGAAAACCTGCCTTGTCAGCGCGGCTGCCTTTATCCACTGAGCGCACCAGCACGCCTTGCCCATTCTTTGCTCCAAAGAAGTCAGCCAACTGGGGAGTCAGGTTCTCAACCATCAACCCGCTGCGCGTGGAAGAATGCAACACCACAATCGAGACCGGGACGTCAATGTCTGGAATTGTAGGAATCGGCGGGATCATAGGCGCCACAAACTTGAAAGGCTTACCCTGAGGCCCCATGGCAAAAGTATTCTTGCGATCTGCAAGTTGCGCTTTGATCGTCATCGGCTGACCGTCACGACTAATTCCCAGCGTGACCACCCTTCCAGGCGGAATCTCGCGGATCATGCGGCGCAACTGCTCCACGCTTTCGACCTGAGTTCCGTTGAGAGTCAGAATAACGTCGTGCTCTCTGATCCCGGCCTTACCAGCAGGAGCGTCCTGATCTACCAGCGTAACTTCTACGCCATGCTCTTCCTTGAGCTTGAGAGCGCTCAGACGATCAGTTCTGATATCGCGCGTATCTACGCCGAGGTACGAACCTCCGCCCAAATCTTCGCTCGAAAATCCGTACGATTCGCCGTATGGCTGCGATGCGAATGCCTGGGCGGCATACGCCGCAATGGTAAGAATTGCGATACCAAACATTGCTTTGAGGATCGATATACGCATCGTCGTTCCTCCTGATGAAAGATCCTATCGGCTTGCGCGGCGTATGCTTATGTCTCCGGTGGTCGTGCGCACTTTCAGCACCGGGCCGCCGCCGTTGAGATTGCCTTCTGCGGTGACCGTCCTTGGTCCGTAATCGCCGCCCTCGCTGCTGACGCGGATTTCAGAGAAGTCCGTGTGAATGCTGTGGCTATTGGCGACTTCGATGGATGCGCGAATGCTGACATTAAGATTCGGCGCGAGATAGACAGTGATATCGCCAGCCGACGTTTCTAATGTCGAGTCAGTGCGCTCGCCGCTGGAAATGAATTTGGCAACAATGCCCCCGGCGCCCGTTTCTGCCCGCGCCGAGGGTACACCGTTCAGCTCGATCGAGCCGCCGCCAGTTTCGGCCCGCACCGGACCTTTTGCAGAAGCCAAACGAATGCTGCCGCCGCCGGTTTCGATCTCCGCCGCTCCGCCGATATCTCCCAGGTCGATACTTCCTCCGCCGGTGCTGGCTTTCACTCGCCCGGCGCAGCGTTCTACTTGAATGCTGCCGCCGCCAGTCTCGAGTACAGCTTCCTGCATTCCGGAGACAACGACCAAGCTGCCGCCACCACTCTCGGCGCTGATCTTACCCTTGGCCGAACCCACCTTGATGCTTCCTCCGCCAGTATGCAGGCTGAGATCGCCGCCGATCGCGCCCGCGTCGATGCTGCCGCCGCCTGTTTCCGCATTCACGTTGCCGCCAATGTCGTCGACCCGAATCGTACCTCCGCCGCTGGTAGCGTCAACGCGGCCCGAGATACCCGTCGTGGTGACGCTGCCACCATCAGTTTCCACCTTCACCCAATCCATATTTCGCGGCACGTCGATGGAGAAATCACTAGAGAAGCGATGCGAGCGGCCACCCTGCCAATCGCCCACGATCCACGCCGTGTCGCCGCGCACGTAAGTGCTGATCTTGTAGGAGTCGAATTCTCTCCGGGCCTTGTCTTCCGAGCCGCTGTAGGAACGATTATGAATAACGTAGTTGATGGTCGATTGCGAGCCACCCTGCACGCGAACTGTTCCGACATCCACCTTTACGTGCAGATTCTTTGCCGCGGCTAAATTCCCGGTGATCTCCTGCGCCCAATTCCCGCCTTCGCGGTAAACCCGGGTCTGCTGCGCGTCGGCCAACGACAGAAGCAGCAACAAACTGGCACCGAGTTGGAATACCTTTTTCAACGACTCTCCTAATCGACCCCCGAAACCTGGGCCAGCATGTTGCGCGCCTGCAGCCGGATGTACTGGTTCTGATCGTTTGCGGCCAGCTTCTGCAAAACAACGCGTACGCTGCTGTCCGCACGGCAAGGATCCAGCAAGTGCAGCGCCTGAGTTCGCAAGCCAGGATTGGCATCGTTCACCAGAGCTTCAAGTACGGCATCACGTACGCGGACGTCATCCTTCACGTAAGGGCCCAGACCCTCTATTGCCTTCAGGCGCACTCCGGGATTGGAGTCGTAACGCAGCGCGTAAAGCAGCGCTTCACGAACGTGGACATCATTCGGCTTCTGCGTCAGGAGGTCGACTGAATCCATCCGCACGCCGGAGTTGTAGTTATTGCGCGCCGCGAACAGCAGCAACTGCTGAATGCGCTGATCGTTCAATGATCCCTGCGCTTCCTGGGTGGAAACCGTGTTGTACTTAATGTTGATCTGATTGGATCCCGGCTCTTGCGAGATGGACTGAATGCCAGTAATGGACGATTCAGTGGCTGGCGTGGGGATTACGTCACGAGCGATCTCGGGTTGTGTTCCCTTGATCATTTTGTATGTGGCCCCGATGCCGCCGGCAAAACCAATGATGAAGATCACCGCTGCCAAAGCGGGAGAGAACTGAATCTGTCTCAACCAGGCTGCCGGTTCGAAAATGAATCGTTGCCACCAGCCACCCTGCTCAGCGGTCTCCAGCGATTCTTGCAGGCGCATTCGCGAGGACGTAAGCACATTAGGCGAGGGCTCCTCAACCGGGTGCTTGGAAAGCGTCGCGTGGAACTGCCTCGTAGCCTTCAGCTCGGCAGCACAATCAGTGCAGCGTGTAACGTGTTGTTCCAACTCGTACCGAGCGTCGTCGGGAAGCTCGTTGTACACATACAGCAGAATGTTTTCTTGAACCCACTCGCATTTCATAATTGCACCCCCAATTTGGGGCATTTATTTTTCATCGCATATCCGCCAGTGCGCCGCGTAATTTCTGGGTGGCGCGAAATAAGGTGTTCTTCGCCGTCTCTTCTGTCGTGTGCAAAATTTCGCCTACGGTTCGCAATTTCAGGCCGTGGTAATGCTTCAGCTCGAAGACCATGCGCTCGCGGGGCGTCAGTCGGTCCAGCGCGCTCGTGATCCGTGTGCCCAATTCCCGGCGCATAAGATCACGCTCAGGATTGGCTGCGGCCCGACCATCTGGCACGCGCTCCAGCACATCGTACTGCTCACCTTCCGCATCTGTCGCGACCGGCGCGTCTTCTTTTCGCACCTGTTTCTTCCGCAGGTGATCGAGGCACAGATTGGTCACGATGCGGTAAATCCAGGTATAAAACGAACACTCGAAGCGAAAATTGCCAACGTTCTTATACGCCTTCAGGAAGGCTTCCTGATAGATATCCTGTGCTTCTGTGTCCGATCCGGTGAGATGCATGGCCAGCCGGAGCACTGCCTGGTCGTAGTGCCGTACCAATTCCTCGAAGGCAGCGCGATTGCCCCGCTGCGCCTCGCGGATGAGTAAGCTGTCGTCGATTCGGCCTAGACCGTGCCCAGCCATTTGGCCCCGCCATGAGGGGTTCTGGGACCTGCTGCTGCGTTCCGCCGGAGCGCGTCCGGCACCCGGACGGAAACTCTCGCCAACCGTAATAGATACTGCCCACGCATCGGCCGGCATATTCTCTTCTTGTGCCTCGACATAACCAGGTGGCCGCCGCTGTAGGCCATTCTTCCCGGTTGCACTGCCATAGACGTGTGAAAGGCGAAACCGTGAGCAAGATTATAGGGGGTTTGGCAGGATTTTTGCTGACGGGAACGGGCTGTGTCGAAGGAATTTAGCGCGAAAGTGGGGCAACGGACTGCCCGCTGAAAACTGGGACTAGAATCTGAGATCTGGTTCTCGAAGACGGCCAAAGGATGAGTCCGCTCCCAGGTGAGGTTCGCAAGATTCCAGCGAGAAAATCAGTTCTCAGTTCTCAGTTGGCGCTACTCGACCGCTTCTTTCTCAATGATGACCTTCAAATGCGTGGTCACATCCCTGTGCAGCCGAATAGGGACGGTGAACTCGCCCAACGTCTTGAGCGGCTCATGGAGCTGGATTTTACGACGATCCAGATCGAAGCTTTTCTTCGCGAGCGCTTCGGCAATATCACCGGACGTGACCGATCCAAAGAGCTGATCGTGCTCTCCTGAGCGACGTTGGAATGAGACTGAGAGGCCATCGAATTGTTTGGCCAGCTCTTCCGCTTGCGTTTTCTCCTTGGCGGAGCGCCGCACGGCGGCTGCCTTCATCTGTTCAATGACGGCCTTATTCGCGGCTGAGGCCTCGATTGCCAGCTTGCGAGGGAGGAGATAGTTCCGGCCATATCCGTCGGCGACCTTCACCACATCACCGCGCGAGCCTAGCTTGACTACATCTTCTTTCAGGATCACTTCCATGAGATGACTCCGTTCAGAAATTCTTTGCCACAGATTTGCACGGATGAACACGGATCAGGATCAACAAAGAATCCGTGAATATCTGTGGCGCACAGCGCTTACGAAGCACGTCCTGCAAATGGCAGCAGTGCGATATTGCGGGCCTGCTTAATTGCCGTCGACAAGCGTCGCTGATGTGGCGTGCAAACACCGGTCAAGCGGCGCGGCACAATCCTGCCACTCTCGGCGACAAACTGCGCGAGCAGCCGGTAATCCTTGTAATTGATGGCCTCAATCTTCTCCACGCAAAACTTGCAGACTTTCTTGCGCCGGAAATACTTGCGGCCACCTTCGCGGCCCCCGGGCCCTCCCGGGCCGCCAGCACGCGGTGGACGGCGTTCGCCGCGGTCTCCGCTTTGGGTTCGCTCTCCGCCGCCTTCAGCGCCGGATGATGTCGGTCTAGTTTCGTCAGCCATGATGCTCCTTAAACTCAGGTTCCGGAGCTACGGGCGTCCTCGCCCGTAGACTTGGTAGGCTAGGCGAGCCCCCGCCGCTCCATTTGTTGCTTTATGCCGTCACTGCCGCGGTTTCGCCTCCGGCTTCGGCGGGCGGAGGAGCTGCCTTGCGGCGCGACTCCCGAATTTTCTTGATCTTCTCCAGGCGCTTCTCTTCCTCGTCGGTGCGCACGGTGAGGAACTTAATCACCGGCTCAGTGACGCGCAAACGCCGCTCGCTTCAACAGTCAGCAGGATATAAATACCTTCGTGAAATCTGCGGACCATGTAGGCAAGCCGCCGCTTGCCCATTTTTTCGACGTTTTTCACGTTTCCGCCAGACGATGACACGGCAGATTCCAACGTCGAAATCAGCTTGTCCTGGTCTTCCTCCGCCATGTCGGGGCGGACGATAAACATCAATTCATAAGTACGGTTCATTTCATCTCCAAAATTTCCATCGCGATGTCATTCTGAGCGAAGCGAAGAATCTGTGCATTATTGATGATCAGCAACGATGCATAGATCCTTCGAGGCTTAAGCCTCTCAGGATGACAACGAAACTCCGTCATTCAGGTTCGGGCTTGCGATTGAAGCGGTTCATCGCTGCTGCCCGTCCTTCCGTCAAAATCACCTTCACTGCTTCTGCCGCCGTATCGAGCACCTCGTCCACAGCTTTCAACTGGGATTTTCGAAACGACTTCAAAATCTTCTTTTCGGGCGCGATGCCCAGCCGAATCCGCAAAAATTCCTGCGTGCCAAGCGCTCCGATAATCGATTCCATTCCATTGTGCCCCGCTGAGCTGCCACGCTCACGGATGCGGATCGTACCCATCGGCAGATCCAGCTCGTCGTAAATTACGATCAGGTCGGCTTCAGGCCTAAGCTCATGCTGCTCCAGCAGGCATCGCACGGCAGTACCGCTCAGATTCATAAACGTTTCTGGCTTTGCCAGCAGAACCTGCTTTGACCCGACCTGCGCGCGCGCAGTAAGCGCCTGGCACTGCCGATTTCTGACTTCCACGTTCAGATCGCCGGCCAGACGATCGATCGTGAGGAATCCCAAATTGTGCGGCGTAAACTGATATTCGATACCCGGATTGCCGAGACCGACAATGAGCTTCACGCCTTGCTAATTTCCCCTGTGTCGAACTAGTCGAGTCATGCTCGACTGGACGGGCGGGGACGCCCGTCCTCCATCGAATAACCTATTTTTTCTCTTTCTTCTCCGGCTTTTCTGGCTTCTCGGCAGCAGCAGGTTCTGCGCCTTCTTCGCCCTCCACCTCCTGCTTGCCTTTCTTGATGACCTCAGGCTCGGCAGGAGCGGCGGCAGCCTCAGCAGCAGCAACTTCCGGAGCCGGAACTTCTTCTTCCTTGACCGCGGTAATGTGCGCGACAGTCTGGTCTGGATCAGTAAGAAATCGAAGCTTCTCGCTGTGGGGCAGATCGGCCACACGCAGCACTCTGCCGAAGACTAGCTCGGTCACGTCCGCCTCAATCGAATTTGGAATATCGCTAGGCAGGCACTCAACTTCCAGTTCGCGCAACACCTGCTCGAGAATACCGCCTTGCTGTTTCACGCCGGCAGCTTCGCCCTTGAGCACGATTGGCACATTGACCGTAAGCTTCTGATCCATGGCAATGCGCTTCAGATCGATATGGAGAAGCGAGCCTTTGATTGGCTCATATTGCCAGTCGACAATCATTGCCTTGCTCCGCTCGCCATCCAGAGCCAAATCGAAAATGGTGTTGTGACCGGTAGCAGAGTGAAGAATCCGCGAAACCTGGCGTGGATCAAGGCTCACCGAGAGCGCGCTCTTCCCCGCGCCGTAAACCACCCCGGGAATTTTTCCTGAGCGGCGGACACGCCGGGCGTCGTTCTTATTGCCGGCTGTACGCGGTTGAGCTTCCAAAAGGTTTGTTTCCGTTGCAGTGGTTGCCATTTTGATTTCCTGTTTACGTAGATAATCCGCTCACGGACGTTTCTTCGTGAATCGACTGGATCGCACGTCCGATCAAACCAGCGATCGAAAGTACCTTGAATTTAGGTTCTTTGCTGGCTCCATCATTAAGCGGAATGGTATTGGTCACTACGACTTCCGTGATGCAAGATTTCGCAACATTCTCCACCGCAGCCCCGGAGAGCACTGCGTGCGATGCGCATGCGTAAACCGCACACGCGCCATTTTCCTTCAGAGCGCTCGCCGTCTTCACCAGAGTGCCTGCGGTATCAATCAGGTCGTCGATGACCAGGCAGGTGCGGCCGTTGACATCACCGATTACGTGCATGACCTCGGCAACGTTCATGTCCACACGGCGCTTATCTACGATGGCCAACGCAGCGTCCATCTGCTTAGCGAAGAAGCGGGCCCGCTCTACACCGCCGGCATCGGGTGAAACCACGGTCAAATTCGGCAGATTCAGCTTCTTGAAATGGCCTACCAACACTGGGGAGGCGAACAGATGATCCACCGGAATGTTGAAAAAACCCTGTATTTGTAGCGCGTGCAAATCCACGATAAGCGCACGGTCTGCCCCAGCGGTTGTAAGCAGGTCGGCGACTAGTTTGGATGAGATTGGCGCGCGCGGCCTGTCCTTACGGTCCTGGCGGGCGTAGCCATAATACGGAATCACCGCCGTGATACGCCGGGCGGAGGCCCGTTTGAGGGCATCAATCATCAACAGCAGTTCCATCAGGTGCTCGTCCACCGGGCGGCAGGTAGGTTGCATAGCGAAGACGTCAGCGCCGCGCACATTCTCTTGAATCTGTACATAAGCTTCGCCATCGCTAAAGCGCGTAACCACAGCCTGGCCGCGAGTCAAACCAAGAAAAGCGCAGACCTCATCGCACAACGACTCGTTCGCGGTGCCGCAGAAGATCTTGAACTTATCGTCTACGCGTCCGCGATGCGGCTTGCGCTCCGGTTTCTCGTCGGCGCTCATGTGGGCCTTCTTTTCCGTCGCTGTCGCAAGAGTTGCCATGTTAGCCCTCAGCTCTCAGCCGTCAGCCCTCAGCTTGGGTTCAGCTTTCATACCCGAGCTGAAGGCTGAAAGCTGGTTCCTGGCTGGGCCGCTAGGATTCGAACCTAGACAAAGTGCTCCAAAGGCACTTGACCTACCATTAGTCGACGGCCCAGTTTTCCAATTGCAGATTTGGCGATTTCAGATTGTAGATTGAAAAGCTCATCTCCCGCTACAAATTGTCAGTCTGCAAGCTGAAATCTTCAATCGAAAATCTTCCTCCAGTACTGCTGGCGCGTCACCGTGGTCGTTACCTGAGCAGGAACGCCTCGGTTGCGCAGCCGGGTCGCGGCTTTCTCAGCCGTAATCCTGGACTCAAACAATCCGTAGCTTGCTGAGCCGGACCCGGACAGCGAGGCATAAAAAGCCCCCGCCCGCAGAAGCACACTCTTGACCTCGCGCAATTCGGGATACTGAGGAAAGACGACTTGTTCAAAGTCGTTTTCGATCCCGGTACGGACGAGGTCGAGAAGCGGATTCCCGGCCCGGCCTCCGCCCTTCGCGGAGACACCGGATAAGACCTTCCCAGTTTTGCTCTGGGAGATCAGCCACGCACTGAGTGCACGACCGAGCTCTGTAATTCTATCGGACGGAGTAGCTTGCGTCAATTTCTGTCGAGGCAACGATCTTGTCATTCCGAGCGGGGATTTATCCCCCGAGGAATCTGCTTTATTGTGATCCTTAAAAGCAGACTCCTCACCGGCTGAAGCCGATTCGGAATGACAATGCTTCTGGAGCGTTGCAAGGTACGCATCCCAATCGGCGAAAGCTTTAGCCGTCGAAACGCCAATCTCCGGGATAGCCACCACGCAAGGCATGGATGGTAAATCGGGCAACGGATACACTTCCTCACCGTGTCCAACCCCTAGCACCGTCCCGCCGATTAGAAACAGCGGCAGATCGGAGCCGACCACGGCGCCGATTCGTAGCTTCTCGGGCCAGGGCACCGCCTTTTTCAGAGCACGCTCGAGCGCCAGCAGTGCCGCCACGGCATTGCCCGAAGCTCCACCTAATCCTCCTTGCACCGGCAGGCGCTTCTCAATTGTGATGACCACCCGTCCGTGTGCCCGCAGCGGCACCATCGCTTTTTCGACAATCTTGTAGCAAGTGTTTGAGTTGTCCCTGGGGACACGTGGATCATCGCAGCGAATCTCAATCCCTGACCCGCGCTGCACCTCAACATGAATGACATCATGCAGCGCAATTGTTTGATAAACGGTGCGCAGCTCGTGGAAACCATCAGCCCGCAAGGGGCCAATGCGCAGGCCGAGGTTGATCTTGGCAAACGAGCGGGCAGTAACTTGCATGGGATGTTGATTTAACCACAGAGGGCACAGGGGAACACAGAGGGCTAGGAGCGCCGCTTGTAGTAGATGGCGAACTCAAACCCCGGATTCGCGGGGAACAGTTCCGCCACTTTCCGCAGCCGCTCGGCTAGTTGGGTGGGAACCAGCAAGGGATAATCTCGCTCGCGAAGATCGTAATAATCAACGTCAATATACAACGACAGCAGATAGATCGAAATCGCGTCGGCGAAGCTGGCGGTGAGATATTCGTTCTTGTACTTCTCCGCATCCGGACCCGGGGTGGTCGCCAGCTTGCGCGCTTCCCAGGCATCGAGCGAGGTCTCTCCACGAACGCCGGCTTCCACCTGCCTCCAGACCAGATCGGCGAATTCTCGTGAAACACCCGCACGATCCACTACGGCGTGGCCGACATTGATATAGAACTCGAATGCGACTGAAAACTTATCGTCCATTAGCCGCGTGGAGATAAACACGCACTGCGAGTCGCCCAGCTCCAAATTGCGGTGGCACACGGCGTTATCGCTTAGGCTCACGTCGTAGCGATCGGCGATGACCGTATCGTCGCCTTGATTAACCGTGAGGGGAACGAAGTAGTACGCCTTGCGTTCGAGAGCCGCCGCGGCAGCATCGGGAACAGCAGCCACCATGCGCTGCAGATCGGCTTCGCGGACGCTGACCTCTCCAGCAACGGCATAGCAAATACCATTGGGAGCTTGAGAGACGGGCGTATGGCGGACCACCTCCGCCGGGGGGCGCGTGATGGCCGGTGCGGCCTGTGACATAAAAAGTATTGTAACCTAGCGTTCGCTGAGGAACAGAGTCGCCCCTTCAGGGCAAACTAGCCGCGCTAGAATCAGACATGCCCGCCAGCAAGAGCCCGGCACGGAAGCCCCGCTGGTTCATGATCCCGGTGCGAGTTGTGCTCGTAACATTTGTTCTGAGCCTGCTCACCTTCGCAGTCACGTTGCTGCTGGGGATTTTGGGAATCGTGCTCGGCGCTCGCGCTCGCGGGGTACATCCGGATATGGCCGTAGCTTATAAGTGCATCGCGCTGCCTTCAGCGGGAGTTGTCGGAGCCATTGTATTGATTTCCTCCATATTCATGGAGTTCCGGCACTATCGCGACGGCTTGGGGCGTTAGCGTCTAGCTCGCCCAGGCCGCCAGAATCGTCCCCATCACCAAATAGCAAACCAACTGGTATCCCGTATTGATCGCGTACGGCTTGTACAGCTTGAACGGCTTCTTGCTGAACAATGCGTCCGTCAACTGCACGGTGCTCACGAAACCAAGCCATACCGCGAAAGCGATCCAAGTTCCGTGGAGCGGCGAGCGGGGCCTGAGTTCGATGAGCTTCCCCAGCACCAGCGCCGAAATCAGGCTGGCAATGAACGCGATGGCATAGTTCTTTCCTGCGCCCTTGCGCATCTCGTCCAGCTTAGACTTATCATCTGGGTCGTAGCCCATCAGAACCATCCACGGTCTGGCAAACAACAAAGGCGAATACCAGAGAAAACCGATCACCATGGTGGAAACTGCAGCCACCAGTACGGACCAAGATTTACACCTCTGAAGTACATGGGTTCGCCTCCACCCGGAAAGTGAGCAGCGCCCGAATACTAAATCTGAACTGAGGGGAAATGGAATTAAATTCTTAAGCGAGTGCTGCCAAATGTCTCTGAGGCCCGCTCTAGCGCCCGCTCGTGTACCAGATCGATCCCGGCGTGTTGTAGTTCAGCCCTTCACCCCAAACGACCTGTGTGTTGCCGCGGCTATCAATGTCCATTTCAAAATAATCTCCGAACGGAAAACTAAAGCCATTGGGTTGAATGTAGCTGTAACCCGCCACGTAGCTGGAGAGCTTGGACTCGCCTGACCAGGTCGCGCCGCCATTGGTGGAACTTCGGTAGTAGACGTTCCATAGAGGACTGTTGCGTGCATCCATCCAGGCAATGCGCACGTCGCCTGCCGATCCGGCCGTAACGGCGGGAAATGCATGCTCAACGCCCGATGACGCTTTGGATACGTCAACCCTGGGGGACCAAATGGCTCCGCCGCTCGTGGATGAGGCAAAGTAAATCCGCTCTGGTCCCCTGTTTGTGCCACCCGCGTTCCACAGCGCGTACAAAGTTCCCGCGGCATCAGAGGTCATCGTGATCTGCGCCCCCAAAAACGCCCAGCCACACTGGTAAGCCGAGCAATCCGGCGGCGCGCCTGAGATGTCGAGCAGTGTGCTACTCCAGGTAGCGCCACGATCCGACGACTGGCTGATATAGAGATTCACCGGCCCTTTTGCGCCACCATTTTGCGTGTACCCAGCCCACGCAAAATAAACATTGCCCTCAGGATCTATGGTGCCGCCGCCCGCCAGCGACCAGCCAAGCTTGCCATTCGGATTCACATTCGACGAGGAAAACGTAATCCCACCATCATGCGACGACGCCACCCAAACCTTTTGCGCATGATTGAAGCCGACGTACACATCGGCGCCGTGCACAATCAGGATGGGCTTGTCCGTGCCGGCGTTCGTGCTGTCGGCAATCACCACTGACCAGCTCTGGCCGAAATCGGTGGACTTGGCAACCACGGTGTCGCTTTTATTATTCTGCAACCAGGCAGCGTAGACCGTTTTATGGTCGGCAGGGTCAACCACAATCTGTGCATCGAACTGTCCCGAGATCGAAGGTGCAATCTGCCTGGGCACCTCCCAGCTTGCGCCATTGTCATTGCTGACCACCAGAATCATCGTCGGAAGTGGGCACGACGCGCAGCCGGGGACGGTTACGTATTGCGGATAGAGAATATAAACGTGGCCATAGCCGTCAGCCGCGATCGCTGGCTCCCATTGATCTCCGCTGGTATAGCCAACGCGGCTTTGGCGGGCAAATCCCGGTCCCGCCGCAAACGCAGCACGAGCAGCCGTAAGACTTAGGAGCAATACCAATGAGAATGCGCAGGCATAAAATCTGCGAACGGTCACGTGGGCCACAGAACCTCAGGCGGGCTGGAAGACCCGCGTGGCGTGGACTTTATCCTGAGAGTGGGCGAGAGTCAATCAGGAATGTACCTGAATTTTGATGTGTGAAGCTCTTTGCAACTCGAAATCTGGTCACTTTTTGCGAGTGCGGTAATCTAATAACCAAGGCCCCTATCAGCGGACGAAATTGCGCATCGACTGCAACTCCGCGTTAAACTGGAAATGAGGAACCGTTCATGGGTAAAGCCACTTTTGCCGCAGGCTGTTTCTGGGGAGTCGAGGCGACCTTCCGCGCCCTTCCGGGCGTGACCGCCACCCGTGTAGGCTACACTGGCGGGAATTTTGCTAATCCCAC
>WNGE01010900.1_pt1 | contig 18162 bp, 10 predicted proteins | sample 5400651 | NCBI WGS metagenome assembly WNGE01 (sample SAMN13153370, study PRJNA577476) | soil metagenome | isolation source: 60 cm soil or saprolite under grassland replicate 2 | place: USA:California | collected 2016-06-15
TGTCTGGCCTTCGACATAATCCATGACCATATAGGCAATAGTGCCCTCTTCCTCAGATGAGGCAATCTGAAAGTCATGGATTTGTACAATGTTGGGATGGTGCAGGGAGGCAATAAGCTGTGCTTCGCGCTCGAAACGGGCGATAAAATGGGGGTCCTCTTTGAGATTCGCGTGCAGCAGCTTGATCGCGACGTAACGCTGGAGTTGCGTATCGAGCGCTTTCCAGACCTCTGCCATGCCCCCATGGCCCAGTTGCTGCTGGAGTTGATATTTGCCGAGGCGTCGTGGTCTTATACTCATCACTCCATCTCCTTATGGTAGGGGCCCGATTTATCGCGCCAAAGAGCAGGTATTCTTCCCATTGGTCATCGTACAGGGCGTCACGTCGAAGGTGGCCAACCCCTGAATGTTGTTGTGAATTTGCACCACCCCTTCCTTCACGCTACTCGTATTCGGGTCGAACTGCCCGACGAAGGCATGGTTGGCCTGGGTGAACAGATCATTGAGGATGGACAAGGCAGCAGGCTGTGACAGCTGGCTGTTGTTCATTTTCTCAAGCGTGACCGCATCAGTATGGACGGCCTCGAGCCACCCCTGAACATTGTTGATAGCCTGGGTGATGCGGATAGCCAGGGTCCGCTGTGCCGGCGTCACGCCAGGGGAAATCGTCAGTTCCCGTAGATGCGTCCCAATGTGCTCCAGATAGCCAGGAGGCTGCTGGGCCACGTCAAACTCGAGCAGTGCGACGCGAGCAACAGTGAGGTCAATCAACACGGGTGTATCCAGTGGGACATCTCTCTGTACATAGGTGCTCCCATCCAGGTAGTCCAGAATGCGTACCAGCGATCGATGTACGAAGGCGCACGCCGCATTCGTTGGGTCAGGGGTGCATCTTTTCTGCGCGTCTCTGGCGCTTCCGGCCTCTTCCAGGATCTTGGTGGTATTCCTGAAGAGCCAGATGTCTAGCCCTCCCCCCAACCCGACAAGCTTCAGTTTCGGGTCCTGGGAGAGCAGATGCCGCAGGTGGTCGAGCAGGCTGAAATGATGGGCGGTATCCGCCGGATTGGGCGTTGTGGAGAATACCGCGTCATAGCGCCAGGTGCTGGTGTCGAGAGAGGGATTGGTTGGTGGTGGATTCGCGTCCTCCTCGGTGATGAGAAAACGAGCGTAGCTGGCGAGCAGGTTGTTGTGCTGCGGATCGCGATACGGCATCGTTACCTGCCCATGATTGAGAGCTAACGCACCAAGAGCGACGGCGGGCAAATCAGTTTGATGGTCGTTCAGCAGCCAGGCGTAATAGCGTTTGCCAGGCTGCGGATCGGGAAGGTTTTGTAAGTTGATCTGTAGCTCATCGGTGATGCCCTGATTGCTGCTCTTGCTACTCAACACGCCGCTACTCACAAAGAATGCATGTCCCACCAGCGTGGGTTGAGTCGGAAGTGTGCTGCGTGTGTAGATGAGGTATGCTCCGAAAGCGGAGCCGACGAGTACCACCAGCAACCCTACAACCAGCGCAATAGAGAACCACCCTGGTCGCCTCTTTTGGACTGGTGGAACAGGTGTTGTTGGCGAAGGGACGGGTTGTCCCGGTGCCTGGCTTGCAGCTTGTGGTGGTGCTGAGGTGCCTGCAAGAGTCGTGGGAACAGGTGTGCTTGCTGAGATGGCAAGAGGTGGCTGTGATAGCGGAGCTGCTGGTGCGGACCCTGTCGGGGTCACAGCTAAGGCGGGTGTGGCAGATGAGATGACCGGAGATGGGGGAACAGCCGGTGCTTTTGGCAGCGACGGCTGTGGCTGTTGGCTGAGATAGGTGGGACTATTGCGTGCATCTACCGTATCTATTCCGCTCAGGGAGGGGGGATGGATGACACCTGGCGATGGGTGAGCATGACGGAAGCTTTCTGGCATGCTTCTGTTGAGCGCCCTGGCCACCGCCGTAACCAGCGCTGTCGCGGTTGGGTAACGCGCTGCCGGATCCCTGGCAAGGCTACGCATGATCACCGCCGTCAGTGCGGGGGGGATTTGCGGGTTGATGAGCGCAGGGGATGTAGGCGTCCCATGAATATGTTGCAGCAAAATGTCGCTGGGTGTATCACCATGGAAAGGCAGGGCACCGGTACACAGCTCGTAGAGGATCACTCCAAGGGAATACAGATCGCTCCGGTTCGTGCCTGCAAAGCCCTGCGCAACCTCAGGGGAGAGGTAGGACACAGCAGGGAGGGGGAGAGTCAGCGGATTCAGCAGGTGATTCAACCCAAAATCGGTGAGTTTTGGTTCTCCAGGAGAAGGAGAGGTGGCAGCCACCTTGCCAAGCAGAATCGCCGCCGGGGTGAGTGCGCCGTGAATGACGTTGCGCTGATGGGCGTAGTCAAGAGCGTCGGCAAGAGGGGTCAGCAGGTGCACTAGCACGACGGGAGGCGGGATTTTTCCCACGTGAGCCGTCGCGCTGAGATAATCGGCGAGTGATGGGCCCTCCACATAATCCATGATAATGTAGGCTTCGCTCCCGCTTTGGGACAGGTGGTAATCCTGGATGGGCACGATATGAGGATGGTGCAGCGCTGTGAGCATGTGCGCTTCACGATAGAAACGAGGAGTGAAATCGGCGCCAGTCTCTGCATTGACCGGGATGATTTTCATGGTAACATAGCAGCGCTGTTGCGTGTTAAAAGCCTTCCAAACCTCGCCAACGGCACCAGATTCTAAACGCTCCTGGAGTTCATACTTGCCAAGGCGGCGTTGATTCATACCCATAGCGGTACACCTCGTTTCTTATCTTAAGGGTAGAGGCAGCCCTCAAGGTAGAAGATCCTTCTGTAATTATTGCATATGGTTCGTCGTATGCTCATGCGTCAGATCACATGTTCAAGAGATATGATAGCAACTTCAGTCAAACACTAGTATAACGTTGAGTGGTCCGAACTTTAGGTGATGAATTTCCTAGCAAGTTTATGCGGAATTTTGTCAAAAGTCAATAATTTCTCCCGTTGCTGCTCATTCTGTTTGAATGCTGCCATCCAAAAGAAAAGCGAAAAGAAAGTTGGGGTCCAATTAGGTACTTTCAACTGGCCCGAGATGGGTAGCGCTTCGTCTGTTTGAACTGAGATAAGTCGATATCCAGCCTCCTGGCAAGGGCTTTTCTGGCGTGAATGTACGATGCTTCGAGCAAATGCTCTTCGTCTTTATCTCCTAGGCATACTACTGGTATGGCGACCTGAAAGGCATTGAACAACTCCATGAGGAACTGGGGGTCATCGACTTTTCGAAGGAGGTGCCAGGCTGCTGCTTGCTGCTGTCGTGGGGGCAGTTCTGCTATTGCAGCAGTGACCCACTGGTAACCCTCTTGGAGGTCCGCTTTGTACTCGAACTCTACAGCCGGGTCTCTTAATCCTTCACTCTCTGCTGTCACCTGGTCGCTCTCCAGGATGTCAAGCCCTTCTTCACTATAGGACTGTACGATATGACACGCCTCGGTAATATAGCGGCGCATGCGATCAATACATTTATTGCGTATCATCCTTCCAATGTAGGCAGGTGGATTGTGGACTGTCCCTGACCGTAGCGTCTGCCAGAATTTATCGTATACTTCCGATACGATTTCTTCTGCCTGATGCTGGAGGGCTGGAAATGAACTGATTGTCTTTTTGACTCTCTCAAGGATATACTGAAAGCCGTAGCGTTCCAGTAATTTCTCAATAGGTTCTTCATTCTCGGGTGAAACCGGAGCGAAGTAGGGTATAGAGGCTCCTGTGTGCAACTTCATGAGCTGTCCTGTATGCTCGGTTAACGCAGGATCTTTTGAGGAGGAGCCGGTTTGTCGTTGTTGCTGCATAGCTTAAATCTCCTCTTATGATTGGAAGACAATACACTGTATCTAAAATATACCTTCAAACCCCTTTAAAGTCAAGACTTAGAGACATTATTTTGTCTGTATAGAGATAATTATCAGAAAAATAGGCAGGATAGACAGTATATTGAGGTTGATACCATATCAATTTGTACGTTCTTTGTCCTGGTATGTCTCTATCATTGTGATTTATCTGTCTTTATGTTATGCTTATAGAGAGCCAGTAGTACTCTGGTGAAAAGAAATGATAGAGCATTGGTAGCTTTATAAGCACTACCAGGTGGACGGCCATGAACAAAGAGCAACAAGCTCAAGAACTAGATCAGCTGATGCGGGCTGTAGGATACTATAGTGATCCACATGAAGCAGCAGCAGTTCTCACAGCAGCATTTGAGATAACTGCGAAGGCGCATGAAGGCGTTCAACGAATTGATGGGCAGCCATATCTCCATCATCCTTTGGCTGTAGCCGCAATTCTTGCTGATTGGCATGCTCCGGTTCAAGTAGTGGCGGTTGGCTTGCTGCATGACCTGCTTAGTCCGCAGTATTCACGAAGGTACTCTTCAAAAGAGGCTTTGATGCAAAGGGTACACGTTGAGCTTGGAGCGGATATTTCTCAACTACTCGATGAGGTAGTTGCGTTAAATAGCTTCATTAGACATGTAGAGGGTAGCGATTTTTATCATCAGGCCGACACAAACGATTTTTGGCGAGGCATAGCGGAATATTTGCAGCGGGCGAGTGATGCGGTTCTTGTGAAGATTGCTGATCGCTTGCACAATCTACGAACCTGCTCGGTTCTCACGCGCTCTTATCAGGAGCAAATTGCCAGTGCTGGCTTGCACTTACTAGCGCCTTTAGTTGGACGACTAGGCATGGGTAAGGTTAAGTGCCAGGTAGAGAATTACTCTTTTCAGATTAACGATCCGATCTCCTATCAACTGCTTCAACAACGATGTGAAGACCCCCACTTTCAGCAAGAGATAGCAGAGGTAGTAGAGGAATTGCAACAAGCGCTCGGCGGGCTATTACCTGGTAGTAAAATCACCTGGCGGCCAGCTTCGCTCTATACTATCTGGCAAGACCTCAAGCCTGGCAAATGGAGCCATTTTGATCCCACCACGTTAACAATGGTAGATGTAGGTTCATTCATTGTACTGACTCAGGAGGAGATAGACTGCTATCATGCGCTTGGATTGCTTCACAAGCGTTATCTCCCTGTAGATGGGCAGGTGCGCGATCAGATTGCTAATCGTCGAGAGAATGGCTATCAATCTTTGCTCACCCAGGTAAAGCATATTTCTGGTAATCTGCTGCGCATCGCCATTCGCACTACGACGATGGACATGATCGCGGAATATGGCATTACCGCTCGCTGGTGGGGAATCACCGAAGAGTTCATGCCGCACTTACTGGTACATAAAAAACCTGCTGATGGGGAGATACAGGTCTTTACGCCGAAGGGCGAAATGAGATCCTTACCGCCAGGGGCAACTCCCCTTGATTTTGCTTACAGCATTCACACTGATGTAGGGCATCACTGTGTTGATGTGCTGGTGAATGAAGCTCGAGGAGACCTGTATCAACCATTGCAGTTAGACGACCAGGTGGAAATCATTACGGGTGGATCAGAGTGTGGTCCGAAATTAGAATGGTTGTGGCATGTAAAGACACCTCAGGCTGTCAGTCGTATTCGGCACTGGTTGTCTATTCATCGACGAGATGAAATGGTGGAACGTGGCCGCGCGTTGCTAGATAGGGAATTGCAGGCACTAGGACTGGATACCTCTGATCCCCTTGTCATTCAACTGCTAAACAAGCTGGCACAAAGAGAACGCTTGCGCGATGTGGATGATTTGCTGGTTGCTCTAGGCGTGAATCGAACCCAGCCTTCTAAATTAGTTGCCAGTCTAAAGTCGATGCGCTTGAAGTCAGTGCGCGCTCCGTACCAGGGAGAGCCACATGTGAGTGTTCAGGCGCTTTCCCCAGAATTCGAGCGACTTCCAAGGACGTTTGCGCGCTGTTGTGTTCCCGTATGGGGTGACGATATAGTTGGATACCGGCGGAATGACGATGTTATTGCTATTCATAAACGGGATTGCCCGCAACTTTCGGAAAAAATGCAGCTTATCCAGGTTAAATGGAAGATGATGAAAACCGAGCCAGATTGTGTCATTCTTATAGAAGCACTCAATCGTCCTGGCCTGGCAAGGGATATCTGCGATATCGTGGCCATGTCCGCTGTCGATATGCCGACATTCTATGCTGCCAGGCGTTCTGATGGAGTAATGGCGGATGTCCATGTGTATCTTGGGAGGACAACCCCGGCCCAACGAAGTCGTATCCAGAAGGCCCTGGAAGGGATACCTTCTGTCAACACTGTTGAATTGATTCATGCTCCGCTTCTAGCTGCTCCAACACTGCCATCCGCGTCGTCAAAGCTATCGACCGCTACTCACCAGGTCGCGCCAGCTACTACTGATCAAACCGGGGTATTACGCTTTCCCAATCCTTATGGCTCTGGCATAGCCGAAGGTTCGCGTTTCTATGGTAGAGAAGTGGAAAGAGAGCGTGTCCTGGGGTTCCTTCGGAACAAGACGCAAAACACAGCTATTCTGCTCTGGGGACAGCGTCGCATTGGCAAAACATCGTTTGTCTTACGCCTGAAAGAACAAGCGGCAGGCATATTTCTACCAGTCTATATTGATCTGCAGGGATTGAAAGATGCCAGCACGGGGATGTTTTTACACCGGCTGATGGATAGGATTTCCCAGGTGCTTAAGGACAATGCTGTAGACGCGTCACGAGAGATTACGGTACCTGCTCTCAATCGTTTGAGAAAAGATCCACTTGCTTACTTTGATACCTTTATGGATCGCATTGAGGAGATCACCAGGAGCTATCCGCTTGTCTTCATATTGGATGAATTTCAATGTCTGAACAGCCTACGAGAGGAAGGAGCTACCCGTAGCGCTATCTTTAACCGGTTGCGTAGTCATTCACAGCATGGACAAGGTATTCACCTGATTTTGAGTGGGGGTGGACTGTTGAGCTATCTGAAGGATCAGAGTGATATTGCTTCTCTGTTCAACATCGCTCACGCCGAGAAGCTCAACTGTCTGGAGTCGACAGCCGCACGCCGGCTTATTAAGGATGGCCTGTCAAAATTTGGGAACATTACTGACAATGCCATTACACTACTGTTGAACTACACCGCTGGTCATCCTTATTATCTCCAGTTGCTCTGCTCAATGCTCTATGACTACGCTCAGGAATACAGATCGGTCTTTACCTCAGATACCGTCTCACAGCGCATACGTGAATGGCTGACAATTGCTGATGCCAGTCGCTTTCAACATTTCTGGGAAGGATATGATACGACAAGCACACAGAGAAACAAACTGATCTTGAGTGCTCTTGCTCAGCTAGGGGATGCGACTCACGTTGTTGAATATGAGCGTTTGGTCAACGCCATAGGCGCCTCGGTTTCAGAACATGACCTTGTCCAAACGCTCAATGATTTGTCGGAACTGGGGGTGCTCGATCACCATCAGGCGGGCTATTCAGTCAAGGTTGATCTTTTTGCCCGCTGGTTGCACCAGCATTACGCGCTCAATATAGCACTGAAGGAGGCGTCCTGGCTATGAATGTATTACAATTTTCTTTACACTCTCATAATCCATTTAGTGAAACAGAATTCTGGGGCAGACAGAAAGAATTGACGGCCATTAGCCGCTATCTGCTCAGCGAGGCGCCTCGTTGCTGCGCCATCATTGGTGAGGATACCTTTGGCAAGACCACGCTGTTGCAGCATCTTAGTAATGCACAGGAAATGCTGGCAGTCGATCATCCAGAGCTGAACAGCGCATTGATGCAGTTAAAGAAGAAGTTTGTTTTTGTTTATCTCAATTGTGCTGGCTATGGTGATGAAGTCGCGGATATGAAAAATCTAGCCTCAGCTCGATTCTGGTGGGATCTCTACGATGCAGCGTGGGAAAAACTCCAGGGAGATATAGCGCCTCGTCTAACGAAACCGAAGGCTCATGCTGATCAGGAATACATTGATACAGCTTTAGGGATCAGGTGGGAACTGGAAGACCTTGTCCAGAATCAGTTGTGCAAAGTTGCCTTTGTCTTAGACAATTTTGAAGGTGTAGCGCATCTTCCGTTACGAGATAGTGAATGGTTGCGCTCGATGGCAAAGGTCTGCACCTATGTTGTTGCCAGTCGTGATCTCCTGTACTTGCTCTATCATCCTTCGAACTGGTCAACACCCTCGCCGTTATGGAATCTTTTCGGAGATCCCATCTACCTGAAATTACCTCCAATTGAGGATGTGGACCGCTTTCTCAGCAAGGCTTGTGATAAAGCGAGGGCAGAGGATAGTGCCTGGAAGCAGAGCGATATTGAGTATATTAGAAAAATGGCCGGGCGGCACCCGGCGTTATTGCGCATCGCTTGCGCCTCTATGTTTGAGTACCGATTACAAGAGAGTCGAATGCTTGCTGGTAAACAAAGCCTCGGTGTTGAATCGTATCTTGACTACAGTATTGATACCTCTGCCGGACCGATTTGCATGCAACTCTGGCAAGGTCTTGCCAGACCGGAACTGCGGGATGAGCCCAGGGGTAGTGACAAACAGCAAGAAGCAGCGTCGCCCCTTTCACACCATCAACGAGTGTTACTAGATATAGCAAAGGGACCTGCTGGCACAATAGATACACTTATACTGCCAGAACTGGATGCTTATGAGAAGCAGAGAATATTGTTTGACCTTGAAAGGTATGATCTCATTGAATATCAAGAGGACTGGCATGTATTCTCTGAAGCAATGCGGCGGTTTGTCTTGAAGCAAGAACCTGCTTCTTCCTCAACCACAATACTATCTCAAGACCTTTCTGGCTGGCAAAGAGAAATGCCTGGTCTCACCCACCAGGAAAAAAGGGTCTATGATTTCCTGAAAACGCATAAAGGAGAGTTATGTCTCAGGGAAGATATCAAATGGGCTGTCTGGCAAAGCAATGAGCCAACAAACAGTGCGCTGCAGAAGATTATCGAACGTATACGTGAGAAGATCGAACCTGATCCTGACAACCCACGCTATCTTATAGCCGTTCGAGGAAAAGGCTACATTTTACGGGAAGATTGAAGTGAGCACCTGGTTCTGTATCGCTGTTGCGAGGAAACCGGGAGGGCACAAGCATTGTGCCCTCCCGTTTCAATTTCATGCAGGCTGATAGAGCCAGAAGTTTACCAGGAGGTTTAAGTGTTCCTGGGCAAGATGCAGCAAGCGCAGTCCTAGCTCAAGCTGGTTATCAAACAGGATGTTAATCGCGGCAGCGACGATGGCCTTCTCTACTAGATAGAATGTAAATATGGTCCAGGTGGGGGTATCGTCTTGATGAGTCAACTGGAGATAGTTATCGATCATCCTGCGAGCAAACGTAGCAGAGCAGGTGCGAGCCCGGACATCAATCACGAGCATAGCAAAATCGCTCAGAATATCAATGTTGCGGAAGAGCGGATTGACTGTAAATATCTGGCGCAGTCCTGTCGTGAGCCGTTCAACGGTTGCTTTCATGGAAGGAGAGTTTTCTTTATCCAGTACAAGCGCAAGGAAAGCCAGGTTTTCTTCTAATTTGCGCTGTAATTGTGGATAACTTCCCCAGTAAGCGCTCTCTTCTTCTGTAAGGGATGGCGTTCGATGCTTATGCAGATTGGCAATGTGACAGGTTAACGTGTCTAAAAAGTTTTGCACAGCACCCTCATCGTCTTGGAGCAATTGGTCGAATCTTCGGTCATCGGGGAGCCGCTCCATAATGAGAGCATATTCAGCATCTTGCTCAAGTGCTGCCTGGGTAGGTTGTTTGATAATGTCTCCAATCAGAATATAATCTTCCTCGGAAGGTTGATTATGGAGACATGCCAGACCTATATAGACCTCTGGCGTAAAGACACTATTCTGCTGAAAGGCCTCAAACTGGCAGCGCTGGCGCTCAGTTACGCCGGACAAATCGTAGCGTATGTCACGGAAGGGGCGTAACACTTTCATGACCAGGGGTTTGAAAGTAGTCGGATCGCTGGTAAAGAATATCCAGGCGCTTTCAGATGCTTGCCTGCTTGTTATTATGTACCTGGTTAGAACAGAAAGAGTAGGATAAGAAGGGACAACTTCAGGCGTAGAATCCTCCGTACTATCTCGGAGGGTATATACTGACTCACTGATCAAATCTAATGCACACATACGAAGCCTACCTACAATCATCAGAATTTCGGGAACAAATACATGCGGGGATATCCTGAATTATCTGGAATCTCCTGATCCATTATAATTGTTCAATCATAGATAAAGATGAAATTGCATGAAGTGGGAGAAAATGGCTAGATGATCCTCGTCTAATGTGCTTTTCGGTTAAGATTTCTTAACAAATTCCGTTATCCTACGGATAAAGGCAACATGCTTGAGGCCTGTAGTGTTATTGGAACACACCACCATGCTTCTGTCTCTACCTGGCGTTCCACACCTGCACGGTTCCTTCTATGCCACCGGAGGCGATGTACCTGCCATTTGGAGACCATGCGACTGATTGCACTGCCGTGTTGTGTTGATTGTACGTGAAGATATGCTCTCCAGTGAGGCTGTTCGAGATATCGACATTGTGGCTTATCGAAGCAACGTATCTGCTATCGGGTGACCATGTTACAGCCTCTACTGGATTGAATTGATAGTTATAATTGCCTTGATAGTTATGTGCATCCTGGTAATACGTCACGACGGAACGCGGTTGTTGCTGTCTGTCGCTCTCGAAGAGCACCACGGGCCAGACCTGGACGGTACCCAGCCTATCTCCCGACGCGATGCGCTCGCCATCGGGTGACCAGGCGACCGTATATACCCGGTCTGTGTGTCCAGTGTAGGTGTAGAAGGGGCGTCCCGTGGCAGCCTCCCAGATTTGCACGGTCGCATCAAAACTTGCCGAGGCGATGTACCTGCCGTCGGGTGACCAGGCGACTGAGCATATTTTGCCGGAATGCCCACGATAGATAACCACCTGGTGCCCGGTGGTGACCTCCCAGACCTGTACAGTCGTATCATAGCTCCCTGAGGCGATGTACTTGCCATCAGGTGAACAGGCGAGCGTAATCACCCAGTCGGCGTGTCCCTGATACGTGCGTTGGAGCTGCCCGGTCGCCGCGTTCCAGATCCAGACGATGGAGTCATCGCCGCCAGCAGCGATAGCATCGCCATCAGGCAGCCAGATAACATCCTCAACCCGCTGCTGGAGGTGAGGAGCTTGAAAGGTGATGACGTGCAGCCCTGTGTTGGCGTCCCATGCCTGTACCTGGCCCTTCCAGTTTCCCATGGCAAGGCGCATCCCATCGGGGGACCACGCCACTCCGAGGACACCACTACCGGCATTATAGGTGCAGATGGTACCTCCCAGGTTCGGGCTATAGCTTGGGTGCGGTATTCCAAGAATCACAGATTCCGCTAGCCATGCCAGGGTGCCGGTTGCAGCCGCAAGCCCTGCGAGTCCTCCCATTTTCAACACCGTGCGGCGAGAGAAGCGGCGTTGCTTCGGGGGCAATGTGGAAATTTGCTGTGCCGCAAGGAGTCGCAGTTCCTGCTGTTGCAATTCCTGCCTGACCATCCCCAGACTGAATGGCCTTTTGCGTTCATCCTTGTGGATCATCTGCTGGATTAACCCTTTGAGCGGCGAAGACTGCGCGTGCCTGGATGCAGCCGCATTCGGGGAATGATGAAGGCAGCGCAGCTTTGGAAGAGCACCACGCAGGCGAGAGAGTAGGGACATTTTCCCTGCCTGTAACTGGCGAAGGATTCTCCCCAGGCTATAGACGGATTTGCTCTGCGGCATGGAAGCTACTGGGGGGACCGCCCCGGTGTCTAACAGGTAGAGTTTCCCGTCAGGTGTGCGCCAGATGGAGCTCATCTTGAGATCTTGGAAGCCCAGAGGCGACTGGTGTAGGTGCAGGTAGTCGAGCACCGTAGCGAGCTGGATGCCGCTATCGAGCACTTCCTCTACAGCAAGCGGTCGATTTTTCCTCTTCCTCAGGTAAGCTTCGAGCGTTTCACCCTCAAGGAAGTCCATGACGAAATACCAGCGCTGGTCTTCAACAAAGTAATCGTAGATGCGTGGGAGGTGGGGATGAATCAGGCTTGCCAGCGTAAGCATCTCGCGCCTGCTGGCTTCGATCAACTCTTGCGCATCCGGGTTATTCTGGCCTATTTCCTTGAGGGCTACCACGCGTTTGCCGAATTGCGTGTCCTGCGCCTTATACATGGTGCTCACCTCATCTGTACTTACCACCTCAAGAATACGGTAGCGCTGCTGCATGATGACATCGGGGAGAAGCAAGCCGGTAAGGGGATTTGTTGCAAGTCCAGTTCCTCCTGGGGCATTGGTGAGCGGCTCGCCACAGGCAAAGCAATGCGTGGCCTGTGCCGGATGAGTCGCGCCACATGCCAGACAATACATCGAGGTAGAAACGTTGGCGTTTACATTGCTCGCCATACTTGCACCGTTCCATCTTCACTGCCGGAGGCAATATATTGTCCATCGGGCGACCACGTCACGGACATCACCTGACCGGAATGGCCGCGATACATCAGAATCTCGCCCTGCAAAGCCATTGCTTGATTGCTGGCCTTGCCAACGGACCACACCTGTACGGTGGCGTCGGCCCCGCCTGAGGCGATACGCGCTTCCGATCCGGTGAGTAGGAGTGGCCCTCTCTGCCATGCCACAGCATTGACTACGCCTGTGTGGCCGCGATAGGTAAAAAGGGGGCGTCCCGTTGCGGCTTCCCAAACTTGCACGGTTCCGTCGGTCCCGCCCGAGGCGATCTGACTGCTATCGGGCGACCAGGTGACGGCATTGACCGCAGCAGTATGACCGCGATAGGTTACAGAAGTGTGCCCCGTGCCCGCATCCCAGGCCTTCACGATGCCATCGGCTCCGCCCGAGGTAATGTATTTCCCATCGGGCGACCAGGCAAGGGTAAGCACCGTTTGAGCATGGCCGGTGTACGTGAAGATGAGTTTTCCTGTTGTCGCTGAACGCACCTGGACAGCAGTGTTCCCGCTGACAGCAGCGATCCTGCTCCCATCGGGGGACCATCCCAGGGCATTGACATTTCCAGGTTGGCTAAAACGAAAGAGGCTCTCATCTCCTGTTGCTATGCTCCAGGCGCCTACGGTGTCGTTGCCCAGCGCTGCAGCGATATGTGTGCCATCTGAGGACCATGCCAGAGCATCCACTCCCTGGTTGTTGGTTGCAAAAAGAGCGGGTTCACTTTCACGAGAAAGAAGCCTTTGCTCTGCCGGATAAATGGCAAGACCAGGGACAATAACGAGGTTTCCTGTGTTCGCATCCCAGACCTGCACGGAGCTATCGATTGTGCCGGCGGAAGCAATGTATTGTCCGCCGGGGGACCAGGCGACGGCTGTCACCGATCCAGTATGGCCGTGGTACGTGAAAAGAGGTCGGCTGAGAATCCTGGCTTGCGCAGGCGCTGGAGCAGATGGGGAACGCACCGGGGTAGTTCCAATGAACGGGTGAGGAAACAGCATGTCTATCACATTCGGCTTTTCAACGACGAATGTCGCGATAGCGATACTGACGCTACACGTTGCTACCACGCTGAGGCAGCCTTTCACAAAGGTTCTCCGCTTGACCACCGGGCCCGGTTTTTGAGCCGTCCGTTGGGCAAGGAGACGCTGTAATTCCTGCTTGACGATCGCCACGCTTGCTGGTCGCTTGCTCATCTCCATCTCCACCATCTGCTTGAGGAGAGCGTTGAGTTGGGCAAAGATGGGCGATCTACTTGATGGGACAGCTTGAAAATGAAAGAGGGTGAGTGAGGGGTCATCGCCCGTGAGTAACTCGTGAAGTGTGGCTCCGAGGCCGTAGATATCCGATTGGGGGGTTGTCTGCGCTTTACCATACTGTTCGGGAGCGGCGTAGCCTTTCGAGCCGAGGGGAATAGTATCTTTCGCCTTCCCAGGCTTGAAGTGGCGCGCGATGCCAAAATCGATCAGGTACACGTGGTTGTCGGCGGTGCGCATAATATTCGCAGGCTTGAGGTCGCGAAAGATAATGGGTGGCTGGTGGGTATGCAGGTAGTCGAGCACCGTACACAATTGGAGACCGATTTCAAGGACCATCTCAACCGGGAGGCGCTGGGAGGATTTGCCCAGGTAGTCTTCCACGGTATCGCCCGCGATAAAGTCCATAACAACATAGGAGCGTCCATGCTCGCTAAAATGATCGTGAATGCGCGGCAGGTTGGGATGGGTGAGCTCCGTCAGCAGTAACGCTTCATGTTCAAAGGCAGCGGTAGCCTCGGCCAGCTCTTGTGGACTCAAACCATCCTGGTTCATTTCCTTGATCGCCACGAGGCGATGGCTGAAAAGCGTATCTTTCGCCTTGTAGACGGCCCCGAAGCCACCGGTACCTATCTGACTGACGATACTATAACGCGAGTGGAGCAGGTAAGAAGGAACGAGAGGACTACCTGGGGCTTCTCTCATCAGAACGGCAGCGTTTGAAGAAGCAGTGTGCGCCCGGAAAAAAGGTGAGGCTGCAGTAGATTGCAACGTATGATTGCAAGCGAAACAATGCGTCGCTTGTAGTGGATTGGATCCTCCACACTCGTTACAATAGGTGGCAGAAGCCGCCATTTCTACCTCCGAAACTGTTATCGTTCATGTTCAGATTACCATTATGATGAAATGGCGTTTCTCCTAGAGTTATTGCAACACAGCCGTTGGAACAGAGAAAGGAGCAGTAAGTACTGTGAAGAGCCTGGGCGCCACGTTCCTGGAGTTTGAGTTTGAAGCCCAGAAGGGCGAGGGCGGCTACGCTCACGAGCAGGGCGAGGAGTTCCTGACCAGGCAGCGAGAGATGCTGGCCGAGCGTGTGGCGGCGGCCGACGTCGTGATAACGACCGCCGCGGTCCCGGGACGGCGGGCCCCGCTGCTGGTCACCGCCCCAATGGTGAAGGGCATGCGCCGGGGCTCGGTCATCGTGGACCTGGCCGCAGAGATCAGGCTGGTCTACCCTTTGGATGGTCCCTGGTACGTGACACTCCCAGCCTTGCGCATCGCCTCCATCGTTTCCTCAATAGTGAATAACCTGGTCGTCTTGATCGCTTTGACGTGCCCTGGGGTAACTGCCGCAATGCTCGTTGCTAGGGCCGCGTTGTCGTCGGGGGCTTCAGTGAGCGCAACTACATCGTACTCACCAAAGCAGAAGTAGACGCCGATCAGCCGTCCACCGAGCTTCTGCGCTAGTTCACTGAAGGGTTTGCTGCGGTCTTGCGGGTTCTTCGCCATCGTCGCCCACGCCTCAGCGGTGTAAGCAGCTTGAACCATGTAGAATGCCATGATGTTCGTCTCCTTTGCGGTTATTGCTTCCTTGTTAGTGGGAATAGTCGGACGAAACGAGAGCAGGATCTTTGGCAAACCATTCCTGCCGTACTACAAGCATGAGACGAGAGCTGTGGCTCCCGCTGAAAGGAAGGTTCCGTCTCTCAGTTTCTCTGTGCTTGTGAGGAAGCAGTTGCCAACGCCTCTGTTTTGATGTACTGCATACAAGTATAGCTTGGCTCTCTGAGTTGAACTTGTGAAGAGACTGGGATGAAGCTGAGAAAACAAGCAGGCTTTCTTCTTTGACCATCTCACTCAAGCACCCCGAGAGATAGTTGTATTGGCTCAAGAGCAGATAGCCGTTCTTGCTCAGGATTGGCGTCGGCGTTTCCCTCTTGGCGCTTTCCGTACCGGCTTCTCCAGACGTGGGACGGGATCCCTCTGCATCTGCGGGGTGCCCACCTTGAGAGGGCGCACAAGCTCTAGCAACATCTCCATGCGGGCATCGCTAAGTGCGGTAATCAATAAGGTGCGGCTCTCTAGCAGTTCGATGTCCCCGAAACATAGCGTTCCTTGAGGGATGTCAAACGCCGGGTCTCCCCAATAGGTCCAAAACGCGCGGTGCGGGCTATCCTCGACACAATAGAGCCGCTTATCGTCTTGCAAGGAAGCGTACACCACATCGGCAGGGATATTCGTGAAGCGGGCTGATTGCGGGCGCACCAGGCTATATCCCTTCATGCCCGGATTTGGGCAGACTGGTCGCCAATACGGCAGTAGTCGGCAACAGGCACCAAAGGGTTTGCCACTGCTACAAGGACAGGGATCCTCGGTACCTGTCGGGTGGTAGCTCATGATGGAGACCCTCTCTCCCGGCTGCTCGGGATTCGGATCGCCTGGTCGTGGTCGCCAACAGGTCGTATGGACCAAAACTCCCCCATTCGGATCCAAGTGGACGATTTCATCGACGAGGCGCATATCGCCTTTCGCCCTATCTCTCTGCTTCATAGACCCTCCTTCACTTGGCAGTGTCGCTACTCTTTCATACAGGACATGGTTTCAGTGTAGCACGTTTATTTGATTTCGGTCGCCACTCGCCCGCTTTCTTTCGAGATATGCTGAACAGTAACATAGGGTTCACGTGAACGAAAGGGATTGATGCGCTATGATACCATTGAAACCGACATAGGGGCACCAGGGGAAAAAATGAACCTCCTTTGAACATTCCTACTTTCCTTCGCGTGTGCTTACACCGGCTTCCGCGAATGTAGCCATCTCACCATGTATACGTAACGCCGCCTCAATGATGCTCATCGCCAGAACGGCACCAGTCCCTTCTCCAAGTCTGAGCTTAAGATCGAGAAGAGGGGGGAGTCCCAGCCTCTCGAGAATCAAGTGATGCCCTTGTTCTACGGATGCATGTCCAGCCAGCAGATACGCGCCAATCACCGGATTGAGTTCAACTGCAATCAGCGCCGCAGCGCCTGAAATGAAACCGTCGATCACCACGGGAATGCGGCGCGAGGCAGCAGCTATTATTACACCAACCAGTCCGGCAATTTCTAATCCCCCTACGCGCATCAGCACGTCGAGAGGCTTCTGGTGGTTGGGAACGTTGCGCTGGATCGCTTTCTCGATTACTTGTATCTTATGAGCGAGTTGCTCATCATCGATCCCCGTTCCGCGTCCGGTGACGAGCGCTACCGGCTTTTGCAGCAGTACCGCGGCAATTGCGCTCGAAGCCGTCGTGTTGCCAATACCCATGTCCCCGGTCGCTACGAGGTCAATTCCCTGGTTTAACTGAGTATCAAAGACATCGATACCAATCTGGATCGCCTCCAGCATTTGTGCGTGGGTCATAGCCGGTTCCAGAGCCATGTTGGCTGTACCAAAGGCCACTTTCCGCGAGAGTAAGTTGGGATGAGAGAGGTCGGCTGCTACTCCGACATCGACAATGATCACCTTTGCCCCAACGTGATGTGCGAGGATGTTGATAGCTGCCCCGCCCCGGAGGAAATTATAGACCATTTGTGGTGTCACAGCGGACGGATAAGCACTTACCCCCTCTCTTGTGACACCATGATCTCCTGCCATAATGATGACCGCTTTTTGTTTTACGTTCGGCAGGGGTTGTTTGGTAATACCTGCCATTTGAATGGCAATATCTTCGAGCCTCCCAAGGCTGCCTGCCGGCTTCGTTAATTGTTGCTGGCGCGTACGCGCCAGCTCCATAGAACGCGTATCAAGGGGCGTGACACCTGCTACCCTATCAAGTATGTGTTGCATCATGTAGTTCTCTTTCTGCTGTATGCTTCCGGGGAGGAATGCCAATTTCATTGGCACATGAGCATTTCATGGTGCATTCTATAATGGAATGCTCATACCAGTCCAATATGGCAAATGGAGACTCCTCCAACGTTGCAAAGTCTCCCGGTCAGTTATACACTATCCCTGTATGAAAAGAAGTGATTCATGACCAAAATAACGACACACATCACAACAGCGCAAAACGGCGAGGGACAACATACCAGGCGTCTCTGGCTTGTGCGGCATGGACTGACTGAGTGGAACACGCAGCAACGCTACTGCGGCCATCGTGACATTCCACTTTCAGCGCAGGGACGAGCACAGGCGCTCTGGCTTGCGGAGCGGTTACAGAAAGAGATGATTTCCGCCATTTACACGAGTGACCTGGCGAGAGCGCGCGAGACGGCGGAGATCATCGCCCACCAGAGAACACCAGCAGTACAGATCAGGGTGTCGGCAGCCTGGCGCGAGATAGACTTCGGCGAATGGGAAGGACTTACCTACGCGCAGATTGCCGAGGCCGGGCAATTCAAAGACCAGTTGGGCTTCTTTACCGATCCCGAGCATCATTCTCCTCCCAACGGTGAGCTTGTGGCGCACATGCAGCAGAGAGTAAAGGATG
>WNGE01003615.1_pt1 | contig 18159 bp, 18 predicted proteins | sample 5400651 | NCBI WGS metagenome assembly WNGE01 (sample SAMN13153370, study PRJNA577476) | soil metagenome | isolation source: 60 cm soil or saprolite under grassland replicate 2 | place: USA:California | collected 2016-06-15
CCACAATGTTTGCGCTATCCACGTCCAATGCTACATACTTGTGCTTGTCCATTTGGGGTTCTCCTTCCGGTAATCAGTTTCGTTTCTAGCAACTCGAAACTATCACCAAGGGGCACCCCTTTCATATTGCGTTTATAGACAAACGAACCCGACAGATCCCAACAGCTCCCCAGGAGCGGCATTTGTGAGAATCAACTAATGCATCATCAGCTATATGTTGCTCCTTCAGAGCCAAATATTTGATTTGATCGGAGGACTATAAATATTCGGCTCCTACGGAGCTGAGCATTTGTCTTTCAATGTGAGGAAGCCTTTCGTCTCAGTCATAATCGCCGCCCTGAATGAAGAGGACGCGATTGCTAATGTGGTCCGCGCGGTGCCGCGCGATCTCGCCGACGAGATCATCGTTGTCGATAATGGCAGCACCGATCGCACGGCGGAAGTTGCGGCAGCTACCGGCGCTTGCGTGGTGCAAGAGCCGCGACGTGGATACGGGCGTGCATTTCGCGCGGGGCTGCGCTCAATCTCTCCTGATTGCGAAATCGTCGTGTTTCTCGACGGCGATGGCAGTGATTATCCGGAAATGATGAATCGGCTGGTCGAGCCGATAATCGAAGGGACTCATGACTTCGTGGTTTCGTCGCGCACGCGCGGACAACGTGAGCGAGGAAGCATGAACTGGCATCAAGTCTTTGCCGGCTACCTGGTCGGGTTCTTTCTGCGTTTGCTGTACGGCGTGCGCTCAACCGACATGGGCCCGTTCCGCGCCATTCGTCGCGCTGCTCTAGAGCGACTCAACATGCGCGAAGAAACTTACGGCTGGCCTTTAGAGATGCAGATGCGGGCTGCACGCGTGCATCTTCGAACATTGGAAGTCCCGGTCGACTACCGCCGCCGTGCCGGAGGCCAGTCGAAAATTGCCGGCACCGTGCGGGGGTCGATTCTGGCGGCAACCAGGATTCTTGCGACGCTGGCGCGCATCGCGTTGGAACGAAGCTGAGCGTGACGTTCGGGTAGCCAAAGAATTCCATAGCTTGATGGCAACGCCACCGAAGTCTCACGAAGCTCGAAACACCAGGAAATAATCTACATTATCGGGCTTCACGAAATCGTATTGATTCACGAGCACAAACCCTGCGCGCTCGGCTTCTTCAATCACGACCTCTTTATTGATTCCATGATCGTCGCCTTTGCCATTCCGATCGATGATGCCGAGCAAAGCGCCAGCGCGCATTGCCTCACGAGTTCGTTTCAGCAGGCGAATCGGTTGCGCAACTTCGTGGTACGTTTTCAACAGCAGGACTGCATTCACGCTTTTCGCTGGCAGCAGCGGATCGTCCTCTTTGCCGAGAATGACGCGAATGTTAGCAAGGCTCTCTCGTTTGGCTCGCTTCGCAATGTAGTCCAGATAATCTCGATTGATGTCCACCGCATAAACGACGCCACCGTCTCCCACACGACGCGCTGCCCGAACAGTAAACCATCCGGACCCGGCGCCAATGTCCGCCACGGTCGAGCCTCCCTTGATCCCGAGGATGTCCATGATTCGATTGGGCTGAAGATTTTCATCGCGTTTTGGATCCTCAAAGATGGAAAGCTCGCCCGTGTATGGCTTACTTGTCGGGCGGTTAATTGTGTCCGATTGCTCTTGCGCGCTCTCGACTCTTGTAACCGGCGAAGGAGAGGCAGAGACGTTAGTATCTCGTCTTGTGAATTGACCTGTCGCGCAGCCGAGCGCTAGTACCGCGAGAAGAAAGAGCAGGTGGCGTATCAGAAAATCGCGGATGGAACGACGCATGAACCTGTTATCGCACGAAATATTCACCAGAGAGGACCCCGAGAATCACACAAGCACAAATCAAACGTCAATCCCGCGCGATCACAACTGTCGTGCAGGCACTGCCGATTTTGGGGAGATCTCGCGTGGCGGCCATTTTAATGTCGAGTTGAGGACGCTCGCCGCGAATGATCGGACAATAGATGTCGGGTTCGTCCAGTGCGCCCTGTAATTGGCGGCGTCCCGCACAGCCGCCGTGACAAGACTCGCGAAACTCGCAAGCCTCGCAGGCTGCTGGCAACATGCGCGCGGCAACAAAGGCCGGCGTGTTTACAATTTTTTCGCCCGTATCCAGCAGTCTCGATAAAGGTTCACCCTCACCGGGCCAGTAAACGCACGCTTGTGTAGTTGCACGCGGAGTGACGCGCACGGTGCCCACTCCGCAGCCGCCCGGCAGCGGTGGCAATCCGCCCAGCGCCCGAACCAGCGGCTCGCCAATCACGATTACATCAGTTTCTGCAAACAAACGGCGAAAGCCCTCCCAGTATTCTTCGTAAGAGAGAGCGAAAGCATCTGTGCGCACAGATTGATACACGTTCACTCGTAACGGAGCCTCAAACTTCTTAGCTACGCGCGCAACCTCGGCCAGCCGCGAGTAATTGGCTTTCATCATCACGGCAACAATCGTTAGAGGAACGCCGAGCCGACGACAGCGCGTTGCCTGTTCGTGAATCAAACCCCAATTGCCTGCGCCTCGTGGCGCGTCCTGCTCAGCTTCGGTCGGATAGTCGAGTGAAAACTCAACGTCGTGAAACGCGCGTACATCTTCATCGTCGAGGATCGCGATGCTATGACCATTTGAGGTGATCGTGAGCTTGACCGGCTGTGTCTTGAGGAAAGTAAGAATGCATTGAAAGTCCGGGTGCATTCCATTCTCACCCGTGCCCAGGTTGACGGAGCGCACGGGCAAACGCTCCATGACGGCGCGCACTTGATCAAGCGTCAGCCGATCGACTCGATCCGGATCGCGATAACAGAACGAGCAAGTCAGATTGCACTCGTTCGTCAACGCCAGGCCGAGCGCGAATTGCCCTGGTTTGTCGTTTGCCTTCTTAGCTTGCGACGTTATCAACGGGAATGATCCTTACCAGAGCGGAATTTTTGGATATCTGCTGGCTAGTTTGGCGTCGATGCCCCACTTACGGCCGGCGCCGCCGACCATTATGCTGAACGCGGCAATCATCGGGACCAGCAACTCCCAAATCCAGGCAGTGCCCCATTCAGATATCCAAAGTGAACTCAAAAAGAGAAAGGCCGCAAGCGCTACTGGTCGCGTCAGCAATCCTAATAATAAAAACAGTCCAAAACTAATCTCCGTGACTGCTTGCATAGGGCCAGCGACAGTGGCATGGCTTGCCGCCAAGCCCATGATGTTCTTCCAGAAGCCGGGAGCATGGCCCTTCTCAACGTAATAATTGATGAGACCGGCGTAACCATCTTTGCCGTAAAGACCCTTGCTCAGGTTTTCGAAGAACACATAGAGAAACATCGCGCCAAGACCAAGACGCATGATTGCCAAACCAGTCGTCGCCGACGCGCTCGCGGTCGTGGTAGAAGAATTGTCTCTGGTCGAATCGTCATTCGGCACGGGAAGGACTCCTTTCGATTCTTTCAAGGCCAAGCTTAAAACAAAGGAAATGAATCATTTCAACGAATCAAGCGCCACCCGTATTTCTTCATTCGCTGGACGTTGCTTGTAATCGGATTCGATCCTGGCCCAGGCAACCTTCCCCTGCTTATCGATTACATAAACCGCCGGATGCGGGACGCCGTAAACCTTCTGTCCCTCGTAAGCCGGATCGCGAAGGCCGTAAGCGTCGATAATCTTATGCTCAGGGTCTGAAAGAAGTGGGAAATTGATTGCTCCCTTGCCATCCGAGGCAATCTTCTCGGCGAAGCTCTTGCTCACGTCGGGTGGGTCAACGCTGATTGCGAACAGCTTTACATTCTCATTCTTCTTCAAAAGAGTCCTGAGTCCGGCCAACTGCCGGGCGCAGAATGGTCACCAATAACCGCGGTAGAAGACAAGCACGACTGGTGACTTGCCCCGCGGATCAGACAGCGTGACTTTATTGTTATTCTGATCGTCAAGAGTAAAGTCGGGCGCTGAGTCCCCAACTCCAATAGGTGAACTGCGCGGTGTAGGCGTCTGTGAACCCGCGGCCATTGCGACTAAGAATAGAACCATAATTTGGCAGAATGCTGTTGAGACCTTCATGATTGTTAACCTCCTGGAAGACTCTTCGGATTATTTGGGCATCAATTGAACTTGCTCATCGTACTTCGGTGAACACTTTTCGGTTCCAAACGAGCACAATACTCGTCGAGTTTCTTGGCGTGCGCGGATTACTCAGTCGAGGAGTCGCTAAATGAATTGCGTACCTGTCGGACATTTCTTTTATTCGTATTAAGGCGAGCAGATTAGTGTTTGTGCTCGCTCTCAGTAGGTAACCCGGCGTCAATCCAGTCCTGCTTGCCTTCAGCGTAGTCCTGCACGTTCGTATAACCCAGCGCCGCCAATTCACGGGCGGCGTTCTCAGAAGCATCTCACTTAGGACTGGCGCAATAGACGACAATTTCTGCCGATTTGTCCGGGAGAAGCGTTGGTGCAAGTTGTTGCACCTGGTCCGGCGGCAAGTTAATTGCGCCGGGCAAGTGCGCGTGGTGATAGGCAACTGTGGGCAGAGTTTCAACAAGCAGAAACTTGTCGCCGCGATCGATCTTCATCCTCAATTTGTCTCTTGAAATTGTTTTTGGCACGATGTTCCTCCTTCTCAGACGAGGATCTTATTTCACAACTGTTTGCGATGATGCTAAAAGGATCATACGCCGATCCGGCGAACAATGGCGACTTCTGCCGACGCGTTAGGCAATCATTAAGATGCACGACACACATCTCACCATCACGGCGTTGATCTTACTGCTCCTGATTGCATCAGGTGTAGCGATGATCACTAAGTGGGTGCCGGTGCCTTATACGGTAGCTCTCGTTGTTGTTGGCCTGGTTACCAGTCAACTGCATTTTCTGCCGACGATTCACATCTCGCCCGAACTGATCCTGCTGATCTTTCTCCCGGCGCTGCTGTTCGAGGCTTCATGGAATCTCAATCTGAAAAGCTTACGCGAAAACCTTGCTCCGATTCTTTGGCTTGCGGTCGCCGGTGTCACCGTATCGGTGGGAATCATCGGAGCGATCCTGCATTACGGTGTCGGACTGAGTTGGTCATTGGCACTCCTGTTTGGGGCGATCGTATCAGCGACAGATCCTATCTCTGTCCTCGCGATCTTCAGGAAGGTTGGTGCGCCGAAGAGACTCGCCGTCATCATCGAAGGTGAAAGTCTTTTCAATGACGGCACGGCGGCAGTTGTGTTTCGCATCCTTGCCGGGATTGTAATCGGCACTACGAACGCTACTTCTTCGACCGGCATTCTGCTGGTCAGTTCGTTGGGCCGTTTTCTTCTCGCCTGCGTTGGTGGAGTCCTCATCGGAGCAGCGATAGGTTTCGCCGCATCTTCGATCACGGCATTCTTCGACGATCACTTGCTGGAGATCACGCTGACAACGATCTCGGCTTACGGTTCTTTCATACTCGCGGAGACAATCGGCGTGTCGCCGGTAATTGCGGTAGTGATCGCAGGCATCGTCATCGGGAACTATGGCCGGAAAAAAGGAATGTCGCCGAATACTGACGTGGCCGTCGATTCGTTTTGGGAATACGCTGCCTTCGTGGTCAACTCGCTCGTCTTTCTCCTTATCGGTCTGGAGGTACGCTTTTCATTTCTCGCCCAATACGCTCGTGTAATTGCCTGGGCAATTCTGGCGATGACAATCGCGCGCGCGGTTTCCTTGTACGGTGTGGTCCAAATCTCAAACCTCTTCTCAAACAAAGTTAACGGCAGGTGGCAGCACGTGCTTTTCTGGGGAGGACTGCGCGGAGCGCTTTCGATCGCGCTCGTGCTTAGTCTCCCATTAGATACTCCGGCTCGCGTTGAGCTGACTGCTATGACCTTTGGAGCAATCACGTTCAGTCTGCTGGTCCAAGGTTTGACGGTCTCGCCTTTGCTGCGGCTGCTTGGGATTAAGGAGAGCGAAGCGGCATGAAAGAGCAAGCCTAAGACTGAATCTCGGCATTCCTTCCGGCTTCCGCACACACAAATACAGCGAGCCGATGCGGACCGTAAAAGATTGATTGACGTTCCTGTTCAGAGTCTTATCGATGAGGGACTGTCCACAAACACGCGAAGCGCGATTTGCTCAGCAATTTGACCAAAAACGATGTGCGCAACGGACTTTACTCCGTTGCTAAAATTCGGACTGAAATGATGAGTCTTTATAAGTTATTGAAAAGATTGGTGCCGAGGGTGGGATTCGAACCCACACGGGATTACTCCCAACGGATTTTAAGTCCGTTCGAAGGCATCTTACCTGATCTTACCAAACGAGATGAACCAATATTCACCGGATGTGCTGCCGTCAAAGTCATGCTTCGTCCGGTTAGGTCTCGCGACAGAATGTCGTCATTCTAGAGTCATCTTAGTTCTGAACGAGCGTTACTTCTTGGGGTGAAGATTCCTGAAAAATGCTTTGATATAAGACTCCTTCGAGGCGTCGAGAATAGCCTTGCGCGACTCCTGGTCGACTGCCGCGCGAGCGATGTTTAAGGCGCGCCCACCATTCCCGACATCAGAACCAGGCAATTACGCTCCCGCTCCCGTTTGTGCTCTGCCGAGTATCGCATTACTTATCGGATGGTATGCATCATCTATAACTTGCCTGCTAGAAGAATCTCAGTTGTCTCGAAAATGCTCGGACAGATCAGAAGCACAATCCTCCTAAACCACCGAACTCCGATTTCTTGGCGGCGGTCTTTGCGTTCGCCAACTGAGGCGTCACCGCGGCGGCAATAGCGGCCGATTGTTCAGTCTCCTCAAGAACACGTTGCAGCTCGTCGGACAGTGCGGGATCGGAACGTTTCGAAAACAGAAGCTTGCCGCTTGCATCCACATCCACATAGACCGAATCACCGAACTCCACCTGCCCGGTCGCCATAAGATTTGACAATAGCTGGACCAGGAATCTCTCGATTGAGCGCTTCAGGTGGCGCGCCCCGTACCGATGGTCGATCCCTTCGCGCAGCAACATCTCCCTGGCAGCGTCAGAGCAGTGGAAGAGAAACTTCGTGCCCGCCGAGCGCATGATTCGATCCTGTAGGGCCTGGAGCTCCAGGTCGAGAATCTGCCGCAAATCGTGCTCCTGCAAGCTCCGGAAGACGATTACGTGGTTGATCCGGTTCATGAACTCGGGCGAAAACTTACGTCGGGCGGCTTCAACCGCCGTGCGGGAAATCTTTTGATCAACTTCCGAGGCAGAAGGATTTGTCGTGACCTTGACTGGAGCAAAACCGATACCGCCAGAAATCAATTCCGACATCTCGCGGGCTCCCAGGTTCGACGTCATAATCATTATCGTGCGCGAGAAATCAACGCGGCGGTTATCGCCCAGGGTCAAGGTTGCCTTATCCAAAATACCGAGCAGCAGTTGCCACAAACTATCAGAAGCCTTTTCGATCTCATCGAAGAGAACGAGGCTGAGCCTCGTGTCTTTGGTGTGCATGCGATCGAGATACTCCTGCGTCAGCATCGGGCTGGTTTCACGGTGTCCCAAATAACCCGGAGGCGAACCGATCAGCTTGGCTATCTCGTGCGAGTGCTGAAACTCGGCGCAGTCAATCTTGACAACTGCATTAGGGTCGCCGAAGAGAACTTCGGCAGCGGCTTCAACGACGCGCGTTTTGCCGGATCCTGTCGGCCCCAGGAAGAGCATTGTACCGACCGGTTGGTTGGGAGGATTCATGCCCGCCAGGAAGACTTGATAAAGGTCGCTCGTCTGTCGTACGGCGCGCTCCTGACCGACAATGCGACTTGACAGTTTCGCTTCAAACTCATTGGCGGCGGTACCCTTTTGATCGGCTTCAAGGAAAACCGTGTCTATCGTCTCGTCAACATTTTCTATTTCGAGTTGCGCAATCATGACCAGCCCTTTCCGCACGAGAAATACAATCGAGAAACTTTAGGTCGCTTAGAGCGTCGCTTTAGTCCTCGCGCTTTGAGCATTACGACCGCGGTGATTGAGGGGCAACTGAAGTGCCTGACCTAACTTATTGGATCCATTACCCCGGCCTGCTCTGATTTCTCTGCCGAAGTTCGGCATTTGCTGATTTTGGGCAGGTTGAATGCCAGGGGAGGAGGCAGCCGCATCGGCCGGCCGTTTTTTGGCGAGCCGTGTTGATCGTCGAGCACTGCAAGGATCTGTCCGGCGTTGACGCTGTCTCCCTCGCGAACACGGACATCGAGAATTCGACCGCTGGTCTTCGACGCGACGGCTGAATCATCGCCTTCGATTCTTCCGCTGAGTCGAATGATTCGATCAGAGCCGTCACCGCCGTGAAAGATTTTCGAAACGGTAGCCCAATTTGCCCAGGCCAGGACCCCGGCGATTACAAGTAAGACGACGAGCGCGAGGGTGCGGAGCACCTTTCTATTCCGCGGGCGAGACGGCGGCTCCGCGGGGGACCGCCCGTTGTCCGCGTGGTTCACCGTTCTGTCGAGAACTTCGTTTCCCGTCACAGCTCCTCCTTCCATTCTTTGCTTATGAGTTAGTTACCTGACTCTTTTGAAGATCGCCAAAAACCATCGCCAGATCTTGGTGTTAGCAACCTAATCCCAAATCTCTGCGGCCGACGTCACGGCTCTAGGTAGTGCTCCTTTGAGCCGACTCTTTGGGCCGCTGGCGATTCCGCGTCGGATGCGGCACGATGCCAAGCAGGCGCTCGATGACCATCAGCTGAGCCCTGTGGTGCATCTCATGCTCCTTGGAGTTGATCAGCATCTCGAAGCGGTTTTTGCCCCCTGAACCGGCCCCTCCGCGCGCTACTATCTCGACTGCCCGGGCTTCGGGGAGCGTCTCAACCCAATCGCACCAGCGTTCCCCCTCGTCGCGCAACACTGCCACGATCTCGGCTTTAGGAAGCGAGCCTTTTTCGTTGGTCGGAAGTCCGGCGAAGAACCCCCGGAGATCAAAACCTTCCATCGAGGTGAGCTTTTGCTCCTCGTGAATGTGAAGATCGAACAACGTCATCGAAGCCATGTGAAGAAGGGTTTCGCGCACGGAACGGCTATCCGGCGCCGGGCGATAATCGTATTGCGCTTCGGGGATGTCCTCGGCGATTAATATCGTGTTCTTGCGGACAACACGCATACTGTCCGCGAGCTGCTTCGGTGTGTATAGATTCATTGCTCTCCTATCCTAAAAAGAACTCCTCCGGCTTCGCTCTCTGCAACGAGGCTCAGGCGCCCACGGCCGAAATGGCCGTGACCCCGCCGTCGATGAGGAAGTCTGATCCGACGACGTACGCAGAGTCGTCCGACGCGAGGTAGACTGCCAGCTTCGCGATTTCCAACGGATCGGCGATCCGCTTGCTAGGATTGTTGGTTCCGAGGACTTCCTTAACCGCATTGCCCTGCTCATCGCCTGCGAAACGACCGAACATCGCAGTATCCGTCGGGCCTGGGCTTAGGGTATTCACGCGAATCCCGCGGCCCACGAGTTCGGCGCTGAGGATTCGAGCGAGATGGACGACCGCGGCCTTGCAGCTCGAGACGATCGAGGTGGTCGGCCACCCCTTGCGCGCGCCAACAGACGAAGTAATGATTACAGACGAGCCTTGCCTGAGTAGCGGCAAGGCCTTTTGAATCGTGAAGTAAACCCCCTTGAAATCGATGCTTATCACCTTGTCGAAGTTTTGCTCTGTCACCTCTTCGAACGGCAGGAACACGCTGTAGCCTGCATTTACGAGGACGCCATCCAGGTGCTCGAACTGCCGCTTGATCGTGGCGAACATCGTGTCGAGGTCGGTGAGATTGCTGACGTCCGCGCGAAGCGCGAGACTTCCGGCGCCAAGCGTCTCCTTCGCCGCCTGAAGCGACGACTCATTCAAGCCGCAGATGGCGACGCGCGCGCCCTCTCTGTCGAATTCCTGTGCTGCCGCCAGCCCGATCCCACTGTTGCCGCCGGTGATAAGGATATTCTTGCCCGTTAGCTTACCCATTGTCGTCACTCCTTTGGATTAAACATGTTCGTGTCGGTTACGTTTCTAAGGGCCATGCAGGTGCTCGTCGCACACTGCTGCATAAACAGCCCTCTGTTTCTTAAAGCTGCGATCACCTCGAGGACTTGGTCATGCCCGAAGGCGGCGCGGCCGCGAAATGCGCGCGCCCATCCTGGATGAGCCATTTATCGGCGTGGCGGACGGCCACGTAGAAAAAGTCGATCGGAATCACGGGGATGATCGTCCCATCTGGACCGTTGACATTGCGTACGGTAAGCAGCGCGTCAACGACCGCAACATCGGGTTTGATGAAGCGGATCCGGTAGTTGGAGAACGCTGCTTGCGTACTGCCGTTGACGGCTTGCTGCGCCTCGGGACCGAAGTCCTTCACCATTGCGACCCGCCCTTGCAGAAAGTCACCCTGCGGCGTCACGAAGGTTCCGTCTTCGGCGAATAGGGATGCTCGGAGCTCAGCGTTCTTCTGAACGAAAGCGTTAGCAAAGGTATCGCCGAGCGCGCGAACGGATCTTTCGTCTTGAGCCGCGCTGACATTCGTACAGCCGCTTGTACCGACGACGAGCGTAAATGCTAGAAACGCTAATCCGACACGCAGTATCACGCCCCGGATCGCTGACTTGGCCCTCTGGGGCTCTGAATCAATGGTGTGAATTGCGATCAAAGCAGCTGAATAAGTTTGGGTGATTTTCATTTCTTTTCTCCTTAGTCTTCTGATTACTTCGTTCTGTAGCACGAGTGTTGACAGCGCGGGCACAACAGCCGTAGCAGCGAGTCTAGCCATTGTCGTCAACTCGTTAACGGCGGCGGGCTCCGATGATGAAAGACGCCAGGGTGGCCGGCACGTCCCCAACCACGCGCCAACGGTGGCGAGTTCCGTTCTCAATTAGGACATCGCCGGGAGACAGCAACACCTCCGCGCCATCATCAAGCTCGAGTGCCATGTTGCCGGAGAGAAGGACCCCGAAATCCGTCGTGTCGGTCGTGTGAAAGCCGTCGTTTGCTCCACCGGGTTCGTCGCCATCCTCGAGGTGCATCTCGGGAGTGGGTTCTGGCGCAATCACACCGGGCAAGTACGTCCCTATGATGTAGCGGATGCCGCCTACGGGTGGGAATATACCGGGGGCCGCCGGATTGTTCCCCGCGCTCGGGTAGGTTGCCGGCTCATCGGCATTCCAGAGAAAGGCGAGCTCTCCCAGTCCAGGAATGGGCGTCCCATCGACTTTCTCGTCTTGCACAAAAACAGACCGACCCTTGGCGTCATGGCCGGTGACAACCGTGCGCACCTTCATTCCCTGTCTCTTCTCGTCGGGATTGTTCATGGTCACGTTCTTGGATTTCGTTTTCATTTTTAATTTTCCTTTCGTGTTGTTGAAGTCACCTTCTGTAAATGCCTTGTTCAAATTCCTCCAAAGGGATCTCCAGCCATCGAAGGACCGCTGTTCGAATGAATCATCGCAGCGGCATGAGTAAGCGCAACTCAAGTGCCAGTCCTAACTAACTGAATCCATTACCCTGGCTGGTCTGTTTCACTGCTGAAGTTCAGCATGTGCCGACTTTCGGCAGCTTATAGAAGTGGGCTTCACGCGGCTCTCGATATAACGACACCACAGTAGGAGTGGCCAACAAGCACTGTGGGACTTGTTTGCGCCGCCAGGGCGCTACAAGTAACGGCGTTATCATGTTCAAGCGAAGTCAGCGGTAGCTGTACCGCTGTCACCGTGATTCCCTTTTTATTGGAGGGGATGGTCCAAGTTTGCCGTAAGCACGGAATAGTTGTTAATGGCCCGCGGCCGCCGCCCCGCCGCGTCGGATGTTCTTGATGAGCAGCACCAACGGAGCTGCCGCAAGCGCCAGCACGCACAGGAGCCAGAACACGTCAAGTGAGGCGAGCAGCGCTGATTGCTTTTGCACCGTGGCATAGATGAGCGCCTGCGCGCGCGCCATCGCTTCGCCTGCCGGCACTCCTGCTGCGATGAGCTTCCCCGTGATGTCTTGCAGCGTTCCGCTGGCCGCCTGGTCATAGGCCGAGACGTGTACGCCGAGCACGCTTTGATGGAACTGGCTGCGCCGGGCGAGCATCGTTGCGACGAAGGCGACGCCGAAGCTGCCGCCCAGATTCCTGAACAGGTTCACCAGACTCGAGCCCCTGTTGTTTTTCTCCGCCGGCAGGTACGAGTAGGCGATCAGATTGAGCGGGATAAACAGGAACGCCACCCCCAGCCCCAGGACCAGGCGCGGTATCACGAAACTGTAATAATCGCCGTTCAGGTTGAGCCGAGTCATGCTGAAAGAAGCGAAGGCGCAGACCAGCAGGCCAAAGCCCATCATCCAGCGCGGCTGCACCCGTTGAGAGATCATGACGATTACGGGCGCCAGCACAACGATGACCATCGCCCCCGGCGAAAGAACCTCTCCTGCGTCGGTCGCGGTGTACCCGTAAAGGTTCTGGAGCATCAGCGGCACGAGCAGGGTGCTCGAGAACAGGATGAAGAAGACAATGAAATAGAGGATGCTCGACAGCGCGAAATTCCGCTCCTTGAGCAGTGTCAAGTCCACCACAGGATCTTTGCGCGTCAACTCCCAGACGACCACCGCCACGAGTGCGACAATTGACGTGATGAGAAACGCGACGATGAAGCTCGACTGCAGCCAGTCCTCTCGCTCGCCTTTATCCAGCACCACCTCGAGGCAACCGAAGCCGACGGCTACGAGCAGGATGCCGATGTAATCAATCCTCAGCTTGCCTTTATTCGCCCGCCGCTCCCTCGTGTACTCCGGTGGATCGGAGATGAGCGCGCCCGAAAGCAACAGTGAGAGCAACCCGATAGGGATGTTAATGAAGAACACCCAGCGCCAGGAGTAAGTGTCGGTGATCCAGCCGCCGAGCGTCGGCCCGATGGCTGGCGCGCTGACGATGGCGATGCTGTAGACGGCGAAGGCCGAGGCACGTTTCTCGGCAGGGAATGTGTCTACGAGAATCGCCTGCTCGACGGGGGCGAGTCCGCCCCCGCCGATGCCTTGCAGCACCCGGAAGAAGATGAGCCATCCAAGGCTCGGCGCGAAACCGCAAAGCAGAGAGCTCGCGGTGAAGAGCGCGACCGAGAGCATGTAATAGTTCTTACGCCCCATCAAGCGCGACAGCCACGCGCTTAACGGGAGCACGACGGCATTCGCCACCAGATAGCTGCTCAAGACCCACGTCGATTCGTCCTGTCCCGTGCTCAAGCCGCCGGCGATGTGTGGCAATGAGACGTTGGCGATGGAAGTGTCAAGGAGTTCCATGAACGTCGCCAGCGTGACCGTGATCGCGATGATCCACGGATTGATCGCGGGTCGAAGCGCCGCAGGCATGACCCCAGGCATCAGTGTGTCGGCAGCTGCGCTCATCGGACTTTGACCGCCGTCTCTACCGACATCCCCGGTGCGATCAGATGCTCGGGATCTGGTTGCTCATCGAAAACGATCTTGACGGGCAGGCGCTGAACAATCTTCACGTAATTGCCGGTCGCGTTCTCCGGCGGAAGCAACGAGAAGCGCGAGCCGGTGCCCGTTTGGAAGCTGTCAACATGCCCCCTGAAGATTTTGTCAGGATATGTGTCCAAGCTGATCTCGACTGGCTGGCCGGGGCGCATGCGGTTGAGCTGCGTCTCCTTAAAGTTGGCCAGTACCCACATCTCGGCGGGCACAAGGAGGAACAACGCCTGGCCGGGCTGAAGGAGCGCGCCGAGCTCGACTGACTTCCGCGTGATCCGTCCGTCTTCGGGCGCATAGATTTTCGTGTAGGAGAGATCGAGTTCGGCCTGTCGCACAGCGGCCTCGGCCTGCTCGATCTCAGCGGCCGTCGTTTCCAGCTCCGACTGCTTAACTGCGATCTGCTGCGGAGCCGACTTGGCCTCGCTCAATTTTCCGACGGCTTGGCCAACCTGCGCTTCTGTCCCGGTGATCTGGGAGAGTGATTGCTTGTATTGATCTGCCGCCGCTCCCTGTGTGGCGCGCGCCTCTCCCGCCTGCGCTTCGGCAGCGGCGACGCGTTTGCGCGCCGCTTCGAGTTGTGCGGCTGCGGTGGCATCAGCTGCCGTTGTCCGTTCCAACTCCTGGCGTGAGACGACGTCTTCCTTGTAAAGGGCTTGATAACGCACAGCGTCGGCGCGCGCGCGCACGGCTTCAGCTTCCGCCGCGACGACCTGCGCCTGGGCCTGCGCCACGTTCGCCTCGGCGGTTCCGACCGCAGCCGACAACTGATTCGCATGTCCCTTGGCGGCGGAGGCGGCAGCGTGCGCCTGCGCGACACCGCTGCGCGCGGACTCTACCGCAGCAGATGCTTGCTCAACTCCGGCCCCGGCCGTGACGCGGATTAGGGCAAGGCTAGCGCGCGCTGCCTGACTGCGGGCGATTGCGGCGCTGAGTGCTGCACGAGCCTGCGAGAGTTTGGCTTCATAATCTCGCGGGTCGATCTCGACAAGCAGATCACCCGCTCGTACCTGCTGGTTGTCGGTGATGTAAATTTTCTTGACGTAGCCCGGCACTTTTGGGCTGACTTGCGTGGGGTGGCCCTCGATGAAAGCATCGTCGGTCGATTCGTAATGCCGCGAGTTTAGCCAGTAACGCACCCCCACGACCGCGCCTATCAGGAGTACGACGCCGATGACGGCGAACAGGAGGCGGCGCTTCGATCTGACGCTCGGAGGAGCGGGAGTGTTTTTAGCCTCTTGCCCCTCGTCCTCGTGCGCGGTGTTAACGCCATCAGCCTCAGGTTCATCGAGCGTCGGTTCGCGGACTGACGGCAATTGCCTGGTACCGACGCGGTTGCCGTTGGGTCCCGGAAGGTGTGCGCTCCGCCGACTAGCAACAGACTCGCCGTCCTGAATAATTTTCCCCGCTTTCTTCTCTGCCATATCCTTCCTCCCCACCTGACCGGCCCCAAGACTTTCCTTGCTCGCCTGTCCTTTCACCGACTCTGCTGCGGAGTTCGGTGTGCGGGTGCCTATGGCTACAATTTGCCGGCTCTGTCATTTTCCCTGGAGATCCACTCGCGTATGTAAGGTGAGCAATTCAGCAGCTCGATGCCCCTTGCTTCACATCTCGCCAGGAACTGCACGACGTCAAGATCGATAAGTGTCACCTCCTCCAGGTCTATCGCGACCATTCCGGTGCTGCTTTCTATCTGCTCGGATAATGCCTGACATTGTGACGCCACCAGTCGCCCACAGAGCCGGACAGTAGTGTTATGATCATCACAACTTTTCTGGATTCTTAATGTCATCCTCGCTCCCGCGCGCCTAAGCAGAGCAACTCAGGTGCCTGACCTAACTTATTGGATCCATTACGCGAGGCTGGTCTGATCTCACTGCCGAAGTTCGGCATCTGCTGATTTTGGGCAGTTGAATGCCAGGGAGCAGGCAGTCGCATCGCGGGAAAAATGTGAGGGTCGGTACTTCTTATGAACTGAAATGAGAGGATGAATCGCCTTGACCGCCAACCGCCTGCAGGGTCGACCTAAAGAGCTGGCTTTCTAAGAGACGAAAGTTACGCGAGCCGGAACCGGTGCTTGTCGATGCCCAAGCTACGAATCTTCGACTCAAGCGTTTGTCGCGGAATTCCCAGCCTGGTCGCGGCCCCGGACGGACCCGAGACGCGGCCCTCGCTATCCGCGAGCGCAGCTTCGATGAAGGCCCTTTCGCGCTTGCGATCCCGGCTCAACGCACCGTCCGGTATGCTCCCGCGACGCGATTCTTGAGATGATTCGTGCTTCAGCCATTTCTCATCGACGGAAAACGTTTCACCATCGGACAGGATGACCGCTCTCTCAACGACATTCTGCAGTTCGCGGATGTTACCCGGCCAATCGTAGGCTTGAAACAGATCCAGGGACTTCTTTGTTATGGTCTTGATCTTCTTTCCCGTTTTTTTCGCATAGCGCTCGATGAGGTATTCGACGAGCAAAGGAATGTCGTCCACGCGTTCGCGCAGCGAAGGTATCTGGATCGGAAATACATTCAGCCTGTAAAAGAGGTCCTCACGAAGTGTCCCTGTAGCTACGGCGGCCATCAGGTCAATATTTGTCGCGGCCACCACCCGCACGTCCACTGAGATTGGCTGGCTGCTGCCGACGCGTTCAACTTCTCGCTCCTGGAGGACCCGCAATAGAGCGATTTGAGTCTCGGCCGGAAGGTCGCCGATCTCGTCTAGAAAGATTGTCCCGCCGTTGGCGGATTCGAAGCGACCCAGCCGCCGCTGCGTCGCGCCGGTGAAGGCACCCTTCTCGTGTCCGAAGAGTTCGGAGGCGATCAAAGAAGGAGGGATCGCCGCGCAATTCACTCGGATAAATGCCCGCGTCGCACGATTCGACCTCTTATGAATTGCGCGAGCAATCAATTCTTTACCTACTCCGGTCTCACCCAGGATCAGAACTGTCGAGTCCATCGGCGCCACTCTAGCGACTTGCCGCAGCACAGTGTGTAACGCCTCAGACGAACCGACGATTTCTTCGAACATCGAGGCGTGGTCGATTTCTTCGCGCAACGCCAGGTTTTCACTTCGGATCTGCTCTTCGGCTTGCTTTCGATCTTCGATGTCGGTGCCGGTCGCATACCAGCGAATGATTTGCCCCTGTTCATTCCGCAGCGGCTTGTAATGAATGAGAAACCATCGATATTGTCCGTCTCTGCGCCGCGTCCGTTGTTCGTTTTCAAACGGGACGCCTCTTGAAAGGGCTTGCCGGCGTTCGTCGCGGAGCCTCTCCACATCTTCCGGATGAAAAAACCGTGTCCGAAAGTCCGCTGCCATTACCTCGCGCATCGTGAGGCCGCTGAAATCGAGCATCGACTGATTGGCGTAGAGACCAGTCCCATCCGGTGCCAGGACCATGATGGTTTGCGTGATGGCATCGGTGATTTGTCGCAGCTCCATTTCGTCTTGCCGGAGCTTTTCTTCAGCCCGCTTTCGGTCTTCGATGTCGGTATTGGTTCCATACCAGTTGACGACATTCCCGTGCTCGTCGCGCAGGGGTTCGGCCCGGAACAAGAACCACCGATATTCTCCGTCGAAGCGTCGCATGCGTGCCTCGACCTCACCCGGCTCCTCGGAGGCGATGAATTTGAACGATCTATCCATTAACTTTTCTAAGTCATCTGGATGAATCGTAACCTTCCACCCCCAACCGCTGGCCTCTTCCGGAGAGAGACCCGTATAGTCGTGCCACCGCTTATTGAAAAATTCCTTGGAAGCGTCCGGCAGACCGCACCACGCGAGTGTTGGAATCGTATCGATGATTTTTCGCAGTCGTGCTTCCGATTGCTTGATCTCCTCGAACGCATTTTTCAGCGCCGTCTGTGATCGTTCTCCCTTGATGGCGATGACGGCGATGTTACCTGCCCCCTCGATCAACTTAAGATCACTGTCGCTCGGCTGTCGGGGTTCCCGATAATAGATTGCGAAGGTGCCGAGCAGTTCATTGTCTTTCGAAATGAGTGGTTGGGACCAAGCCGCTCGCAGTCCGTAACTCAGGGCAATCTCTGTATAGTCTGGGGCTGTAATGTCCGACCACGGCGGCTCACTCGCGATGTCAGAGATGATCACTGGTTTCTTCAGAAACGCAGCCGTGCCGCACGAACCCATGCCAGGCCCAATTGGCAAGGGAGTGATGGTCCGAACCCACCCTTCGGGAACGCGACGACCCGCCGCGGGCCAAAGCCGTTCGCCGTTTGGGTCCATCAGTAGAATCGATGAAATGATCTCAGGAGCTTGATCGTCAATTGTGTCGCATAAATCTTCCAGGACATCAGTAAGGCTGGCGCCACCGGCGATCATTTCCAACGTTCGCCTCTCCGCCGCCAATAGTGATTCCACCTGCTTTTGGTCGATGACCTGCATAGCCACTTCACCGGTCGTTATCTGCCTTATGGCGTCTGGTCCGAGAGACAACTCTGTGGTACTCATGATGGCTTCACCTCCACGAATAGATACTCAGGATACGACTTGTGCGCCGAAAGTGTCTGGTTCAGCTCAGACCGCTACGCAATCTGTGACTGCCTCCTCGGGCAAGCTGTTGTATCTCACAATCATGCGTGAAATCGACTCTTTGCTGGTAGCGCCAACCACGCGTTCAACTTCCTTTCCGCCGCTGAACAGGATCAAGGTCGGAATGCCTTTGATTCCGTACGTCGCCGCGGTAGACGGATTATCATCCACATTCAG
>WNGE01004503.1_pt1 | contig 18156 bp, 22 predicted proteins | sample 5400651 | NCBI WGS metagenome assembly WNGE01 (sample SAMN13153370, study PRJNA577476) | soil metagenome | isolation source: 60 cm soil or saprolite under grassland replicate 2 | place: USA:California | collected 2016-06-15
GAAAGGACACTGTGGCAAAGGACAAAGGCGTCGGATTCAAAGGCTGGGTCTTGGGACCGAAACCCAACGACACGAAGGCCGGGGCTCCCATAGACAAGACGACAAGACTCTACATTGTTCTCGACGAAATTTCCTCTGTGAAAGATTGGCAGAAAGGCATCAAGTCACTCTACGATGCTGGAAGACTTCGGAATTGTACCCTTGTCTTGACTGGGTCCCACAGTATCGACCTGCGCAAAGCCACCGAGACTCTTGCTCGTCGAAGGGGGGAGGTTGACAAGCTCAAGGATCATCTGCCGGACAAGATTCTCTTGCCCACCAAGTTCTCAGAGTACGCGGATACTAGGAGCGAGAAAATCCACAACATGATTCGATCCATGGACCTGCTGAAGAGACCTAGCAGACAGACTCTCTGGGGCCAGATAATGAAGGGAGATATGCCCAAGGAAGCCGAGGAGCTGCAGCTTATCTCGAAGGAAGCGCAGAATCTCTTCAACGAGTTCCTCATTACAGGTGGCGTCCCGAAAGTAATCGACCGTTACTTGTCCTCCGGCTCCATCTCCCAGGATCTCTACGAAGACTACGTGAGCCTGGTTCTCCGAGATGTGGCCCGGTGGAACGGGAAAGAGATTGTGCTCCGACAAGTCGTTCGGAAACTCATGGAATCGTTGGGAACTGCTGTCTCTCTCAATGGTCTACGCCAAGAAACTGACGTATCGTCCCATCACACTACGGGCGTTTACTTGGATTTCCTCAAGGACAGTTTCGTAACCACAGTGATCTCAAAGTTGGACCTGAACAAAGATGCATCCAATGTCAGGGACCCTAGGAAGTCGCACTTCGAAGATCCGTTCATCTTTCACGCGCTGAGATCATGGGCGCTGGGCAGGGAGCCCTACCGTGAAGCTCTCAGCTTTCTATCGGAACCAGAGAAAGTGTCGAAGCTGGTGGAATCTGTGGTTGCAAACCACCTTGTTAGGCTGTTGTTCAGCTACAATCCTTCGACCCTGTTTGACTACAGCAGCCAGCTCTTCTACTGGGAGGGATCAAGCTCCAGACAGTTGGATTTCGCGGTTCGCCTCGGCAGCAAGTATCTTCCAGTGGAGGTGAAATATCAGAGCAAGATATCATCCGATGACGCGAAAACGTTAATCGATTTTCGGAAGGCCGGAAGATCTACCAATGGACTTATTCTCACGAAGGATACGCTTGCCGCAAAGGGGTCTCATCTGGAGATTCCGGTCCACCTCGCGCTTTTACTGATTTAGGATTCTAACCCGGTCGCGAATTGAAAGCGTAGTCTTCTTCCAGTTCTCTTTGAGGCTTGAAAAGATCTTTTCCTCCTCCTCATCACTCATATTCCAAGCTCCAAGCGAATCTCTAAGCCTGCCTCGTTCCCGAATCAGCTTTCTGGCATTGCCTCTGGTCTTCCATTCCGGAGCGCCTTTCCCGGCCATTTTACCAGCTCGTCTACTTCTCTCAGCTATCTTTGGAGCCTAGTCCTTTTTGAACAATTTTTCCCGGACAACGGGGCTTGGCAGTTTATTGCCAGCCGCTTTATATGCAGCTTGTCAGTCGCTTGACAACCCATTGTTGATCCAGAATCTATTATAGAAAGCCTCCATCATAACTGGACCTGTATAACACGGAATCCAGCTGGATGAACGATTGACCAAGATCGTTGCTGACGACCTCCAGAACGACGAAGTCTCCTCCTTAGTTGAGTACATGACTGCCGTGTCCAGCGGTCAGATAGCTCAGCACAAGAAGCTCGTCGAAGTCACCGGTCTATCCAACAAGAAGATCAAATTCTTAGTCAAAAAGTTCCTCTACACCCGACACCTTCCCGGTTACGGTGTGCTCGAAACTGCAGGAAACTTCGAGATAGTTCGTCTCAAGCCTGAAGAGAAACGGACCGAGCAACACGAAACCCTCAGTCCAACGATGATTCCGGAGTCCATAGGCTTGGGAGGCCATCCACGTTGGGGCAAGCCGTCAGACATGATTGAATGGGAGGGACAGCCGCCGCCGATGAAGAAGGAACGCTACAAGAAACAGTAGCGCCGCTGAGACTCCTGCTGTTTAGACCCTCACGGGGTCCAACCTTTAGGGAAATGTGAGGCGAGGGATCGTGCCTGACCCAGACACCATCGTTTTTTCAAAGATTTCTTTTCTTGTAACTTTCCTTTTTCTGTAACTATTGTTTTGCGCTAACTTTTTCAGCTCTCCTTGCTGGTGCCCCCTTCCTTCGTGGCTGGCACTAACTTCCAAGGAGCCCAGCGGGATCCTATGCTCGTTCGCTGAACAGGTCTATGCCGCCTTTCGAGTCAAACCGGATCGAGAACCCGTACTCTTTGCCGTGGTATAGTGCCGTGCATTCCCGCCCTCGATAGCTACCGGTCATCTTGATCTCATCAAGAGTGTTCCATCCGGTCCGTTTCTTCACCTCGTTTACCATGTTCTTGAATTCGATCGCGCATATGTCGCAGCAGAAGAACATGCGTTGTCCTTCGATCTCTTCCCAGTAGTCGCCCCATGTTGCCTGGCAGATCGCGCAGCCTTTCTCAGCTACTTTCAAACTGTCTACTCCTCTCCAGCCGGGCCATCAAGTACCGGTCGAAATAGTCAATCGACCGAAGAAACGTTGCTTGGACATCATCCATGTTCCCATACAACCGAGAGTACTTCTCGACCAGCCCCAGGGCTTGTTCGGAATGGCCCACATCCGCCTCATACCCCTCCCGCAAGAACGCCTTCGCCTCATCCGATATCTCCCGGTTCTTCAATATCACCGGATCAAAATATCCTATACTCGCACCCTCACCCTTCAACTTCCGGTTCGCAATCAACTCCAACCCATGCATCGCCACCATCCCCTCAACCCAGTGATCATCACGACAGATACTATCCCAGACACGGATCGCTTCCCTCGTATCCGGCAACGGTGCCATCCGAAACACTTTCTCTCGATCTAGGCCCAGGCTTTCCCCCATCCTCAACAACAGCTCATAATGGCTCGGCTGACCAGTCCCTACGCCACCGTATTCCGTGTTGATATTGTCCAGTTCATACAGTACAACCTCTGTCTCGTCTGTCCGCGCCATGATGTAGCTGCACGACCGGACCCACTGACGGAGGAAATGCTGATGCTCAACAACATACCCCAACAATACCGCCCTGCTAGGATGCTGCAACGCGAGAACGAAAGGATGCGGACTCGACCCGTAGAACTTCTCGACAAAACGCCTCTTAACCCACGACTCCAGACTCTTCCCGCCGAGATCGAAGAATCCAGTCAGCAACTTCGCCAATGTCTTTCCATCCGATTTCTCCTTGGTAATATTCCGGTTCAACCACATCACATGCCCCGCATCACTACGCCCCGCCATCGCAACAAAATGACCCGCAAGATCATCGAAATCATCATGCTTCTGAAAACCGACACCACAACAAGGACACTTCGTCAATCATATCCGACCTCTTACAGCGGAAAATCCTTCGGCAAACGACCACGAAGCCGCTGATAATCAACATCTGCCCCATACTTCCCGCGAATGTCCTCCAGCATCCTCTTCACCTGATCAACCGATAAACCCCGAGCACCACCAACCATCTCTACAGTATGCTCAAAGTCCTCGTGGCACGAGGCATAACAGTTGCCCATTCCAGTCAAGAGTTCCCGTTCTCTAGGAGTCAAAACCATCTTGCCATAGGATTAGGATCCTAGAGGGAATCTTTGAATTTTTCCTGTAAGACAAGTGTTCTTAGCGTTTGGAGGCCAAGATTCCCCCGCTTGATAAGGAATGCTGGATCGCTTCGCATGGCGAAGGCGGATTTTAGATCGGATACGAATTTTGGAGAAGACATCTCCCTGATCGCGGAATCTATCTGCTCTACTAGTTGTTCTTTTGATCCGCAGGCCGCGCACGTCGCGACGGTCTTCCAGTCGACCCTTTCTGATAGCATTACAACATCAGCGAGGTCTTGAGTCCCGCCTAGGTGCAGCTTCATCGCGACGAGCAGATTCCTCTGCGCCACCCTAGACGGTGTTGAGTCTGTCGCTCCCAGTACAATTGCCTCTACAGAATTATCCTGTATGAACTTGTAGGTCCAAGTTCCCCTGGTAACAGTGCTGACGACTGTGTCCACGAAGAGCTCCAGGGAGACTGGTTCTCCTCCGACCGATTTGGCGTACTCCCTGATCGTCACGCCTATGGGTGGTCGAACCTCGTTTCTTCGTAGCTCGTATCCTTCTCCGAGGAGTATCGCATCTATGACCGGAACATTGTCCCTGGTGGTTGCTAAGTCACAGTCGACAGAGAACCGGTGTTGGCCGTGGGCGTTGACAGCGTATCCTCCTATCACGACGAAACCGTCTGTGGCTTCGCTCAAGACCCTGAGGATCCTAATGATCTCTGTCTCACGCGAGGTCAGGTATCCGGACTGGCTCATCATTTTCAATCACGCGGCAACTTTCGCCCTAGCCCGATATTGATCAATCAAGGTTTTCAGCGCGGAATCTTGGATTTTAGTCTACGGTAGGCTTTGTCGAACACATCGTAGATTTCCTTCCAGAACATGTTGTCCGCAAGCTCCTCCGTTGTCCGCTCGTCGATCCGCCATTTCAAAGGGTCCTCAAGATACTCTCGGCCCCTCACTGTCACCACGAACTTCGTTCCCAGCGAAACCAGCTTGTCATCGATCAGAGTCTGAACGACATGCTGAACAACCTCCCAAGCAGTCTTCCCTGGAATATTCCATCCCGAAACCTTCCCGCACTCCTTGACAAGCTGCGGCAGCGACATACCCTTCGAGACATCCTTCAACCTCGTCAACAGTAGGATTCGTCTAATCTCGAGACCAGAATCAACCCTACTCTCCAAAGGGGGAAAGACCCTCTAGCAATTCAAAGCTACCAGCACATTAACAAACTGACACCGAGACTAGTCAGACGATCAGTTCTTCCAGAAGTACCGGCGACGATCAGCCTAGGCTAATCAGTCGTTGGATACGTTTCTAACCGCGAGCTAGACTTCTCCGCACTGGATGGTTGCGTTTGGTTAGCCTCTAGGTTGGCGAGTCTTTTTTCGAGTTCCCATATCATTTTGTGCTGGCCGAACAGCATCGAGAACATTAGCGGAACCTCCTTCACCACCGAAGCCATAGTACTAGCGTACGGTGCGTAGTGCTTGCACTGGCGCAGAAGATCATCGAATATTTCCTTGTCTTCTACTCTCAGAAAGGACCTGAACCTTCCTATCCGTTCAATCTCATCGTTTACAACCAGTCGCCACGAAGGAATCGTACGCCCCACAGAACACTCCTCGAAACATTTAATGCCAGTGCTCTTAATGACCCAGAGTGCTCCCCGACAGTATCATCCTAGATGATGAAAGGTACGAGCCTTTTCGTTTTCTTCATGTAACTGGCATAGTCCTGGCCCAGCGCCGACAACAATGTCCGCTCCTCGACATACATTCTGTACCCGAACGAGATACCGAAGAAGAGAAGCAGTACCAATAATGCGCCTAAGGATTGTACTGCCAAGCCCAGTCCAATAGACGTGATAAGAACCCCAGTATACGATGGATGGCGAACCAGCCTGTAAGGACCCTTATCGACAACCTTCTGGTCTTCCGCTATCTGAACCGACAGCGAGAAGAACCGGCCCAGAATCGCGATTGCGTACTGACGCACCAGAACCCCAAGAAACATCAGAAAGATCCCCACGTAGAAAATCCAATCCGGAAGTTCTCCGACGTTTGCGTACCCGAAGTAGAAGGCGATGAGCATCGAGACGAGTATTGCGAATGTGATTAGGGCTCGGGAGCCCCGGTCTCTCTTGACGCGGGTAGCGCTGCGGCGCCGAAGCTGTGGAACTAGCGCCGCCCCGAAGATCTCACTAGCAATCAGGACGAAAATGGCAAAGTCGAAGATGACAAGGCCGAGCCCCGAAACAAAGACCGGCAAGCACCATCGGCTATCCTCGGTGTGTGAGGCACGAGAATTCTACCGGTCTAGTTTCCAGTGTTTTCTCACACCATTCTCAATTATTGATTGAGGCATCAGGTGTTTTAGCCTCCTGTAACGCCCCTCCCTCCCCACAGCGTACTCCAGCTTCGGGTTTTTGCTCTCGATGATTCGAAGAACTGTCTCTCCAAAGATCTTCAGATAGGCTCCATTCCGGAAATCATCATCTAGGGCCGATACCGCTTGCACCCTTAGATGATCGTAGTCTCGTATAGGGAATTTCGCGACTTTCCTTGCCTCGCCCAAGTTGGTCTAGGGCTCTTGGGTCAACGGTCGGCTCAAAACCACAAGGCCCCTCTCCAGGTACACTTCAAGCTCTCTAACTTGTTCCAAAGCCTCCGTTGTATTTCCTAGTGCCAAAGTCATGTCTATCCTCCTCGCGTGACCCAGGATCTTACTGAAGACATCGCGGAGTTCAGTCTGCAGCTTGCCTGCTTCTGTCCCTGCCACCGTTTCCTGAACCGTCGTATTGGACATGTTCGAACGGATGGGTTTGAGAGGATATGACGGGCAGAGGGGCCCGAATCTATTCAGACTCTAGGGCAGTCGACGCAGTCCACTTCGAGCCGATGCCCGGTTTTGAGAACTTAAACAAATTCCTAGGAGAACCACCATCTCTATCCCGAGCACAGTACCTATCGAAGAAAAAAATGTCCCAACAAGACATTCAACAGACAACTCGGAGAGGCATCTCAACCCGCTCTGTACTGCTTGTGATACTGCTCGTCGGACTAGGCGCGGGAGCAGTAGGCTACGGGCTCAACAACGCCTTCGCAGCAACCAACCCGTCACAACAGACAACAACAGACGGCCAGCAGTGGTCCGGTTTGAGAGGGGCCGGACCACCTGGCTGGGGCCATGAAGGCGGCTCCTCGCTAGGTTTCAGAGCCTTCAGCACAGTTGCCAACGTTACAGCAACCGGATTCGCGATCACTGACAGCACACACTTCACAATTATCATCGCCTACCATGGCACCGGCACCACGCCGGCAATAACAGTCGTCGGCCTCGCTCCCGGACTCAGCGGCAGCACCACAGTCGCCTCAGGATGGACCAGCCCCACAACCGTCACCATCACCCTCACCGGCACCGGCTCACTCACGACCACGATGCACGCGCAAGCACTGATCGTACCCCTCACCAGCTAGGACGGTAGCCCATGTCAAACCCAAACTCCCCCTTTTCTAGGATAATTCCGAATAAGCCGGAATCATTTCACGCCCGAATAGACGTGACACCGCGCTTCCTGTCGCTAGGAGAAGAATGCCTTTCCCGCGGATTCGTAACTCTCGCGATGGTTTTATTCCTGATCGGATTTCTATTCATACGCCTACAATTCTCCTAAGGGCTCACGATCCTCTTAGGATGCAGACGCGAATCGAGGCATCACCAAATCAGCGAAACGCTTCAACAAGCTCAACCCATCCTTGTCCGGGAAGTAGAGGATGAGATAGGAAACGCCGAGTTCTTGGAAACCCTTCATCTTGTCCACCACTTCACCTGCAGTCCCAACAAAGGGTCTCGTAGAGCGCATTCGTTCAACAAATGCCTCCATCGTCTCCTCCGCCTTCCGATACTGCCCATAGTATCTGTTGAAGGATTCGCGAAACTCGTTCTCGTTGCTCGCGACCAGACAAGTGCCGTAGTAGGATCGCTCGATAGTGTTCAACTTCCTCCCAGTATTCTCACAGAGCGTCCGAAGAGTCTCGAGCTTGCGCGCGTACTCGTCAACGCTCAACCCGACAGCATTCCATCCGTCAGCCAGCTCCGCGACAATCCGCAACAACGTCTTCTCCCCGCCTCCGCCGACCCAGATCTTCGGCGAAACAGGTCTAGGATAACACCAAGCTCCATCGATCTTGAGGTATTTGCCTTCAAAGGTTGCTTGGTCTTGTGTCCATATTGATCGGATGATCTGGGCTGCCTCCCGTAACTGTTGCATCCGTTCTCCAACCGGTGGAAATGGAATTCCGTAGGCCTTGTACTCGGGCTCGTGCCAACCCGCCCCAAGAGTCAACTGCAACCGTCTTCCGCTAACATGGTCGAGTGTCGCACCCATCTTGGCCAGTAACGATGGATACCGGAACCCAACCGCACTAACAAGGGTCCCAAGGGTAATCTTCTTGGTGGCTTGGGCCAAGGCGCCTAGGGTTACCCACGGGTCCAAACAGGGTTGTCGATACGTGTCTTCATTTCTTCCCATTAGATGGTCGCATATGAAGAGACCATCAAACCCGGACTTCTCAGCCTCCAGCGCAACCTTCCGCACCCCGTTGTAGGTTATTCCGAGGTGGTTCTCGATCTGAACACCGAACTTCATGAGCCTTTCAAATTTCGCGAGTATTCCGTGTCGGTATTTATCGGCGTAGTCCGCGGATTCTTCGGTAGAAGAAACCGAACAGTGCAACCAGGACACTGACGACGAGAACTACTCCTACAAACGGTAGCATGACGAGGGAAACGGCAAGAGAGATCCATGGATACAGTCTTAGGCGGCTTCCCTTGAGGAGTCGTATCCCAGATGCAGAGCCAATCACGTAGACGAGAATTGCGGCGCCGCTTGGAATCAAGAGCGCCGTCTGAAGATCGATATTCAAGAAATACGACGCTACCAACGTGATCAAAGAGAATCCGGAGAGCAAGCCGAGGGAGAGATGGGGGACCCCTGTCTTTGGATGGATTCGGGCCACTGCTTTCGGAAGACCTCCTTCTTTGGCCAGGGAGTAAATGACCCTGGACATACCGGTTGTGTATGCGTTGACGGTTCCGAATATTATGAAGACCGCCAGAACACCGGTACTGACACCACCGTAAACGCCGAGGGCGTTGGACAGGATTGCGGCGAATGGGGCCACACTTCCTCCAGCTATGTAAGCCTGAGTCCCAACAGTCGCGATGGCGACCGAGAGATACAGCGCGCTGATCACGACGACACTTACAACAATACTTCTGTGAAAGTCTCGCTCTGGGTTCTTGAACTCCTCAGCCACATTCGACACGTTCTCATACCCAAGGTAAGACCAGAAGATCAATGCTGCAGCGACCCCGATCGGCAGAATCCCGTTTGGGAAGAAGGGAGTGAAACTCTCGACACGAACCAGTGGCACTGAGGCGATAACTGCTGTCAGAAGCAGTCCTACAATCGCAGCTATGACTGCGAGCTGAACTTTCCCGCTGACGACGATACCTCGATAGTTGATCAGGAAAGTTCCCAGAATTATCAGTGCCGCAACAACGTAGATCATTGTCTTGCTCAATGGGATTGCGTATGAAAGATAGGAAGCCGCGATAACGGTGACAACGGGAGCACCTGTAACGTACCAAACGATGAAGAGCCAGCCGACTGCATCCGCCGTCTGGAGTCCAAAGCTTTCGCGTGCGAACGAGTAGACTCCTCCCGACTCTGGCTTTCGAGCGGACAAGCTAGCGAAAGTGTATGCGAGCGGGTAGCTCGCCAGCGACAACAAGAGCCATGCGAGCAGCGATGCAGGGCCTGCAATCTGTGCTGCCAGTCCGGGCAGGACTAGAACCCCTGAGCCGAGAACCGAGCTCATGTACAATGCAACAGCATAGCGCATTGTCACAGCTTTGCGGAGACCCGATTTGTTCTCGGACACTATCGATCAGCCGCTCGTTCAGATCTCCGTTGGATAAAGGCTGGTTTGTCGCGAGGCTACGAACCGCCCTCAGCGCATTACTTCGTCAATATAGATCTCGATATTTTCGATAACCTTACCCGGATGGTTTTCTTATTCGTCTTCTTGCGAGCGATGCCTCGCTTGTAGCACTGTTCGTATGAATTCTTTGTAGCCGCTAGTCATCTCGTCATAGGCTTTCGCTACCTCATTCATGTCAGGAATGAGTGCCTTGAGCTCCACGGGAAGTTCCGTATCTGTGTTGCGTAGACGGTATCTGTTTCGGATCTTACCGATGATCGATGCTAGCTTGTCAGTCCAGTCTCTCTCCCAAAGTATTCGGGCAAACAGCTCTCCAAAATTGTATTCTTCTCCTGTTGTTTCCTGCTCGTGTTCAAACAGCTCAAGAGCCTTTCTGCGTAAAGGATGTGAGAGCAGTAGCTGCTCAGGCGATTCATAATCCTCCGAGCTCACGGCCTGGCACCGACGCTATTCTATGCTGCTTCCGTCGTCAATCGTAAGGCTCGTGTTACTCTCTACACCCTGCTCTCAATGTCCAAGGGTTTCGGAGGATCTACGCAGAATGGCTCAAGAATCTATTTGAGCTAGGGAGGCATCGATCTACGAGAGGAATGCACGTCCAGCCGATGCATGTAAACGGACAAAGCCCAATCGGACACGCGGTGCAGCTAGCGTCGACTCAGGGCTTACTGCTTCTCATTCCGCCTCAACCGCAGGCAACTTGCCCTGTCTGCGGTCACACGCAACAGATCGATTGGAGGTATTGCAGTCAATGCGGGATAAAGCTCCGATGCCCCACTTGCAACACTCTATCTCTTGGGAAGAACTACTGCCACAGCTGCGGCACAACCCTGAAGACGTAGAAACCCGACACATCTGGCCAACTCTTGCGAATGGTCAACGTTAGGGTTTGGGCGCGTTTCTTGCGCACTTGCAGAATCCTTGTTCTTCGCCGATCTTCCCCTCTTCCCGTGTCAGCTGGTCGCTACGGATGTAGCGTTGACAGTCCGGGCAGAAGTGTTTCCTGATTTCCGCGAGCCGTTTCCTGTTCTCTTCCAGGTCCAGCAACCGTGCCTTGCCAGGGCGCTCGTTCTCTTCGACTTTCCGGAGCCGCCTACGCTCTGCCAGTGTGAAGCTTAGCTGGGCGCGTTCCCATGGAGGCACTCGTTTCTTCTCAGACAAGTCTCTACGTTTCCTAGGCGATCCTCTATCATAATCCTTCCATTTGGATGTGGAACAAGCCTAGAATAAGCCCTGATCCCGAATCTGGGATACCCTCCGAATCTCGCCCTAGAAGTGTTCGGGAAAGAGCCGACGGGAAACCCGCAGCTATCGCGAGTGCCTCATCGGGTCCCCGTGGAGGGGCTCGAGCACCGCTACACGTTCGCCAGATACTGGTCGATCCCAATGTGTATCCTATCAACCAGCCCCAGCTTCTGCTTGCACGGGCTCAAGACTCGTTTGACAGTAATTTGAAACTAAATGACCTTCAGGCGCGGGAGACATTGAAGAATGTCTTGCAGACGCTTGTCAGCTGGGCCTAGAAGATCAATAGAGGGTAGGCGTTTCAAGCGCCTAATCGCCCGTCATTATCTGTGATACAGAATAATCGTTGTTTCTCTGTTCAAATCTGTTGAGTTATTATCCGGTTCTGGCCGTTTTTCGAAACCATGAGGCTGAAGATGCCTTTGAAAATGCACAGGCTGCTATCTCTCCTGGCCTTCGTCCTCGCCTTAATAGGCGGTGTACTGGTCGTCGTCTCCGCCCTAGGCGGACTTGGACGTCTTAGCATTGGCGCTCTCGCAGTCAACGGATTAGTCTTCCTGTTCGGTCTATCCGCAATACTGGGAGGCTGGCTCATCTACACCGGCATACGAAAACTTGGCGGCATCGTGACATTGTTTGCCGGAATAATGCTGTTCGTGTTGACAGGCGGCGCGGGCTCCGCAGTGCTCCTCGTACTCGTCGCTGGCGTCCTGGGGCTAGTGGCTGGTGAGCTGAAGCCGTGGTGGGCTTTCTGGCGGTAGTTCCGCCGGGCCTAGGAACAATATCCCCTAACTCTTCCTTTCACGTTTAACCAGTCGTTCTTCCCGGTTGGCTTGACTTCGCCACTTGCTCGACCATGAGCCGTTGTCTTGTCGCCTCTATCGTTGATGTGGAGTACATTACAACGAGAATGGTGAAGAGTGCAATTCCTACGAGGAAGAGATATCGAAGAGTGGCCGTTGAGGCTGCGAATGTGAACAGCCCGGACGCAGTCTGGGCGATCATGACGACAGCGACAAGCCACAAAAGAGTAGTTATTGTAAGCGTGACTTGCAACTTCATTCTCTCTAGTGACTTTGACAGCGGTGTGAGTCCTGACAGCCCGAGTAGAATTCCTGTGACGCTGATGAGGAGACCAGAAATGTAAGAGATTGCCGAATTGGTAACCTCTTGAAGAGTGATGACATAGGCGATAGTTCCGAACATGGCGAGAGACGCTAGAATCAGTAGAATCATGGCAGTGTTGTGCCAAGAGCTCTTCTGGTTTCCAGGCTTCACGCTCAGATTGCTCCTCCGATGATGCTCACCTTCTCGGACAGGGTTATTGGGCTTTTGCCAAGATACACTCTCGCGCCTGACGAATAGTTTCGTTCTTCCATTCACTTCTCTCTCCTGGATTACACCTGGCCCAGGCTAAGCTGGCTTCGGGCTGCAGGGCTTGAAGCATACAGGCTGGATTCTCGATCTCTACCACAAAGCCGGCCAGATGGCCATATGGCTAAAGAAAACCGACGGCAGCTGTGTAAGACTCACTGATCCGTGGAAGCCCAAGATCCGCATCGGCGGAAGTTATCGGGATCTTCTAGATCTCGCTTGCCGCCCCGGTCTCGAAACTGCTATTTTCGTAGAAATGTACGAAAAACCTGGCGATCGTGAACGATCGAGAGTTTTAGAGGTCGAAGTCGACGGAGACCGAGAAGCAGTTGGACTAGCTAGGAAGCTAGAACAGTTCGGCCGCTATTCCAGGTTCCGCTTCTACGACATCGACGTTCCCTCCCCGCAGATGTATCTGTATCGCAAAGGTCTCTTCCCCCTCGCATTTGTTGAAGCAGAAGAAACCAGTAGAGGAGTTAACTGGAATCTCAAAGACTCAAGAGAATCCATTGATTATCAACTACCACCACTAAGAGAGATCGAACTTCAGATCGAGACTGAGAAGATCAGAAAAGTTCGCAGCTTCGACGATAAACTAGCTTCAGTCAACTTTGCACGCGACGAAGAGGAAATACTCGCCATAGACTCGGGCGATGAAACGGACAAGATCCTAGGATTAGTGGAGACGTTCAGGGCCGAGGACCCTGACGTGATCGTGACACATGGTGGCGATTCTTTCATCTTCCCCTATCTTGCTCGGAGAGCTCAAGAGCATGGAATTCTAGACCAGCTGATCCTTGGCCGCGACATCTCACCTCTCAGAGTCTATGAGGTTCAAGGCCACAGCTACTTCTCCTACGGCAAGATACTGTATCGCGAGACCGCTGCTCGCCTGTTAGGCCGTTTGCACGTAGACCAGAGAAACGCCTACGTGAGCGCCGACTGCGGTCTTGAGGGCCTGTTCGAGGTCTCAAGGACCTGTATCATGCCGATCCAGAGAGCCAGTCGTGCGACCATCGGCACCAACATGACAAGCCTCCAGCTATACCACGCGGTCAAGCGAGACGTCCTCATTCCATGGAGCAAGAATCAACCTGAAGAACTGAAGAACAACGGAGAATTGGTAATCGCCGACCGTGGCGGATTCATCTACGAGCCTAAGATCGGGATTCATGATCATGTTGGAGAGCTGGACTTTGCCAGTCTCTATCCGACACTCATGACCAGGATGAATCTTAGCGGTGAAACGGTCAACTGTACTTGTTGTCCGGACTCTGCCAACCGTGCTCCAGAGCTCGAGTTCAACATCTGCGAACGATCGAGTGGCATCGTTCCTCTTTCCCTGAAAATCCTCCTCGACAAGCGAGCCCGGTACAAGGCTGCCAAGAAAACTGTCGTGGACGAGGAGTTGAAGACGCTTTATGATCGGCGCCAGTCTGCGCTCAAGTGGATACTAGTCTGTTCATTCGGCTATCTTGGTTTCAAGAATGCTCGTTTTGGAAAGATAGATGCTCACATAGCGACTTGCGCGTTCAGCAGACAGGTTCTGGGAAAGGCTGCAGCTCTGGCTGAGGCTCGTGGTTTCAAGCTTGTCCATGGAATAGTCGATTCGTTCTGGCTGCGCAAGCAGGAAGCGATGAGAAGCGAGTACGAGGATCTCTGCAGAGTCATCCGTGACAAGCTTAGTCTGCCGATATCTTTTGAGGGAGTCTACAGGTGGATTGTTTTTCTCAGTTCAAAGATGGACTCGAAGGTTGGAGTGCTAAACCGGTACTATGGTATTTTCGAGGATGGAACGCTGAAGGTTCGTGGAATAGATGTTCGAAGACATGATACTCCCGATATCGTTCGACGGTGCCAGACGAAGATGCTTGAGGTCCTCACCAAGGCTCGTGATTCAAACGAGTTCAGATTACTCATTCCCAGCGCTCTCAAAGTCCTGGAAAAGTTCGTAGGCTCTCTGCGAGACGGCAGCGTTCCCCTGGAGAATCTGGTGATAGTCAGGAATTTGAGCAAGAATCCGGACGAGTACACTCACCAGGTTCCCCAGGCGATAGCTGCGAGACACCTTGTTGCACAGGGAGGTTCAGTGCACGCGGGACAGCAGGTCAGCTACATCCTGACCAGTGACCGGACCCGCACGGCTGTACCGCCTGAGATTGTTGATGAAAGCACAGTTTATGATTCGGAGCGGTACGTGGACCTTCTCTGTTCGTCAGCAGCAAACCTCCTCTTGCCCCTCGGCTATGACACGAGATACCTTCGATGTATCTTCAAAAGAACCGAGATGAAAAGGCCAGCACCTCTTCAAGAGCGTTTCATAGCACCGCTCCTAGAAAATCGCCCGGAATAAGCCCTGATCTCGAATCTGGAAGCCGTCCCCTTAATTGCATAGCAAATCGTTCTTGACGACTCGTTAAAACAGCATGTGATCCAAGCGTGGATTGTGCCCTGAATCGCCTGTCTCGCCCATAATCGCTGCCAGGCAGCAAATTTTCTCCTCTAAAAGGGGGGGTCTTGCACAGCGCACCTCGCGACGCAAGAGAGGCGAGTCCGGACTGGCTAGTGAAAGTGGTTTCTCTCGAATAGACGGTTCTAGAGGTATCTTGTCAGCGTCTGATTATTTAGGGTCGCGATCTCCGTCTTGCCTGTCGGGAGGAACGGATGCCTAGTAACAGTCAGCTGCGTGTGCACTCCGTTATCCTGTAGCACAGCAGAGACGTGAGCTGTTCTAGCTAGAACATCATCCATCGCCTTGCTTCTTGACTGCAAGTTCGTGACCACAATGATCATGTTTCTTTGCTCGGCAAGAGTGGCCAAGGAACGAATATTCTTAGAGAAGAGATCGAGCGCTTCCCTCTTCTCCTTGACATCCGGATCACAGTAGAGAGCTGTAATATCCGATACGATCGCCAGCCTGGCATCGCACTGGTCAATTGCGCCTGCGAGCCTTTCAGTGATGAAACCGCTGAGCTGGTGATGGGTGAACGCTCTGCTGAGATGAATCCGCAGCTTCGTCCTCTCCTCATCAAGCCCGAGACTGAAAGCGTGCCGAGATACCGTATACGCGTCGAAACCGTTTCCCCCATCAACAAACACGACATCGCTATCCAGTCCAGGCGGAAGAGGATAGACTGCTCGGACGGAGAGGAGATGACTGAGAGCATTGGACGCTTCACCCTGAAGAGTGACAAGCTGGCCGAAGCGGAGAACAAGGGTTTCATCAAGCAGTTCAATCCCGGAAGGCAGATCCGACCGGACATCTCGGAGCAGTGTGCTTCCTCTACTCAGCCTAGCCTCAAACGACTCACCAGGTTCGATCAGTTGTTCGGGGTCTTTGCAAACCTGATTCGTAAGAAACCGTCTTCCCGATGGTAGAGTTGACGTTTGTACTTTCAGGGTTTTGTCAAGCTCGAAACCGCATCCGGGACAGATATTCGAGAAAGTAAGCTGGATCTTGCGGGGGTTGATGAACGGTTTCGAGAGAACTAGTATTTCATCGCATAGGCTGCAGTTGTAGAGAAAGCCTTGAGGGCTTGACTGGTCCTGGTCTAGCTGCCAGATCTTGGACTGTAGAGGTTCAGCGGTGTGTCGCGTCCCCATTTTCTTGACTCAATGTTGCTAGTCCTTATTCGTCGCGTTTGTTGCGGGGGACAGCGTCTTCAACGCCCTTTTCTGTGATGCGGAAGTAGGTCTCGGATTCTGGCAGATAGGGCGAATCTATGACCTTGGCAACGCGCAGTCCCTGACTGGACTTTTTGAGCATGATACGATGGGTTGATGCGTGGGCCATGATATTCCCGCCTGCGGGGCGCATAGGATCGCCGAAGAAGGCCTGCGGATTAGCCTGCACCTGATTGGTCACCACGACAGCAAGGTTGAGGGCTTGAGCGATGCGGAGGAGCTTGTGGAGATGGCTGTTCAACCGCTGCTGTCGTTCACTGAGGGACTCTCGACCAATATATTCACCCCGGAAGTGTGAGAGGATGGAGTCGACGACGAGCAGTTTGATGTTTTCTTCTTTGCAGATCTTGAAAGCGTGATCAATAGTCAGTATCTGATGGTCGCTATTGTAAACGCGGCTGTAGATGATGCCGTCAAGAATCCTGTCAGCATCCTGCCCACTAGCCTGGGCCATCTGGAATACTCGCTGGGCCGCGAAGGTGCCTTCAGTATCGATGAAGAGAACCTTCCCCTCCAGTCCGCCTTCTGCGGCGGGAAGCTGAGTCTGAATACTCAGTTTCATAGAGATCTGCGATTTCCCCGCTCCGAACTCGCCGACAAACTCGGTGATCGCCTGTGTCTCAAGTCCACCACCCAACAGAGTATCGAGGTTGCTCGATCCGAAGCTGAGACGGAGCAGAATCTTGCGTCGCTCCCATAACTGTTTGGCAGTGACGAAGTCTGTCTGGATGGTTTCGCGAGCAGCCTTACTGATCTTGTGAGCAACACTACTCTCGAGACCGGCTTTCTCGACAAGCTCGCGAATAGGGGCGATTGCGAGGGACGAGATAGAGTCGTAGCCTGCTTCTCGGAGCTTGTTTGCTGTGACTGGTCCGACGCCATCTAGGTCTTGAATATCTAACACTTCAGCGGTCATAACACATCTATGTGGCTTGGGCCCAGAGTTCGCTTATCTCTCACAGTGAAGAGTGAAAGTATTCTTCCGACTTGGAAGGCTCTTAGTCTGTTGAACTAGAGCGTCCGTCTCAAGACGCTTTAGGAACTGGAGGCGAATCCTTCCTATCCAGCTTGGACGACCACTGGCTCATCGTCTTCGACAACAACTCCCGAAAACGCTTCACGGCCGACGTAAGACGCAACAGCTCAGGAATATCCCGTGTCGTGTACGTGATTGATGCGGCTGAAACAGGCAGGGAAGCACCCATACCAGTCAAAGGCTGGTCCATCCGAACCCACCCATGACCCAGCTCCGACAGCAAAGGCAGAACACTCGTATCCGTTTCGCCAGTCAGCTTGTAGAGACTCGGCTCCCGGACATCCAACCGGGAGAGCTTACTGGTAAACGAGGCCTCCTTCGAGAACTTGAGATCCGCCTGGAACGCACGAGCCAGCTGCTCCGTCAACGCTCGCACCTCCAAGAAACAGTCAGGCAACATACCCAAGAGAAGGTTCACACGAAGGCTCTGCGATAAGGGATGAAGAACCCGAACGAGATAGTTCGGAACCGCATGGCGAGAAAAAGTCTCCGAAAGACGACCCAGCCCCATAACCCACGCTAGATGCGACTTGAAATCCTCGCGCAGACCCAAGACCTCACTCCAAGCCTTACTCCCATCCCCAGATTGACAGAAATCCAAGTTTCGAGTCAACGACACATTCACCTGACGAAGGACGTCAACATCCACTGACGAGACGAGTTGGTCCTGAGCGGGCAAGGATATCCAGCCCTTGAGGGTCGGTCAAGGTGGGAAATAGGTGAAATGTTCCCTCCGCATGGCCATGGTCGTTCATGACTGGCATCTCAAACGAATAGAAGGATTCGGCCAGGAACCCTGTTAAGTTGCCCACTAACACACCTGGTGTGGTGGAGTCCGTCCTCTCGATTAACGAAGAAGGTGTACAGCGGACTCTGACATTCCAGAAATCCATCCAGCTTGCTCGGCGAGCCTACGTCCTACGAGCAAAGAAAAAGACGCTCGAACCACTCCGCACATGGTTCACGGTTCAGGGCGGCGCTTCTTTCTATTTCATGCCCGCCCACGTATCTGGCCTCGGCACGGTATCCGTGAAAGTGGCTAGCGTAAACCCTAGGAACCGCAACCGCTCTCTTCCGTCGACCTCAGCTACGATCTACGTCTTCGATTCA
>WNGE01003616.1_pt1 | contig 18153 bp, 16 predicted proteins | sample 5400651 | NCBI WGS metagenome assembly WNGE01 (sample SAMN13153370, study PRJNA577476) | soil metagenome | isolation source: 60 cm soil or saprolite under grassland replicate 2 | place: USA:California | collected 2016-06-15
CCGCAGCGAGGTCTCCCCCGTGGGCGTCCCCCTCGGGGAGGCGATCGTCCCTGCAGCCAATCGACAAGAAAAGCGAGGTGACACCGAGAACGAGCAGCTTGTCGCGAATCACCGGCGGGAGTCTAGCCTCGGGATTGGAGCGAGCAGGAGTCTTCAGAGAATTCTGAGCGGAGCGATCCGACGCATAATTGCGCTGTCGCCATGGGATGTTGCTCTGCGGCCGCTTGCTCTCTTTCGGGCCCGTCGAGGGCCCGCTAAAAACGTCTCCGCCATGGGATGTTTCCGCGCGGCCGTTTTCTCTCTACCGGCGCCGTCGAGGTGCCGCTAAAAATGCCCGATCCGAAGGACAAGGTCTTCGAAAGCGTGGCCGGTCGTTATTATGTGGACTCGCAGTGCATCGATTGCGACGTCTGCCGCGTCACCGCGCCGGCCAACTTCCAGCGCGAGGAGGCGAAGGGTTACTCGTACGTCTTCCGGCAACCGGCCAGCGCCGAGGAAGAGGCGCAGTGCCAGGAGGCCATGGACTCCTGCCCGGTGGAAGCGATCGGGGACAACGGGGCTTAGGCCTCTTTTGCGATCGACCGAAAGTACTCGATCGTCTTCAGGAGCCCTTCCCGGAGCTCGACCTTCGGCTCCCAACCGAGCTTCGTTCGGGCTTTCGTGATGTCTGGCTGGCGGACCTTCGGGTCGTCCACCGGCAGCGGACGGAAGACGATCTCGCTCGACGCGCCGGTCAGCTCGCGAATCGTTCTCGCGAACTCGAGGACCGAAAGCTCGACCGGATTCCCGATGTTGACGGGCTCGCGCTCTTCGGAGAGGAGGAGCCGGTAGATCCCGTCGATCAGGTCGGACACGTAGCAGAACGACCGCGTCTGCGATCCGTCCCCGAAGACCGTCATGGGCTCTCCCGCGAGCGCCTGGCCGATGAGCGCCGGAACCACGCGGCCGTCGCGGGGCCGCATCCGCTCCCCATAGGTGTTGAAGATCCGCACGATGCGCGTCGGAACCCCGTGCGCGCGCTGGTATGCCATCGTCAAGGCTTCCGCAAAGCGCTTGGCCTCGTCGTAAACGCCCCGCGGGCCGATCGGGTTGACGTTGCCCCAATACGTTTCGGGCTGGGGATGGACCAGGGGATCCCCGTAGACCTCCGACGTCGACGCCAGGAGAAAGCGCGCGCCCTTGGCGAGCGCAAGGCCGAGAGCATTGTGGGTTCCGAGAGAGCCGACCTTCAGGGTCTGGATCGGAAGCTCCAGATAGTCGATCGGAGAGGCGGGAGAGGCGAAGTGGAGAACCGCGTCGATGTCGCGCTCGATCGCAATGAACTTGGTGACGTTGTGCTCGACGAAGTGAAACCGCCGATCGGCTTCGAGATGGGCAATGTTGCGGGCGTTCCCGGTCACGAAGTTGTCCATGGCGATCACTTCGTGACCTTCGACGAGGAGGCGGTCGCAGAGGTGGGAGCCCAGGAATCCCGCGCCGCCGGTCACGAGGATTCTCACGATCTCCCGACCCCCGAGTACGACCATCCCGCGGCTTTCAGCTCCCGCGGTTCGTAGACGTTTCTCAAGTCCACGACGGTCTTCGATTTCATCAGCCTTTCCAGCCGCCCGAAATCGAGCGCGCGAAACTCGTTCCACTCGGTGGCGAGCACGAGAACGTCGGCGCCCCGCGCGCAGTCGTAGGCGTCCGTCGCGTAGTAGAGGTCGGGAAAGACCGCGCGCGCGTTTCCCATCGCAGCCGGGTCGAAGACGCGCACGACGGCGCCCGCCGCGACCAGGTCGGTGATGACGGCGAGCGCAGGGGACTCGCGGATGTCGTCCGTCTCGGGTTTGAAGGAGAGACCGAGGACGGCCGCCGTCCGACCTTTCAGAGGACCCGCGGCAGCCTCGATTTTCTCGATCATTCGCGCCTTCGTCTCGCAGTTGACGTCGACCGCGGCCTCGATGATCCGGAACCGGTAGCCGTGCTGGCGGGCGAGGTCGATCGCAGCGGCCGTGTCTTTGGGGAAGCAGGAGCCGCCGAAACCCGGGCCCGCGAGGAGGAACTGGGAGCCGATCCGGCGGTCGAGACCCATCCCGCGGGCGACGGCGTGCACGTCCGCGCCCATGAGCTCGCAGAGCCGCGCGATCTCGTTGATGAACGAGATCTTGACCGCTAGAAAGCCGTTCGACGCGTACTTGATCAGCTCCGCGGAAGCGACGTCCGTGATCACGAACGGCGTTTCCGCGAGGAAGAGCGGGCTGTAGATCTCCTTCATGACTTCGATCGCGCGCGCGTCGGAAGCTCCGATCACGATGCGGTCGGGGCGAAGGAAGTCGGAGATCGCCGAGCCTTCCCGGAGAAACTCGGGGTTGGAGACGACCGAAAACTCCCGTTTCCCGTCGTTCGACCGCAGGATCTGCTCGATCATCCGGCCGGTCCCGGTCGGGACGGTCGATTTCGTCACGACGACCTTGTATCCGTTCATGTACTCGGCGATGGCCTCCGCCACCTGCCGGACGAAGGTCAGGTCGGGGGAGCCGTCGGGGTTGGGTGGAGTTCCGACCGCGATGAAGATCGCCAGAGCCCTCTCGATGCTCGACTTCAGGTCGGTCGTGAACATGAGCCTTCCGGCGCGCTCGTTCTTCGCGACGATCTCTTCCAGCCCCGGCTCGTAGATCGGGATGTGGCCGGACTGGAGGGCGGCGATCTTCGACTCGTCCTTGTCCACGCAGACGACGGCCATGCCGAAGTCGGCGAGACACGCCCCGGTCACGAGGCCGACGTAGCCGGTGCCGATGACGCAGATGTTCATGCGACGGGGCTCCGGGCGACGCCGGTGTTCTGCCGGCGGAACCACTCGACCGACCGGCGGAGGCCGTCGGCCAGAGGGACGCGAGCCCGGAAGCGGAGCAATCGCTCCGCCTTCTCGACGGAAGCATAGGTCACCGGCACGTCGCCCGCTGGGACGGGCTGCTTAGAGAGGCGCGCCGTCTTGCCGGTCGCCTTCTCGATCGCGAGGACGAGCTCCGACAGCGTGACGGGGTGGGCGCCGCCCAGGTTGACGATCTCGAAACCCGGCGTCGCGGACTCGAGCGCCGCCTCGATCCCGTCGGCGACGTCGTCGATGTAGGTGTAATCGCGCCGCGACGTCCCGTCCCCGTAGAAGGGGAGCGGCCGGTCTTCTTCGAGCGATCGGATGAAGCGCGCGATTGCCATCTCCGGGCGCTGCCTCGGGCCGTAGACCGTGAAAAAGCGGAGGCACCACGCCGGTAGCCCGTGAAGATAGTGGGCGTTGAAGACGTGCAGCTCCCCGGCGCGCTTGGTCGTCGCGTACGGAGAGATCGGCCGGTCGATGGGGTCCTCTTCCGAGAAGGGGAGCTTCGAGTTGATTCCGTAGACGGATGAAGACGACGCGAAGAGAAACTGCGGGCGGCCGTGCGCGACGGCCGCTTCCAGCAGATGGAGGGTCCCCACGCAGTTGACCTCTTCGTACAAAACCGGCTGAGAGATCGACGGACGGACACCCGCGCGCGCCGCGAGATGGAGGACCGCGTCGAAGCGCTCCTCGGCGAACGTGCGGAAGACGAGGTCGCGATCGCGAATGTCGCCTTCCACCAGGCGAAACAACGGATCGCGGAGGAACGGCGCGACGTTCTCGCGCTTCAACGCCGGGTCGTAAAAGTCGTTGAAGTCGTCGAGAACCACCACCCGGTCGCCGCGCGCCAGGCGGCGGCCGGAGAGGTGGGAGCCGATGAAGCCCGCTCCCCCCGTGACGAGGAGCTTCAAGGCCTCGGAACCGGAGTCGGGGTCGGCGTCGGCGTCGGAGGGAGCGTATCCGGGGCGAGCTCCACGTCCTCGGGCGTCTCGGTCTGCCCGACGGCGGGACTTCCGGGTACGCCCTTCTGCGCCTCCGTGTACCGTTTCCGGATCCCCGACCGCTGACGGTTCCTGACGAGCCAGCGCAGCAGCGCGGACTCGTCGATGCCGACGACGAGGTGGTTGGCCGCGTCGAAGATGGCGGGATCGTTGATGAGCTTTCCGACCGTGCCCTGCCCGCTGTCGAGCTTCCGGGCGATGGAATCCAGACGCTTCGAGAGATCGCGGAGGTTCCCCGTGAACTCGCGGCCGAAGCGCTCGTCGTGCAGGATCGTCGGCAGGGCTCCCTTCCCCGAGTTGAGGTTCTCCGTGACGGAGGCGAGCGAGCCCGCCGCGGCAGAGAGATGGTCCACGAGCTCGTAGACTTTCTTCTTTCCCTCCGGATCCGACAGCAGGGCCGGAATCGCTCCCGTACCCTTGTTCATCCCGTCCTCGATCTTCGCGAAGACGTTGCGCAGAGAAGCCACCGCCGCCTGGAGCGACCGCCCCACCTGGTCGCCGTATCGCTGGTCCGCGAGGAGCTTGCCGGCGAGGCCGTCGCCCCGGTTGATCTTCGAGAGGAGCGTGTTCAAGTTCGTGAGCGTGCCGTTCAAATTGTTGGCGAGGCGGCCCCCCTGCTCGCCCCCGGGGGCGAAGAGCTCGCCGATGAAGCCTTTCCCCTCCTCGGTCCGGCCGAGGATGTTCTTCAACGACCGCGCGATCGCGCCCAGGTCGGTCAGCAGGTCGCCGCTGCCTTCGAGGAGCTTCTCTAGACCGGCGCCCGGCGCGGCCTTGATCTCTCCCCCCGGCTCGATGACCGGCTCCTCTGCCTTCCCGCCCAGGAGCTCGACGTACTTGTCGCCGAGCAGCCCGATCGTCTTGATCGAGGCGCGGGTGCCGGTCCGGAGCCGCGAGGCGATCTTGCGATCCACCTCGTAAACGACCCGGACGGTCTGGTCGGCGGGATCGGGGGACAGGTTGACCTGGAGCACGTTTCCGACCGTGACGCCGTTCAACCGCACCGGGTTTCCGGACACGAGCCCGGCCGCCGAGTCGAACTGGGTCTGGTAAGGGAGCTTGGCCGTGAAGAGATGGGCTCGCTTGCCGACCATCAAGATCCCGAACATCAGGAGGACGAGCGCAACCAGGACCACCAGGCCGACGCGAAAGCGCCGGCCGACCGCCGATTCGAGCGGCATCTAGCTGCCTCCTGTCGTGGGTGCGGCGTACAGACCGGTCCCGCACGGGAATCCCATTGCGCGGAAATACTCCTGCAGGACGGGGTGCCCGCCCCGCGCCGCCTCGTCGAAGGTGCCGACGAACTGGAACCTTCCCTGATGGAGAAAGGCGACCCGGTCGGCGATCGTGCGCGCCGCGACGATGTCGTGGGTGACGGCAATCGACGTGATCCGCAGGCGCGCGTTCAGGTCTGCGATCAGCTGCGCGATCTTCTCCGACGTCACCGGATCGAGCCCGGTCGTCGGCTCGTCGTACATGATGATCTCGGGCTCGAGCGCGATCGACCGGGCGAGGGCGACGCGTTTGCGCATCCCTCCGGAGAGCTCCGACGGCATCTTGCGCTGGGTTCCGGGCAGGCCGACCATCAGAAGCTTCTCGCTCACGAGCTCGGCGATCTCGCGGGGCGACTTGTCCGTGTGCTCTTTGAGAGGAAACCCGACGTTCTCCTCGACGTTCATCGAGTCGAAGAGAGCGCCGCCCTGGAAGAGCATTGCGACGCGTCGGCGGACGGGGGAGAGCTCCTCTTCCGTCATGTGGACGATCGATTCCCCGAAGACCTTGACGTCGCCCTTGTCCGGTTTCTCGAGGCCGTTGATGTGCCGGATCGTGACGCTCTTGCCGGTCCCCGACGGTCCGAGCACGCAGAGAACTTCACCCTTGCGGATCTTGAGAGAGACACCCGCCAGCACTTCCCGGCGCGTGTAGGTCTTCCAGACGTTGTCGAACTCGACGATCGTCTCTCCAGCCACGAGCGGCGTCGGTTTCGAGTCGGCGGAGAGCTGGAGCTCGGCCTTCATATCGCCAGGAAGAGCTTGGTCAGGAAGAAGTCGGAGATGAGGATCGAGATCGACGCGAAGACCACCGTTCGCGTCGTCGCCTGACCCACCGACGTCGCGCCCCCCTCGACCTGGAGCCCGTTGTAGCAGCCGAACAGAGCGACCTCCAGCCCGAAGAAGAAGGTCTTGGCGATGCCGCTCGTGATGTCCTGGATCGCGAGGTAGTTCCAGATGCTGTTCAGGTAATCCTGCGGCGTGATTCCCAGCTCGGTGACGGCAATGAGAAGACCTCCGAGGATGCCGAGCACGTCGGCGATCGCGGTCAGGATCGGCAGCATGATGACCACCGCCAGCACCCGCGGCAGGACCAGGCGACGGATCGGCGATATCGCCATCGAGCGGAGGGCGTCCACCTGCTCGGTGACCGTCATCGAGCCGAGCTCGGCCGTGATGCCGGAGCCCACCCGTCCGCCCACCATCAACGCCGTCAGCACCGGGCCGAGCTCCCGGACGAGCGAGATTGCGACGACCCGTCCGGTGAACATCTTGCCGCCGAACGCCGCGAGCGAATAGGCGGTCTGGAGCGCGAGCACCATCCCCACGGAAAAGGCGGTGATCCCGGTGATCGAGAGCGATTTGACTCCGAGCTCGTCCATCTGGGCGATGACCTGGGAGCCGTAAAACGGCCGTGTGACCGCCGCGTGCACGGTCTGGATGACCATCGTGCCGATTCCGCCCATGTACTCGAGGATCCCGGCCCCCTTCTTGCCCAGACGATCGACGAACTTCAGCCACCGGATGTTCCGGTAGAAGATCGTCGTCGCCGTCTGTTGTGTCGTCGGGGGCATGGAATCGCGCGATTCTACGCTGCGTTCGGCGGCGGTGTAAAACACGACCGTCACGGAACTTGCCCGCGCGCGGCTCGTTTTCTCGGGCTCTCGATGGCGCAGCTACAATCGCCGTCGATGCGGGCCGTTCGCTCCGCGATCGTCTGGCCGATCATCCTGCTGCTGACGGTCCTCTTCGGGGTCCCCGCGATCTTTGCGGCGCTCGTCCCCCCTCGCGGCGACTGGTTCCTGCGCTTCGCACGCGGCTGGGCCCGCTCGCTGCTGGCGGTCGCGGGCATTTCCGTGCGTGTCCTCCACGGCGACCGGATCGAGCCGGGAAGGAGCTGCGTCGTCGTCGCGAACCACGAAAGTTTCTGCGACATCCTGGTGCTTCTCGCGACCCTCCCGATGCAGGTCCGTTTTCTCGCGAAGAGGAGCGTCTTCCGGGTGCCGGTGCTCGGCTGGTCGATCGCCGCGGCCGGGTTCGTCCCTGTCGACCGCGAGGATCGCTCCCGCAGCATTGCCACCGTCGAGGCCGCGCTCCGGCGGCTCGAAGGGGGACGGTCGCTCGTCATCTTTCCCGAAGAGACCCGCACTCCGACGGGCGACCTCCTTCCGTTCAAGCGCGGGGCCGCTCACCTCGCCCTCCGGTCCGGCCTTCCGATTCTGCCGATCGGGCTCGCGGGAACGTACCGGGTTCTTCCGCGGGGAACGCTCGTCATCACGCCGGGAAAGGTCGTGATGGCGGTCGGCAATCCCATTGAAGTCTCCGACCGTTCCGTTCGCGAACGCGACGCCGTCACGCGCGCCGCGCGCCAGGAGATCGAGTCGCTGCGCGCGGAAGCGCGGCGGGCGGTCGCGTGATAGCTTGAGAATTCGATGTCCGCCGCCGCGGAGCTGACCGAAGAAAAGGTCCTGGAGGTCCTGCGAACAATCCGGTTCCCCGGTCTTTCGCGGGACATCGTCTCGTTCGGTTTCGTCAAGGACCTCGAGATCGGCGGCGGCAACGTTTCGTTCCGGCTCGAAGTCCAAACCTCTTCGCCCCGAGCCGCCGAGGAGATCCGTCGCGACGCGACCGAGAAGCTGCGTTCTCTCCCGGGCGTCCATGCCGTGACGATCCGGCTCGACGTGCGGGAACCGGCGCCGCTCCCGCCGCGCGGCGCGGTCGGCGTGCCGCCGCCCGATGCCGCGCTCCTGCCGGAGGTCCGGTTCAAGGTGGCGGTCGCCTCCGGAAAAGGGGGGGTGGGGAAGTCGACCGTCGCCGCGAACCTCGCTCTCGCGCTCTCCCGTCTCGGTTCTCGCGTCGGGCTCATGGACTCCGACATCTACGGGCCTTCGCAGCAGATGATGATGGGGATCGACGAGAAGCCTTTCATCAACGACGCCAACCACATCGTTCCGGTCGAGCGGTTCGGCGTCTCCGTGATGTCTCTCGGCTTCCTGATGGACGCCGACCAGCCCGTCATCTGGCGCGGTCCGATGGTGATGAAAGCCGTCGAGCAGTTCTTGGGCGACGTCGAGTGGGGCAAGCTCGACTTCTTAGTCGTGGACCTTCCTCCCGGCACCGGCGACGCGCAGCTCACCCTGACGCAGAAGATTCACCTTTCGGGCGCGGTCATCGTCACGACGCCCCAGGACGTCGCGCTGATCGACGCCCGCAAGGGGCTCGCGATGTTCCAGAAGGTCAACGTGCCGGTGCTCGGGATCGTCGAGAACATGTCGTACTACATCTGCCCGAAGTGCGGACATCGAGACGAGATCTTCAAACACGGCGGGGGCGAGCGCACCGCGAAGCAGCTGCACGTCCCGTTTCTGGGGGCGATTCCGATCGACCCGAAGGTCGCCCTGGGCGGGGACGCGGGAGTGCCGATCGTCGCGGCGGAGCCGACGTCGTCGGTGACGGAGGCCTTCCTGCGGGTCGCCGAGGCGGTGCAGAAGGGGCTCGGCGCGTAGCGCCCGAAGCCCGGACTTCGTTGCCCGCCCGGATCGAGATCGCGCGCCTCGACATCACGCTCGCCCGCGTCGACGCCATCGTCAACGCAGCGAACGAGAGACTGCAGCTCGGGGCGGGCGTCGCGGGAGCGATCCGGCAGCGGGGCGGCCAGTCGATCCAGAAGGAATGCGATCGAATCGGCCACTGCGCCGTCGGTCAAGCGGTCGTCACGGGCGCGGGCAACCTCCCGGCGCGCTGGGTGATTCACGCGGTCGGGCCGGTCTGGCGGGGCGGAGACGAGGACGAGGAAATGGCGCTCGCATCCGCGGTGCTCGCGGCTCTCGGGCGAGCCGAGGAGGTCGGCGCAAAGTCGGTCGCTCTCCCGGCAATCTCGACCGGTGTCTTCGACTTTCCCGTCGACCGGGCCGCCGAGATTGCGATCGCAGCCGCACACTCCTTTGCCCGGACCGCTCGGGTCGTCGAGCGGATCGTCTTCTGCCTCTACGATGCGCGGACCTTTGAAGTGTTTCGAAAAGCGCTGGAGAAGACCGAGTAGAAGTTCACGGGAAGAGCGGCTCTCTCTTCGTTATCATCCGCGCCGGATGCAGCAGGTTCCCTTCGCAACGCGCCGAGCACTTCTCCTTCCGCTTCTGTTCCTGCCGGTGTTCGCGCGCGTCCCTCCCGAAACCGACCTCGCCCGGCTCGAATCGGCGAAGAACGTCGGGCTCGCGGCGCTCGAAGAAGGGAACCTGGATGAAGCGCGGCGGCGCTTCGAGACCGTTCGTCAACTTGCGCCGTCCGAGCCCCTGGGGTGGGCGAACGGCGCGGTCGTCGCGATGCGCGCGAAGGACCTCGCGCGGGGCAGGGAGCTCCTGGCCGAGGCGCTCTCCCGGTCCGGAAACGCCCCGCGCGTCCTCGCGCTCGAAGGGGCGCGCCGGGAGCTCGCGGGGGACGCGGCCGGAGCGGTCGAAGCTTACGAGAGGGCCGCGACGGCGGATCCGTCGGATCTGCCCTCCCGCTGGGCCGCCGCCCGCCTCCTGATGGAAAAGATTCCTGGGGGATCTTCCCGGGCGATCCCGGCCGTGGAAGCGGCGCTCGAGCGCGCGCCGGCGAACGTCTTCCTCCTCGCCCGGCTGTCGGAGCTCTTCCGCGCCGCCGGCGATTCCGCGAAGGCCGTCGAAGCACACGACCGGCTCGTGCGCGCCCTCGAGGGGAAGGATCCGAGGCTCGAGCGGTATCTCGTGGAAGCGCGCCAGGCTCTGGCGTCGGGCGACGTGCGAGCCACATCGCTCAAGTACCGGATCGTCGAGAACCTCCTGAAAGTCACTCCCCGGTACCAGCAGGCGCGGCACGACGTCGAGCCGGGCGTCCTCGGTCTTCCTCTCGAAGACTGGTCCCGAGAGCTCGCCGCAAAGATCCGCGCGCGCGCCGGACAGCCGGTGCCGCTTTCGTTCAGCCCGATGCCGAAAGGGGGGCTCGAAAGCCTCCGTGGGCTCGCGTCCGTGCGCGCTGCGGGGCGGGAGCGGCTGGCATTCGCGGGGCGCTCCGGAATCGTCGTCGCGGTGCGGGGCGCCCGTGGATACGACGTTCGCCCGCCGCTCGCCGGGGCCGCGTCCTCCGTCGAGGCCGCCGACGTGATGAACTCCGGGAAGCTCGATCTCGCGGCGCCGGGGGCGCTCTGGATCGCCGAAGGAGCCGGCTGGCGGAAGACCGACGTGCCGGCTGCCGACTCGGTCACCGCGATCGACTTCGACAACGACGGCGACCTCGACCTCTACTTCTCCAGCTCCTCCGGCGACCGGCTGATGCGCAACAACCTCGACGGAACGTGGACGGACGTGACGCGCTCCGCCGGCCTGCCCCAGCCGCTCGCCTCGCGGCGCGCCGTCGTCGGAGATTTCGACCGGGACGGCGACCCCGACCTCCTGCTCGTGCTCGCCGGAGGCGGCCTCCTCCTGCTCGACAACCTGCGCGGCGGCCGGTTCGCCGTGAAACGGGCCGGTCTGCCCGCGGAAGGGGACTTCCGCGCCGCGGCGGCCGGTGATTTCGACTCCGACGGGCGTCTCGATCTCGTCTGGTCCGGGCCCGACGGGGCGTTCTTTGCGCGCAATCGCGGCGACGGGACGTTCGCCGCGGCAAAGCCCCTCCCGGCCGCGGGCGCGCCGGTCGTCGCCGACTTCGACAACGACGGCTTTCTCGACCTGTTCCTCGCGTCGCCCAAGGGGAACTCGACGATCCTGCGCGGCGACGGCGCCGGCGGCTTCTCGCGGTCGGACGTCGGAACTCTCCCGGCGGCGCTCGACGCCGAGCCGGTCGACCTCGACGGCGACGGGGACCTCGATCTCGTCCTCGTGACGGCCGCGGGAGAGGCGGCGCTCTTCGAGAACCGCGGAGGCAACGCGAACGGCTGGATCGACGTCGCGCTCGAGGGGCTGCCGACCGGCTCGGGCAAGGTCAACCGCGCCGGCTTCGGATCGGAAGTCGAGATCAAGGCGCAGGACCTCTACGTCTACCGCGTGGTCGAACGGCCGGTCACCCACGTGGGGCTCGGATCGCGCCGCAAAGCGGAGGTGCTGCGGGTCGTGTGGTCGAACGGCATCCCGCAGAACGACCTCTCCCCGCGGACCCGTGCGACCGTCAAGGAAGTCCAGCAGCTCAAGGGATCGTGTCCGTTCCTGTACGCGTTCGACGGGGAGAGGTGGCGTTTCGTGACCGACGTTCTCGGAGCGAGCCCGCTCGGTCTCCTCTACGACGGCGTTCACCAGGCGCCGGCGGACACGCGGGAGTGGCTGCTCGTCCGCGGGACCGAGCTCGCGCCGTCGAAGGGGCGCCTCCTCCTCGATCTGACGGAGGAGCTCTGGGAGGCCGCCTACGTCGATCTGGCGGAGCTCGTCGCCGTGGACCATCCCCGGGGGGTCGAACTGGTTTCGAACGACCCGATGGTTCCGCCGCCGTTCCCGCCCAAGCGGCTGTTCACGGTCTCGCAGCCGCTCGTCCCGCGAGCGGTCGACGGAGCCGGCTCCGACCGGACGAAGGAGATCGCGCGGGAAGACGGCGTCTATCTCGGCGGCCTCGAGCCGACGAGGTACCAGGGGATCGTGGCGTCGCACGACCTCGTCCTCGAGCTTCGAGGGGCGCGGGCGGCAAAGCGGGTGATGCTCTACCTGACCGGCTGGATCTTCTACAGCGACACGTCCATCCAGGTTTCGCTCTCGCAGCGCGGGCCGGGACGCAACGCGATGCGCCCGGCCTCGCCGGTTCTCGAGGTACCCGACGGACGGGGAGGGTGGAAAGTCGCTCTGCCCGCGATGGGCTTTCCGGCGGGCAAGACCAAGACGATGCCGGTCGATCTCTCGGCGGTCCTCGTGCGCTCCGACCCGCGCGTGCGCATTCGAACGAACCTCGCGATCTACTGGGACCGGATCGTCTACACCGCGGACGATCCGCCCGCGGAGGTCCGGAAGTCTCCCGTGCCGCTGTCCTCGGCGCGGCTCTCCTACCGCGGATTTTCCCGGCGCGTGCGGGAGAGCGCGGACGGGCCGCACCTGTTTCTGCACGACGACGTCGAGACCGCTCCCCGCTGGGCGGACCCGGCCGGCCTCTATACGCGATTCGGCGACGTGCGAGGGCTCTTGGTCGCCGCGGACGATCGCTACGTGGTCTTCAAGGGGGGCGACTCGATCCGGCTCGAATATGACGCGTCGCGTCTGCCGGCGGTTCCGCCCGGCTGGGAACGGGACTGGGTTGTCGTCCTGGACGGCTGGGAAAAGGACTGCGACAAGAACACCGTGGCCGGCCAGACGGTCGAGCCGCTGCCCTTTCACGGGCAGGACGATTCGCGTTACGGGGAGCGGCGGCGAGAGCCCGCGGTTTTCGACGAGGTGCGAAAGCGGTGGCTCACGCGGCGGGAAGGCCCCGACGCGTTCCGGGACTGGGTGCGGTCAGGGACTGGGCAGGGTCAGCCCTGAATCTCTGCGTTCGAGCCACTGGAGTAAGTAAATGATCGACGTCGTTGAAGCTCGTTATCTCCACGACTACACTGTGTGGCTCAAGTTCGAAGACGGGACGGCCGGTGAGATCGATCTCGGGGGCGAGCTTCGCGGTCCCATCTTCGAGCCTCTACGCGACCCTGAGTACTTCCGGTGTTTCATGGTCTCACCGGATCTCGGGACAATCTCCTGGCCGAATGGCGCAGACTTCGCACCGGAGTTTCTTTACGAAAGGCTCCACGTCACCGCCTGACACCCGGCTCAGCAAACCGGACAGCTGATACGGAAGGACTTCGATTCTAACCAGAGATGCAGGGTCAGCGAATCCCGCGTTCGAGGCGACGCAGACATTCCGCGTTGACCCACTTCAGCGGTAGACGGCCCCTACAAGAAGAGGCTTCGTGGCCAGGAGACTCTCGACCGAAATATCCTCATCCACGTCTTCCCAGTGAAGCCCGATGCCACCACCGATGAGGCGCCACCGCTTCCGCTGTTCAGGAGTGGCCTTCTGAAGCCGTGGAAACCAGGCCAACGGCACCGCTATCTCACGACCATCGGCCAAAACGACGCGTAGCGCCTCGTCCGTGCAGCTTGCATCGACCGCGAGGGGATCCACGTTAACTTTCATGGTGCTCATGCCATCTCTCCTCGAACAGGGACCTATACTCCTCGACGATCCGCTGGATCTCCGTGATTTCGCCACTTCGAAAGCCGCGCGAACGAGCTAATGATACCGGGTTCAGCCAGAATTTCGCGTAGCGTTCGGCCTGCTCGACATGGATGTGCGGCGGCTCCTGGCCCTCGGAACTGAAGAAGAAGAATCGATAACCTTTCACTCGCAGAACGAGCGGCACGTGGGAACTCTAGCGCGCGGGCGGGTCATCGCTGAATCCCTGCATTCGAGGCGACGCAGCCACTCAGCGTTGACCCCACTCGTCGGCGCAGCGGCCCTATGCCTGTGCGTCTTTGCGTGCGCGACGCTGGCGCAGAGGGATGAAGCGGCCGGCGTGTTCCGCGACGTGACGCGCTCCTCCGGGATCCGTTTTCGATTTCGGTCGGATCTGCGGCACCTGAAGATGATCACGACCGTCAACGGTGGATGCGCTTTCGGTGACGCGGACGGCGACGGCCTCCCGGACCTCTACGTCACGAACTCGATCCCGCACTGGGGAAAACCGAACGAGAAGAGCTGCGGCCGTCTCTACCGGAATCGCGGCGGAGGGCGCTTCGAAGACGTCACCCAGGCCTCGGGGATCCACGCCTGCGGCCTCGGAATGGGAGCGTTCTGGGTCGACATCGACGGGGACGGAGACCTCGACCTCTACTTGACGAACCTCGGGCCGAACCAGCTCTTCTTGAACCGCGGCGACGGGACGTTCGAGGAGGCTCACGGCAGCGGCCTCGAGGATCCGCTCTTCTCGGTCGGAGCGGCCTTTCTCGACTACGACGGCGACGGCCACGTGGACGTGGTCGTCGCCAACTATCTCGACTCGACGCCGGAGTGGGAGCGGGCGCAGCCGCAGTTCGAGCTGCGCGTTCCCGAGGACTACATGGGCCAGCCCTCGCATCTCTTCCGCAACGACGGCCGCGGCCACTTCACCGACGTCACGAAAGCCGCCGGCCTCTCGATGCCGCCCGCCGAAACGAAGACCCTGGGCGTTGCCGTTCTCGACTACGACGGCGACGGCCGGCCCGACCTCTACTTCGTCAACGACCGCGTTTCGAACCGGCTGTTTCACAATCGGGGTGACGGCACCTTCGAAGAGACGACCGCGGAATCGGGAGCGGGCGTGCTCGGTCCGCGGGCGCGCGCGGGAATGGGCGTCGCGGTCGGCGACGCGGATGGGGACGGCCGGCCCGACCTCTTCGTGACGAACTTCGGAGGGGAGCCGAACAGCTACTACCGAAACGTCGAGGGCGCATTGTTCGAGGACGCCGGGACGTCGCTCGGCGGGGCCGCGGCGGGGTTCCCGTCGGTCCGGTGGGGAACACACTTCGCCGACTTCGACAACGACGGCTGGCCCGATCTCTACGCGGTCGCCGGCCATCTCGCCCCGCGGTTCGCGCGCGTCCTCGGGCATTACAAGAGCGGAAAGGCGGCCTACGTCGAAGCGGGAGACTCCCGGTTCCGCCAGAAGTCGGTTCTCCTCCACAACGAGGGGGGAGGCCGCTTCGAGGAGTGGAAGGACCCGGGCGATCTCGGAGCGCTCTCGATGTCCGCGCGCGGGAGCGCGGTCGCCGACATCGACAACGACGGCGACCTCGACCTCTTCGTCGTCGACCTCGCGGGTCCTTCCCGGCTCTTCGAGAACCGCATCGGGAGCCGCAGGAGCTGGATTCGCGTGGAGCCGCGGCCCGGCCCGGACCGGCACACGGTCCTGGGAACCCGCGTCCGCGTGACGGCCGGGGGACGGACGCAGGTGCAGGAGCTCCAGGTCTCTTCCTCCTATGCATCGGGGAGCTTCACCGACCTGCACTTCGGGCTCGGAGACGCCGGCAGCGTGGCGCTCGAAGTCACGTGGCCCGGCGGCGAGACCCGCCGGTTCGAGAACGTTCCCGCCCGCCGGATCTACCGGCTGACGCGCGAGCGCGGCCTGGAAGAGCGCTCTATTGGGCCGTCGCGAGCTGCGCCAGCCGCTCGATGATCTTCGGCAGGACCTTCCGCGGCACCCAGGCCTCTCCCTGCGCGACCTTGCGGACCGCCTTCGGCAGGTAAGCCCTCAACCGGCGCCGGTTCAGATAGCCGTGGGCCCCGTGGGAGAGCGCATCGAGGAGCGCGGCGCCCGAGCTCTGCCCGGTCAGAACGATCACCTTCGTGCCCGGGCTGCTGCGGAGGAAGATGGGCAGGAGCACGAGGCCGCGTCCCATCGCGAGCTTCGAGTCGAGAAGAAGAATCTGCGGCGCGAAGCGCGCGGAGCCGAGCGTCTCGGCTGTCGTTCCCGCTTCGGCGACGACGCGAATTCCTCTCTCGGGCTCGAGTAAGCGGAGGCAGGCGGCGCGGCGTTCCTTCTCTTCGTCCGCCACGACGACCGTGATCTGTGACATTGAGTTCGGGGAACTATTGTGACTGAAGTCACACGCGGTAGCAATCCTGTTTTCTACGAAGACGCAAAGGCGGGAGGACGAGGGCCGAACTCACCGGAAAAAAACCGGCCGGGCGAACCCGGCCGGTGGAGGTCTCTATCAGTTTTGTGCCGATCAGTTCAACGGACAGGGAAGGTTGTTGAAAGCGTCCAGCCTGTTCGCCTCGGCGACAATCGTCTTGGGGTTTCCGCTCGCCAGCGCGGCGTTCACTTCGTCGATGACTTGCTGTGGCGTCAGCGGGTAGTTGCTGCCGAAGGCCGCCGCGTTGAGCAGAGCCGCGACTCCGGCTCGCAGCAGGCTCTGTTGCTTGCCGCACTGACCTTTGCCACCGAAGCCCAGTGCCTGGATCAGTGAGGCACTGCCGAGGCTCGAGCACGGCGCCGGGACGATGAACCCCGCACTGGTGACGCTCTGGTTCGGCGAATAGGGAGACGGCCAGGAGTTCGGATGGTTCTTCCAGAAGCCCGGCGTGCACCCCTGACCTGCCGGTGTCGGGACCGCGGTGGGCGTGTTCGTCGGTGTATTGGTGGCCGGAAGAATCGTCGGCGTGTTCGTCGGGGTATTCGTGGGCGTGTCGGTCGGCGTATTCGTGGGCGTGTTCGTCGGGGTGTTCGTCGGCGTATCCGTCGGAGTATTGGTCGGGGTATTCGTGGGCGTGTCGGTCGGCGTATTCGTCGGGGTATTGGTCGGGGTATTCGTGGGCGTGTCGGTCGGCGTATTCGTCGGGGTATTCGTGGGCGTGTTCGTCGGAGTATCCGTCGGGGTGTTCGTCGGCGTATTCGTGGGCGTGTCCGTTGGAGTCGGAGTCGGCGTATTCGTCGGCGTATCCGTTGGAGTATTCGTCGCTGTATTGGTCGCGGTGTTCGTCGGAGTCGGCGTCTGCTGCTCGTCGGTGTATGTGCAGGTCCAGTTTTCCCCTTCGCGGAGATCGATCGCGACGCTGGCGCCGCTCGGGGTCGCACTGCCGCCGTTCGGGCTGTTCACCGAGCAGGAAATGGTGTTGAAGTTCCACCCGCTCGGCACCGGGGTTTCCTCGACGGTATAGGTCGTGAAGTTGAAGATGTTGGAGAACTGCTTCGTGTTCGCCGACGTTCCGTCGTCGACCAGGCTGAAACTGGTGAGCGGAGATGGGCTGGCTGTGAACGGGAACGACGTGCTCCCATCGGGCGTGGCGTCTTTGATGATCGTGATCGAAGCGGGGAAGATGACGGCTTCCGCCGCGAGGGACCGGTCCTGCTTTCCGGTATTGCAGTGGCCGGAGTTGTCGTTGACGCCGCTGACCAGCGTTCCGCACGCGAACGCGATGTCGGCGGTGTGGTACGGGGATCCCGAAATCGTGACCGCGGAGTTGTTGGTTCCCCAGTCAACGCGCGTCGAGATGTGGCCGCCCCAGGCCAGCACGGCCTCACCGCTCGTGTTGCTCGCATCCAGAGTAAACGAGATCGTGATGTCGGTCGAGCTGCTCCCGGCATACGTGCCGTTCAGCGTGTAACCACTGACCTCCGTGATCGTGCAGCCGAAGCATTCGAAGACGCCGTCGATCGGGTTGATGTCGTCCGGAGTTCCCGGGACACCATCCGGACCCGCAAGAACGTTGGGGTCGTCCGGGATGGGGAACGTGTTCGCCCCGCTGCCGTCGACGCAGGGGTCGAGCGCGGTCCCGTCGCAGGGATCCGATCCGGACAGGGCGCTCCGATTCCAGGTCGTCAGATAGTCGAGCGCGTGCTTCCCATTCTTCGTCGTGTCCCACTCGATCGTCTTGGAATAGGTCGTGCCGGTGCTCAAGCCGGTGAACCGGTCCCGATAGGGAACGGAGTCGCCTTCGAAGTAGTCCGCCTGATTCCCGTTGACGTTTCCGTTCTGCCAGGCGGCGCCGAGGCAAGCGTCGGTCGCGCCGTCGCCATTGGCGCACTGGTCGATGTTGACCGCGGGGTTGCCGAACGCTGCCTGGGTCGTCAGGCCGGAGCTTTCGCCTCTCGCCGTCACGTAGAAGGTGACGCCGACGTCGTGCGCGTGGGCGATGAACCGGTTGTCGAAGATCTCGCCGGCGAGGTCGGCCATGACGGTGAACGTGCGATCGGGGTGAATCGTCGGATCTTCATGGATGACGAGCGTGACGGCCTCTCCGGGCTGCCATCCCGAGCTCGTGATGAGGACGACCTGGCCGGGGCGGTAGTCGTGCTGATCGGTCTGCATGCGGAGCGGTCGCAGGGTCGCCGGCAACACGAGGTCGGCCGATTCCTTGGCAGCACTTTTCGCGGGCGAGACGGCGGCCAGCATCTTCAGCATTCTTGGGAACTGAAGACCGCCTCCCGCTTGAACAATAACCGCGAGGCAAAGAATCGCAACGAGAGCGAAGAGTGAATTCCGAGCCGGGCGTCGCATGGTCTGCTCCCCCTTGAAGTCCGTTCTGTTCACCAGTTATCGAGTCAAGTCCGCGGATCGATACTCATCCCAAACACGGACCG
>WNGE01003619.1_pt1 | contig 18151 bp, 14 predicted proteins | sample 5400651 | NCBI WGS metagenome assembly WNGE01 (sample SAMN13153370, study PRJNA577476) | soil metagenome | isolation source: 60 cm soil or saprolite under grassland replicate 2 | place: USA:California | collected 2016-06-15
TGACCCTTCATCGCGGAAGCCAGGTTAGCGCTGCGCGCGGATGGCATCGACGAACCGCGGCACACCAGCTTTGGTGACTGCGCGCAGGAGCTCGTCGAGCGGCCAGGGCGGGGTGAGGTCGGCAGCCTGTTGTTCGAGCGCGGCGCGGACGGCTTCGGGCTTGAGGTCGTGGAGGTCGAGCAGGAAGTCGTCGGGATGGATCGCTTCGACGCCGAACGGCTCGCATGAGTCCGGCGGGAAGTCGTCGAGGTCGAAGGTGACGATCAGCTCGGAGTCGGCGGCGACGGCGGCGGCGAGGACGTGCCGGTCTTTCTCGTCGTTGGTCATGGCCGGCTCGAGGCGCTCGATCTCGGCGGCGTCGACTTCGGCTTCCTCGAACGCTGGCTCTCATTGGCCTGTTCGATCCGGGCCGCCTGTTCTCCGGTGAGCTGGTGCTCGACGAGGTTACGCGTCATCTCCTCGAGGATGCGGGTGCTCCAGAGCGGTGTGAAGAGTTCGAGCTCGGCGAGCCGGAGCAGGGTGTCGCGGAGGGAGAAGGGGTAGAGGACGTTGGTGTCGAGGACGGCGCTGAAGACCACGGCGGCGCCAGGCTAGCGGCGCCCGCCGGTGGTTAGCGGTAGCCGCTCTCGACCTGCTCGGACAGCTCGGTCAACTCGCGCAGCTTTTCGCGCCGGCGGGCGGCGCGGAGCTCGCGGTAGCCGAGCACGTCCTCGACGTTGAGGCGGCGGTGCGTGCCGACTCGGTGGTATGGGATCTCGCCGCGGTCGAGCAGCTTGACGAGGAACGGCCGCGAGATGTTGAGGATGTCGGCGGCCTCCTTCGTCGTCAGCTCCTTGTCGTGCGGGATCAGTGTGATGGTGAGCCCCTGGGCCATGTCGCGCACGACCGCTTGCAGCGCGGCGAACGCCGAGGCGGGGATCTCGACCTCGCTGCCGTCCGGAGCGACGAGCCTGGCCACCGGCCGCTCCCGGGCGGCGATCCGCCGCAGCAGTTCGCGCAGCTCGACGAGCTCGTCCTGCTCGGACGGATCCGGGGTCAGCACATGATCGGGAACCGTTGTTGTGGTCACTTGCTCCTCCTGGGTACCGCTCACCGTAGCCAATAAACGCAATAAGTGCAACAACCCACCTCCCCAGCGGTCGCCGCCGTCCGCCGGCATGAGTTGTCTGCCCTGAAGCGGCAGGTTGGTCGCGACAATCTCGAGCCCCGGAACTGCTCCGAGCGAGGACGCAGCGAGGCGAGTTGGAGTACGGGCCGGATTTGACTTTCTACGAGGACTAAATTTAGTATCGAGCAGATGTCCGCTACGGCGCCTCGAGGGAGCGGCTCGACGTACCGAACTGGGTTCGTAGGGCTGACACGTGACTTGAACCGGGCGGCGGTGCTGCGGCTGATCGCGACAGAAGGGCCAATCGCCCGAAACGGAGTCGCTCGGCGCCTCGGCCTGAGCCCCGCGACTGTCACCTCGATCACGCGCGAGTTGCTCGACTGCGGCCTCGTGCGGGTTGCGGATCGTGCTCCATCACGTGGGGGCAGACCGGCACTTCTTCTCGAACTGGTTGGCGGGGCGGCGACGGCATTCGGGGCCAAGGTTGCACCTGACCACGTCGTCGGCGTACGAGTGAACCTCGACGGGGAGGCGCTTGAGACGTTCGAGCAGAGGCTCGACCTTACGAAGAAAACCGCCTCGCCCCAGCACATTGCGGAGGTCCTGTCGAAGTGGGTTCGGGCGTCAGACGGCGACTCGCCGCTGCTCGGCATCGGCCTGGGCGTCCCCGGCGTGGTGGACGGTGGCGTTGTTGACTCACCGATTCTCGGGTGGCGACGCGCTGAGCTCTCTGACGCGCTGCAAGAGCGCTTGCGCGTTCCGGTGCTTGTAGATAACGACGTCAACACGCTTGCGATCGCGGAGCGGTTATATGGTCGCGGCCACGACGCGGATAACTTCGTCACCGTCACGATTGGCCGTGGCGTTGGGTTGGGCGTCGTCGCCGCCGGTGACATCTATCGTGGCTACCGAGGCGGCGCGGGCGAGTTCGGGCACGTAACGGCCGTTGGGAATGGGCCGCTCTGTACGTGCGGCAAGACCGGCTGTCTCGAAGCGCTCGTCGCGGATCCCGCACTCGTGGCGAGGGGACGCGCCGAAGGCGTGCTTTCGCAAGACGACGGCGTGAATCGCTTGATCGAACTCGCCGAGGCCGGTAATGCGTCTGCGCGCCAGATCTATGCAGACGCGGGCAGGATCCTCGGCCGCCACGTGGCCGACGTCGTAAACGTCCTGAGCCCGCAGCTCGTCCTGATCAGCGGCGAGGGGACGCAGGCTTGGATCCATCTCAAGGCGGCGTTCGATCGATCGTTCCGATCAAGCGTCTTTCCGCCGCTCGCCGATGTAGCTGTGGAGATCGACCCGTGGGACGACACGAAGTGGGCAGTTGGCGCAGCGACGCTCGTGCTGCGCGCGACTTTCGCACCGTCATTCGAGGGAGTCGGGCCGGAGACGTCGCTTCGTGCGTGGCTTCCGGCGGAAGCGCCCACCGCGGAGGTGGTCGGTTGATCGCGGTTTAGCGGTGGCCCCAACGGTCGGTGCCTGCGACGGTGCGCCCGCTCGCGGCTGTCTCTCCCGGTAAGGAGGAACGATGCGTGCAACTCGATTCATCTTGATGCTGGTGATGGCGAGCGCCTTCGCGTGCGTAGCTGGTTCAGCCGACGCGCGCGTGGGTGCCGCCAAGGCGACGACAATCACGTTCTGGACCGCGTACAGCTCCGACGGGCCGGAGGTGAAGACACTTGAGCAGGTGGTCATTCCTGCCTTCGAGAAGAGCCATCCGGGGATCAACGTCAAGGACGTGACGATCCCGTACGACGATCTCCACCAGAAGCTCGTTACTGGGATCGCAGGCGGCCAGCTCCCTGATCTCGTCCGCTCGGACATCATCTGGGTCCCGGAGCTTGCGAACCTCGGCGTTCTCGCGCCTCTCGATAGGCAGTTGCGGGACTTCAAGTCGATGCGGAAGAAGGTCTTCCCAGGACCGCTCGCGACGAACTACTGGAAAGGGCATTACTATGGCCTGCCGCTCGACACCAACACCCGCATCTGGGTGTACAGCCCGAGGGCGCTCGCCGCGGCTGGCTTCCGTTCGCCGCCAAAGACGTTCAAGCAGCTGCGGTCGATGGCGCTGAAGGCGAAGTCGAAGGGCGTCTACCTCTACGCGGAGAGCGGCACGTCCGGCTGGAACGTCCTGCCGTGGATTTGGTCCGGCGGCGGCAGCCTGACGAACAAGAGTTACACGAAGGCAACCGGCTACCTAAACGGAAAGAAGAGCATTGCCGCGGTCCAGATGCTCGTGAACCTGTACCGCGCCGGAGCTCTGCCGAAGATCATCGTCGATCCCAACGGCGACGTCGGTACCTATGACGGCCTCAATAAAGGCAAGTACGCGTCAATGCTCGATGGGCCGTGGTCGTTTGCGATCTTCGCGGCAGCCTTCAAAGACACGAGGATCGCGGGGGCGCGAGTGCCTGCTGGACCCGGGGGGAGCGTCAGCGTCGTCGGCGGCGAGGACATCGTGATGACGCAGTCGTCCAAGAACAAGGCGGCCGCCACGCAGTTCGTGCGCTTTATGTTGAACCCGTTCGCGCAGACTGCGATGGCGAAGGCCGGGCAGATGCCGGTTCTGAAGAGCTCAAGGGGATGGCTGATCAAGATCCATCCGTACTACGCGACGTACCTCAAGCAGATCGCAAACGCGCGGCCGCGGACTCCGACACCGAAGTGGCCACAGGTGGACAAGATCCTCGAAACGGACGTCGCGAAGGCTTTCCGTGGCGACATGTCAGTCAAGCAGGCGCTGACGGATGCCGCCAAACAGATTGACCGACTTCTCTAACTCCTCCTCCCCTTCCGTCAGGCGCAGCGCTGCGGCGCTGCGCCTGCGGGAGGTCTCACGTTCGAGGATCGGTTTCCAGGAGCGGGCGGCGCCGTACCTCTTTCTCGCGCCGGGTTTCTTCCTGTTTACGCTCGTCGTCCTCTACCCGATCGCCCGCGCGTTCCAGATCAGCCTCTACAAATGGGCCCTCGTCCCGGGCGTCGCAAGCGACTTCATCGGACTGAGCAACTACTCGCGGGCGATCCACGACCCGATCTTCTGGCGTGCGCTCACGAACACCGGCGTTTATATGGCAGTCACCGTTCCGGCTCAAATTGTCATCGGGATGGCGGTGGCTGTTCTCCTCGACGCACGGATGCCGGCACGAGCGTTCTTCCGGACGATCTACTACCTCCCCGTTGTCACGAGCTGGGTCGTCGTCTCGCTCCTATTTCGTTACCTGTTCCTCACCAACGGGGGCCTCATCAACTGGGTGCTGCACGACGGCATGCACGTGACGCCGCACAACGTCGACTGGCTCGGTCAGCGCTGGACGGCGATGGCAGCAATCAGCGTCCTCGGCGTCTGGAAGGGGATCGGCTGGTCGATGATCATCTTTCTCGCTGCTCTGCAAACCGTGCCACGCGACCTCCACGAGGCGGCTGCCGTGGACGGAGCGAGCGCGTGGCGGCGTTTTCGAGCCGTTTCCCTTCCGGCGATCCGTCCGGTCGTCGCGTTCGTATTCGTGATGCTGGTCATCGGCGGGTTCAACGTCTTCATCTCTGTGCTCTTGATGACCCATGGCGGGCCGCTCGACGAGACGCAGGTACTTCTGACGTACATGTATCAGCAGGCCTTCTCATTTCTCGATTTCGGTTACGGGTCCGCGATTGCGTTCACGCTGACAATGATCGTGCTTGCGCTTTCGGTTGCGCAGCTGCGCCTGTTTAGACGTCCCGGTGAGGTTGGCTGATGGTTGTCGGCAGCGTCCGGCGGGAGCGCGCGGTGATGTCCGCGCGACTCGCCCTGCTGCTTCTCGGCGCGGCAGTCATGGTCGTGCCGTTCGCATACATGCTTGTGACGTCGTTCAAGCCGAATGCGCTCGTCCTCGAAGTTCCACCGCAATTCATCCCGCACCACCCGACTTCCGCGAACTACGTCCAAGCATGGACGTCGAACAAGTTCGAGCACTACTTCTTCAACTCACTAACCGTCGCGGCAGTGACGACCGCGCTCTCGGTTCTCTTGTCGTCGATGATGGCTTACGCCTTCGCGCGCTTTCGCTTTCCGGGACGGAGGCTTCTGTTCGGATTGCTGCTCATCGGGCTGATGGTGCCGACGATGATGCTGATCATCCCGCAGTTCCTGCTCGCGAAGCACCTCCACCTCCTCGATTCGCTCTCGGGCCTAGTCTTCTTCTACACAGGAGGAACGCTTGCGCTGAACACGTTCCTGCTGCGGAGCTTCTTCCAAGACATTCCACGAGAGCTCGAGGAGGCGATGGTCGTCGACGGCGCCGGGCCGTGGAAGCGCTACCGCAGGCTGATCATGCCGCTCTCGCGTCCGGCGCTTGCAACGGTCGCGATCTTCTCCTTCCTCGCGAGCTGGGACGAGTTCGTGTGGGCGCTGACGATCATCAACGATCCCGATAAGCGCACGTTGCCGATTGCGATTGCGCTCTTCCAGGGTCAGCACTCAACCAGCTGGGGCCTGGTCTTCGCAGCATCGGCAATTGCGGTCGTCCCGGTTATCGCGATTTTCATTGCATTCCAGCGCCAGTTCGTGAGCGGCATCACGTCCGGGGCGTTGAAGGCGTAGTGACGACGGAAAGCCGCGATGGAATCGCTGCTCGCAGCATCGCTGTCCTCAAAGAGGGACAGGCGCGAACCGGCGCGTTCGTCGCAAGTCCGAATTTCCCCGTCTACCGATATGCGTGGCTGCGCGACGGCGCCTTCTGCGCTGCGGCGCTCAACGTGGTCGGCGAGCGTGAGCGTGCGAACGCATTCCACGAGTGGGCGACACGCAGCATCGAATCGAACCGTTCGTTGATCGAGCGTGCGATTGCCGCGCTAGCTGCCGCCGAGCAGCCGAGGCCGGAGACGATGCCTCCCGCGCGCTACACGCTCGACGGGCTGATCGAACGCGACGGGTCCGACCCTTGGCCGAACTTTCAAATCGACGGGTACGGGATCTGGCTTTGGGCCCTCGCCGACCACCTGAGCGGCGAGCCGCCGACGACAACCCAATGCAGAGCGGTCGAGCTCGTCGCACGATATCTGGCGGCGACGTGGCGTGTGCCTTGCTGGAACTGCTGGGAAGAATTCGACGGCGGCGAGCATGCCTCGACGCTGGCTGCGGTATTCGGGGGCCTATCGGCGGCATCGCGCCTGCTCGAGGATGAATCTTGGGCGGTGGAGGCGGGCGGCATCCGGACGGCGCTTCTCGAGAAGTTCCTCCACGGCGACCGGTTCGGACGGGGCGCGACCGATGCACGTCTCGACGGCAGCCTGCTCTGGCTCGCGGTTCCGTTCGGCGTCCTGCCGCACGACGAGCCACGGATCAGGCGGACGGTAGAAGCGGTCAAGGCGGAGTTGACAGGCCCGGCGGGAGGCATCTACCGGTACCGCGGCGACAGCTACTACGGCGGCGGCGAGTGGCTGCTCCTCGCGTCGTCGCTTGTCTGGTACGAGGCCGTCGCCGGCGGAGCCGCGTGGAGCGACGCGCGCGCGTGGGTGCGCGCGCAGGCCGCCCCGAACGGGGATCTTCCCGAACAGGTCGCAACTCACCCACAGGACCGCACGATGGTCCAACCGTGGATCGATCGCTGGGGTCCAATCGCCACGCCGCTCCTCTGGTCGCACGCTATGTACCTAATCGCCGAAGCTGCTCTCTGATCGATGGAGCTGCTGCCGCTCAAGGCGACCTTCTCACCTAAAGAGTCGATCGAAATCGAGCTTCGCGGTGCGCAGGCTCCGACGGAGATCACGCTGTGGCACCTCGACCGCCGGCTCGATGCCAAGAGGACAGAGCATGACGAAATCGTCCGCTTTCAGCCCCAGCCGGTCGGCGGCTACGGCGTCGACGCGGACGGTGCGCAAACAGCGTTCGACGTGCTCGACGACCCACTCGATCGGCCGCGGTACGGGTTCGTCTCACACTACGAAGCGGGACGCGAGACCGCCGGAGTGGTCGACAACATCCGCCGTCTCCACCTGAACGCGACGCAGTTCTACGACTGGATGTACCGCCACGCGCAGCTCCTACCTCGGGAGGAAGAGTTCACCGATGCGCTCGGGAGGCGAATCTCCCTGAACACCGTCCGTCGCCTCGCCAAGGCCGTCCGTGAAGCCGGTTCCCTGCCGATGGGGTACGCCGCGGTCTACGCGATCGGGCGTGAACACTGGGACGAGTGGCGTGGCGACGGTCTCTACCGCGCCGACGGCTCTCCATGGACGCTCGGTGACGATTTCCTCTGGAACGTCGATCCGACCAGCCACCGGTGGCTGGAGCACTTCACGCGGGAGCTCGAGGCGGCGCGCGACGTCGGATTCGCCGGGTTCCATCTCGACCAGTACGGGTCGCCAAAGCGTGCGCTGCGCCAAGACGGCAGTGACGTCGACTTGGCCACGGCGTTCCCTGCGTTGATCGACACGGTCGCTGCGCGCGTTCGAGGAGCGCGTCTAATTTTCAACAACGTCAACGACTTCCCAACTTGGGCGACGGCCGGCACCAACCAAGACGCGACCTACATTGAAGTCTGGGCGCCGCACGACCGCCTCGCACACCTTGCCGAGCTTGTGTCAAAGGCAAAGTCAATGGCGCGTGACAAGCCGGTGATCCTTGCCGCATACCTGTCGACGTATGCCCGAGACGAGCGCGCTGGAACGGCCGCCGAGGAGCTTCAACTCGCGACGGTGTTCTCTCACGGGGGCACGGTGCTCCTCCACGGCGAAGAGGACGCGGCACTGACGGAGGCGTACTACGTCTCGCACAAGCGGCTCGGCCGTGAGAGCCAGGCAACTGCGCGCCGCTATTTCGATTTTGCGGTTCGATACGGCGATCTCCTGTTCGACCCTACGGCGGTCGACGTGACGCGGACCCACACCGGGGGTCAGAACCACGAGGTCAGGATCAAGGCGCCCGTTCGAACGGCGACGGACTGCGAGGCCGGCACGCTCTGGACGCGCGTCGTCCACACGAGTCGTGGCCTGATCATCAGCTTGATCGACCTGTCGTCACAAGACGACGAGCTCTGGGACGCCCCGAAGGCGACGAGCCAGGTCCTCAGCGGCGTCGAACTTTTCGTCGAGCGCTCGGCTGCGTCGGCGCCGCTGTTCCTGTTCGCGGCACCGAACGACGCGCCCAGGCTTCGACCGCTCGATGCGGAGCTTGACGGCAACCACGATCAAGTCGCCGTCCCGCCGTTCCGAACGTGGGCACTCGTCTGGGTCCGCGAAGTGTGATCGTCCACCGGCCGCTCGGTTGCGGCCACCCATACCTCCTCGACCGCGACCAGCGGATTCCCGTGTACCCACTCGCCGGCGACCCGCTCGAGTTGCGTGCGACGACGTCACCGGCGGCGACAGGCGTCAGAGCCGAGCTTGAACGCGACGGCCTGATTTCGCGGCTCGAGGGGACGCAGGAATCAGCACACTCAGACGAGATCGGTCCGTACGCGGCCCCACGCAACGGTGCCGCGCGACATTTCGAGGGGAGTGCGCGAGTGGGCGTTGCCGGTGTCAGCGCGCGGACGAGCTGGCGTGTCGTTGTCGATGGAGCCGACGTTGATCGCCCGTTCCGCTACCGCTTCGTCACCGACGACGGCGAGGCGACGCCGTGGTACGACGTGGTTCCCGCGGTGTGGGAGAGAGGACCGCTGGCGGTCGAACATTTCGGTGAGATCTCGGACGACCTGCGGAGCCGTCTCATCCCGGAGAGCGTCGAATGGCTTCGGGTGGGAGCAGTCAGTCTGCGGGCGCGGTTCAAACTCAGCCTCCGCCACGGGGAGCACGTCGTCGGCTTCGGCGAGCGGTTCAATGCCCTCGACCAGCGCGGACGCGCACTCGACACCGTCGTCTTCGAGCAGTACAAGGGCCAGGGCGCGCGTACCTATTTGCCGACGCCGTTCGCGTACGTCCTCGGCGAGTCCACGTGCGGATTCCATGTCGCGACCAGCCACCGCTGCTGGTTCGACGTCGGCGTGGCCGACGCCGACATTATCGGCGTCGAGGTCGACCTCGACGGCGATGGACGCCTTACGCTCGAGCTCTACGGCGGCGACCCCCGCAAGATCCTGGCGGAGTTCCTGACGCGGCACGGGCCCCCGAAGCTCCCGCCGGAATGGGTGTTCGAGCCGTGGATGAGCAGCAATGAGTGGAACATGCAGAAACGCGTGCTCGAGCAGGTACGGCGAAGCGAGCGCGAGGGGATCCCGGCCGGTGTCATCGTGATCGAGGCGTGGAGCGACGAGGAGACGTTCGTCGCGTTCGCCGATGCGCAGTCCGACGTGCATCCGGACGGATCGCCGCACCGACTCGGTGACTTCACCTTCCCGCCCGACGGCGCCTGGCCCGATCCGAAGGCGATGGTCGACGAGCTGCACCGCCGCGGCGTGAGGGTGCTGCTCTGGCAGATCCCGCTCGTCAAAGCGGACCCACCGCCCGCAAGCCAGGCAGCTGCCGACTGGGAGGCGATGATCGCGCGCGGGTACCAGGTCCGCCAGGAAGACGGTTCGGCGTATCGCAACCGGGGCTGGTGGTTTCCGCGCTCGCTGCTCGTCGACTTCACGAACGAAGAGGCGCGCGCGTGGTGGCTTGCGAAACGGCGTTACCTCGTGGACGAGCTCGGGATCGACGGGTTCAAGACCGACGGCGGTGAGCACGCGTGGGGGAGGGATCTCCGCTACGCGGACGGGACGCGCGGAAGCGAGACGAACAACCGGTATCCGGTGTTGTATGCGGCTGCATACCACGAGCTCTTCGCGCACGCGGGCCGCGAGGGAACAACATTCAGCCGCGCCGGCTTCACCGGCTCCGCCGCATACCCCTGTCACTGGGCAGGAGACGAAGATTCGACGTGGGAGGCGTTTCGCGCGTCGCTCACGGCCGGCATCACCGCCGGGGCCAGCGGAATCTTCTTCTGGGGATGGGACCTTGCCGGCTTTTCCGGCGAGCTCCCGCCCCCCGAGCTCTATCTCCGTGCTGCGGCGGCTGCGTGCTTCTGCCCGATCATGCAGTACCACTCGGAGTTCAACGAGCACGGGCGGCCGTCACGCGACCGGACCCCTTGGAACATCGCGGAGCAGACGGGCGACGCTCGCGTCATCCCGATCTACAGGCGTTTCGCGACGTTGCGGACACGGCTCATCCCATACTTGGCCGAACAGGCACGGCTATCGGTGGCGCGAGCCGCGCCCCTCATGCGCGCGCTCTTCTTCGAGTGGCGCGACGACGAGCGAATCTGGGACTTCCCTCTCCAGTATCTGCTCGGAGACGAGCTACTCGTCGCGCCGGTGACCGCGCCTGGGATTACGACGATGAGGCTCTACGTCCCTTTCGGTGAATGGGTCGACGCATGGCGCGACGAAGTCGTCATCGGCCCGACGCCGATCGAGCGCGACGTTCCTCTCTCGGAAATCCCGGTCTACGTACGTGCGCGGGCCCGCGAGCAGCTTGTGACGCTGTTCTCAGGGATCGAGGAACCGCCAATGATTACCGACGTGCTCTCGCGAGACGAGTTATGTCCGTCGAATCACCGGGACTTACCCGAGCCGCCGCCGTAGGTCGACCTGGTGCAACAGCGTCAACTGCGCATTGACGGCGTGAACGACACGCTCGCGCTGATCGTGGCCCCAAGATGCTGAGTCAGTCATTTCCGCCCCGGCCGGCAGGCCCTTCAGGCCGTCGCCCTGTCTGCTCGCTTATATGTACACGCGCGCGGGATCGAGTAGCCGGCTCACACGGCTCGTTCTTCGAAGCTATGTGCGAGGCCCGAGGTTGCCACTCGTGACACCGTGGGTGCCGTAGCGCCTCGGGCGCCATCCCTGCAACCTGTCCCCAAAACCTGTCCCCAGTTCGGCGAGCCTCCACTCACGCAGCAGACCGCTATCGGTTGGCCTTTGTTCAAGCGGGTTCTGGCGGGCCGCCAGTCTCACGAGATCGTCGATGCCCTCCGCGCCAGGGAGGTGCTCCGTCGTCTCGGCCAACGTGCCAACGTGTCGATTTGCAGGCGCTTTGTCGGCGACTAGCGATCTTCAACGGCTGTCCCCGTGGCCTACAGGGAAGTGCTCTGCGGTATCGCCTCAGACAACAGAACTAGGCGATTTGCAGGTATTTCCTCTGACTGAGAGCCCTCTTCCGGACTCGAACCGGAGACCCCCTCCTTACCATGGAGGTTCTGGGGCGGTAACGGCGGGCACGGCCGGGCAATCGCGGCCACGATTTTCCTGCAAATTGCGTCTTCACGGTGTGTCTTGGGTGTCCGCGCGTGCCCGCGCGTGCCCAACCTGATGTACCCGTCTCGTACCCGCGGAGTGTTGTCTGTTCTCAAAACCGTTAACGAACTGGGCGGCGAGAAATGTGCGCCGGTTGTGAGCTAACGCTTCGCGTCGGGCGCGCCTCCTGGCGTCGCTCGCGAGTCGGCGCTATCTTCGCCTCGACGCTTCCTTTCATCCGTGTTCGCCGACCCGCAGCGGTCGCGCCTGAGAGGTTGCGTCCACATTTGACGCGACCGCGGGTCAGGAGGGAGCGAGCGCGATGGCGACTTCGGTCGCCGTCCAGGGCGCGGAGATCGATTTCGCCCGACCGCCGAAGCCTTATTTGCTCCTGGCTATCGCACTCGCCGGGTGCGCGGCGGCTGCATTTACGGTTGTTTCCGCGCTAGAGAGCGACTATCTGACCGAGCCCGGTGTGCGGGCCGCATTCGCCGTTTGGGTGATCCTCCCGTATATCTTCGGCGGACTGATCGCCTGGTGGCGCCGGCCCGAGAATCGTTTCGGCCCGCTGATGATCTTCGCAGGATTCGGCACTTTCCTCGCGTTCCTTGGCTGGTCGAACGTCGATGTTCTGCACACCATCGGGCAGACGCTCAACCTTCTGCCGCCGATCCTCTTTCTGCACGTCTTCCTCGCCTTCCCGAGCGGCCGGCTGGAGCGGCCGTTCGAGCGGGCCGTCGTTGCGGCCGCCTACGTCACGGGGATCGGCCTCGGCATTGTCCGGATGCTGCTTGGCGGCTTCGGGCCCAACGGTGTGTTCGAGCTCACGACTGAGCCGGGTGCGGCCGACGTCTTGGAGCGCGTTCAGCTGGTAACGAGCAGCGCGTGCGCCCTGGCCGGGATCGGTGTGCTCGTCGCGCGGAGGCTCGGCGCGGGTCGTCCGCTGCGCCGCTCGCTGGCGCTCCTCACCGATTCCTTTGCCATCGGGCTCTTGATGATCGCCGTCCTGGCGATGAGGGCCGCCGTCGGGGCACCCGGGCACGTGACGATCCAGCGGCTCACCTACTTCGTGGTTGGGCTTGCGCCCTTCGCGTTTGTGATCGGGCTCCTTCAGGCGCGGCTGGCCCGCTCGTCCGTCGGCAACCTGTTCGTGGAGCTGCGTGCGGATCCGGCGCCCGCTGATCTCCGCGGCGCGCTCGCACGCGCGCTTCGTGATCCGTCGCTGACGCTTGCGTACTGGCTGCCCGAGTTCGGGAGCTACGCCGATCACGATGGCCGCGCGGTGGAATTGCCGAATTCAGACGGGCGGCGGTCGGTGCGACTCATCGAGCGCGACGGCGTACAGGTGGCCGCGCTGGTGCACGATCCTGCGCTGAGGGATGAGCCCGAACTCCTGGATGCGGTCACGGCGGCTGCCGGAATCGCGATCGAGAAATCGCAGTTGAACGTCGAGCTGCGAGCTCGCGTCGAAGAGCTACGCGGCTCGCGCGCGCGGATTGTCGAAGCCGGTCAACGGGAGCGGCAACGATTGGAGCGCAATCTGCATGACAGCGCCCAGCACCGGCTCGTTGCGCTCTCGCTCCAGTTGAGTCTGCTCGAGGAGCAGCTCGCCGGCGACCGCAGCGCGGCGGCGCAGCTGGAACACGCGCGTCACGAGATCGACACGTCGTTGGACGAGCTGCGTGAGATCGCGCGTGGGATTCACCCCGCGGTGGTCAGCGGACATGGGCTCGCGGTCGCGCTCGGGGAGCTCGCGGCGCGTGCGCCGGTCCCGGTCCACTTGAGCGTGAAGATCGAGGGACGTCTCCCGGAGGAAGTCGAGGTGGCTGCCTACTACCTGATCTCGGAGAGCCTCGCGAACATCGGGAAGTACGCCCAGGCATCGTCGGCCACGATCGAGGTCGCGCGCGGTGACGGACACATTCGCGTCGAGGTCGTCGACGACGGGATCGGGGGGGCCGATACCGAGGGCGGCTCCGGTCTGCGCGGCCTGGCCGACCGTGTGGAGGCGCTCGGCGGCCGGCTTCAGGTCTGGAGTCCGCGTGGCGGCGGCACGCGCGTGAGGGCGGAGATTCCGTGCGCGTTGTGATCGCCGAGGACGGCGTCCTGCTCCGGGAGGGATTGGCGCAGCTGTTAACGGCGCGCGGATTCGACGTCGTCGGCAGCTGCGACAACGCAGATCGTTTGCTTCGGCTCGTCCGTAGTTACTCGCCCGATGTCGCGATCGTCGACATTCGCTTGCCGCCGACACATAGCGACGAGGGGCTGCGGGCGGCGCTGGAGATCCGTTCCGAATTTCCGTCGGTCGGTGTCCTCGTGCTCTCGCAGTACGTCGAGCTCGGGCTCGCGATGAAGCTGCTCGCCGACTCCGCCGAGGGCGTGGGCTATCTGCTCAAGAACCGAATCAACGACGTGACGGAGTTCCTCGCGGCCGTGGAACGGGTCGGCGCCGGCGGCTCGGCGATCGACCCGGTCATCATCTCCACGCTCGTCTCGAAACGGCGCAGCGACGATCCGCTCGCCGCTCTGACGCCGCGCGAGCGCGAGATCCTCGTGCTGATGGCGGAGGGACGGTCGAACCAGGGGATCGCGGATCGGCTGGTGATCACCCTTCGGGCGGTCGAGAGGCACGTCTCCACGATCTTCAGCAAGCTCGGCCTCCCCTCAACCGGGACCGAGTCGCGCCGGGTTCTTGCGGTACTGCTCTACCTGGGCTCCTGACGCGCCCCGTCCGCGACACCAGACGAGAGAAAACCGGCCCCTAAGAAACAAGTTTTCCGGCTTCCGATGCGCTGCCGCCGCTGCGAGCCTAGCGATGTCCCCGCACAGCGGTAGGAGCAGCGATGAGAACGCGCGTTATCCAGAACGAGCCCGAGGATCCGCGGAGCCCGCGATCCTCCTCCGCGCCGCCGGAGGCGGAGCCGCATTCAACCGAGCAGGCCGGCTGGATCGGGCGTTGGAGTCCGCGACAGCGGAGGATCGCGATCTGGGCGGCGCTGGCCGCGGTGGTCCTCGGTGCTGCGTACGTTGTGACCAGGCCCGGTTCCGACACTCCCGCCGCCAACGGGGCGGGCGCCGGTCCCGAGTTCGCCGCGATCGAGCGCTTCGTCCGCAAAGAGATGGCGGCGCAGCGAATCCCCGGACTCGCGCTCGGCATCGTCAAGGGCGACCGGATCGCCTACCTGCGTGGCTTCGGCAAGGCAGACGAATCCGGGCGGGCGGTGACGCCGCAAACGCCGTTCATCCTCGGCTCGGTGAGCAAGTCGTTCACGGCCCTCGCGATCATGCAGCTGGTCGAGGCGGGGAAGATCGAGCTTGACGCGCCCGTGCAGCGCTACCTCCCCTGGTTCCGAGTCGCCGACGAGGAGGCTTCCGCGCAGATCACCGTCCGACACCTCCTGAACCAGACGAGCGGGCTTTCCACCAAGACCGGGCGCTCGTTCAATGGCAGCGGCGACACGAGTGACGCTGCGCTCGAAACGGCGGTTCGCAAACTTCGCAGCGCAGAGCCGACTGCACCAGTTGGCGAGAAGCACCAGTACAGCACGATCAACTACTCCGTTCTGGGGCTGATCGTGCAGACCGTCACCGGACGCTCCTACGAGAGCTACGTGGAGGCAGCGATCTTCGACCCGCTGCAGATGCGCGACTCGTTCACCTCCGAAGCCGCCGGGGAGCAGGATGGCCTGGCGACCGGCCACAACTACTGGTTCGGCAGGCCGAGTGCGGCCGATTTGCCCTACAACCGCAGGCTGATCCCGGCCGGTTACCTGATCTCCAGCGCCGAGGACATGACCCACTACCTGATCGCCCAGTTGAACGGCGGTCGGTACCGCACGGCCTCGGTGCTCTCGCCGGCGGGAGTCGCCGAGCTCCACCAGCCCGGCGCCCCGACGCCGAAGACCGGCACCTCCTACGCCATGGGCTGGTTCGTCGGCCCGATCAACAAGATCCCCGCGATCTACCACCAGGGCGAGGTCCCCAATTTCCACGCCAACGCCGTGCTCGTCCCCGAGAGCCGGACGGGAGTCATCGTCCTGATGAACGCACAGAACAATGTCGACCTCTTCTCCGTGGATCGCATGGCGACGATCTCTGAGGGCGTGACGAGTCTGCTCGAGGGGCGCGAGCCTTCCCCACCGCCATCGAGCATCGTCAGCTTCCTGATCTACGCGGTGCTCTTCGCGGTCATCGTCCTCCAGCTGCGCGGGATGACTCGGTCCGTGGTGGCTCTGCGCCGTGGCGGCCGGGTCGGCCCGTGGTGGCGGATCGCGCTCTCACTAGCGGTGAGCCTTGCCTGGGCACTCCTCGTGCTGGTGCTCTTGCCCAAGCAGTTCGGGGTGTCGCTCCGCGTGCTTGCCCAAGGATTTCCGGACCTCGCCTACATCCTCATCATCAGCGGCGTGGTCGCCCTCGTCTGGGGCCTCGTCAGGGCGACCTGGGCGTACTCGACGCTCCGCAACGCGAGGCGGAGCGAGCGCGCTGCCCCGGTCTCTGCGACCTGAGCAAAAGCAGCTTGAGAGAGAAAGGAGCAGTCGTGCAGACCGTCGTTATTCAGGAGGAACCGCAAGATGGCGCTCGGCCGGCCGCGGTCGTGACCGCGACCGGTATCACGCGCCGCTACGGCGAGGGCGACACCGCAGTCGACGCGCTCCGCGGCGTCTCGCTCGAGATCGCGAGGGGGAAGCTGACCGCCGTGATGGGCCCGTCGGGCTCGGGCAAGTCGACCTTGATGCACATTCTGGCCGGTCTCGACAAGCCGACGGAGGGCAAAGTCACGATCGCCGGCACCGAGATCACGGAGCTGAATGACACGCAGCTGACGCGGCTGCGCCGGGAGCACATCGGCTTCATCTTCCAGTTCTTCAACCTGCTGCCGATGCTGACGGCGCGGGAGAACATCGTTCTGCCGCTCAACCTGGCCGGCACGTCCTCGAAGAACGGCTGGGTCGAAGAGCTGAGCGCGAAGGTCGGGCTCACCGAGCGGCTCTCGCACCGGCCGGCCGAGCTGTCGGGCGGTCAGCAGCAGCGCGTCGCGATCGCCCGCGCGCTCGTCTCCAGGCCGACGGTGATGTTCGCGGATGAGCCGACGGGCAACCTCGACTCGACCACGAGTGGGGAGATCCTCGAGCTGCTGCGCGACTCGGTGGCGAGCCTTGGCCAGACGACCGTGATGGTCACCCATGACGCGCACGCGGCGGCGATCGCCGACCGCGTCCTCTTCCTCGCCGACGGCAAGATCGTCAAGGACATCGGCTCCTGCTCCGCCCACAGGATCCTCGAGGTCATCGAGGAGGTGAGCGGAAGATGATCGGGGTCGCCCTAAAGGGACTGCTCGGCCGCAAGCTGCGCGCCGCGCTGACGGCGTTCGCGATTGTGCTCGGGGTCGCGATGATCAGCGGCAGCTTCGTGCTCACCGACACGCTTGACAACATCCTCGACGGCGTCTACAGCGAGTCGTACAAGACGAGCGACGCCGTCATCAGCTCCGAGGAGGCGGTCAACACCGGCGACGACACCCGTGAGGCGCCGGCCTTCTCAGCCGATGTGCTGAGCAAGGTCGAGAGCCTGCCCGGGGTCAGCCTCGCCCAGGGATCGATCGACGATCAGGTGAGGTTGGTCGACGAGAACGGCGACGCGCTCGGGAAGGCGGGGAACGGCACCGCGGTGGGCGTTGACCCCTCCGCCGACCAGAGCCTGAACCCGGTCAAGCTCGTCACAGGGCAGTGGCCGCGCGGCGACGGGCAGGTTGCGATCGACAAGACGACCGCGGAGAAGCAGGACTTCCAGATCGGCGATACCGTGGGTGCGTTCGGAGAAGGCCCCGTTCAGCGGTACCGGGTGAGCGGAATCGTCCGTTTCGGTTCGATCGACTCGATCGGCAGCGCGACGATCACCGTCTTCGACCTTCGGACCGCCCAGCGGCTATTCGCCAAGCAGGGCAAGCTCGACCTGATTCGCGTCCAGGCCAAGGACGGCGTGTCGGATGCCGAGTTGCTGGGTCAGATCCGCCCGCTTCTCTCCGCGACGACGCAGGTGAAGAGCGCGGCCGCCCAGGCGAGCTCGGACAGCAAGGACGACCAGGCGGGAACGGACGCTCTGAAGTACCTCCTGATCGGATTCGGAGGCATCGCGCTGTTCGTCGGCAGCTTCGTGATCGCGAACACGCTCGCGATCACGGTCGCGCAGCGGATGCGCGAGCTGGCCACCCTGCGAACGCTCGGCGCCTCGCGGCGTCAAGTGCTCGGCTCGGTCGTGCTCGAGTCGGTCGTCGTTGGGATCATCGGCTCGATCGTCGGGCTCTTCCTCGGGCTCGCGATCGCAATCGGCCTCAAGCAGCTCCTCGAGGCGACCGGCTTCGAGCTGCCAAGTGGTCGGATCGTCTTCACCACGCGGACGATCGTCGTCAGCCTCGCGGTGGGGACGTCGATCGCGCTGCTGGCGAGCCTGCGGCCGGCGTTCCGCGCCACCCGGATAGAGCCGATCGCGGCCGTCCGCGAGGGCGCGGTGATGCCCACCTCCCGCTTCGCCCGCTGGGCGCTGCCGGCCTCGGCGACTATCGCCGCGGCCGCCGTCGCGCTCTTCTCCTACGGCGTCTTCGCGGACGGCATCGACACCAAGCTGCGGCTGGTGGCGCTCGTGATCGGCGTCCTGCTTCTGTTCGTCGCCGTGGCCATGGTCGCGTCGCGCGTCGTACGTCCGCTCGCCTTCCTGCTCGGCGCCCCCGGGGCACGCCTCGGCGGCAGCGCCGGAGCGCTGGCCCGCCAGAACGCCGTGCGAAACCCGGCCAGGACGGCCTCCACGGCGGCCGCGGTGATGATCGGGCTCGCACTGATCACCTTCGTCGCGATGA
>WNGE01012355.1_pt1 | contig 18146 bp, 11 predicted proteins | sample 5400651 | NCBI WGS metagenome assembly WNGE01 (sample SAMN13153370, study PRJNA577476) | soil metagenome | isolation source: 60 cm soil or saprolite under grassland replicate 2 | place: USA:California | collected 2016-06-15
CTGTTCCCCGGCACTCCCGCGGTCGATGAATTTCCCATTGATATTTGGGAACGGCTCAGGGCGCAGGTTCTCGCCAAAAAGGGAGCCCACCTGTTACGTCATGCGTCGAATCGTGGTGACGCCGATCTGCGCAAGGCGATTGCGGTCTACTTATGCGATTCTAGAGCAGCGCGCTGTCATCCCGATCGGATCGTGATCGTGGCCGGAATGCAGCAGGCGATGGTGATGAGCGCAATGGCTTTGCTAAATCCGGGTGAAACTGCGTGGATCGAAGATCCAGGCTGTTACCAAGCCCGGACGGCCTTTGCTTTCGCCGGCGCAACAGTAGTTCCAAGACCAATCGACCAAGAGGGAATCGTTATCGCGCGATCGCCCAAAGCACTGCTGCCGAGGATCATTTTTGTAACGCCTTCGAATCAATTTCCAATGGGCGTGACAATGAGTGTCGAGCGCAGGACTGCCTTGCTCGATTTTGCGCGTGCCAGCGATGCTTTTATACTCGAATATGATTACAATAAGGAGTTCCGCTTTACTGGTCCGCCGCTGCCCAGTTTGCAGGGACTCGATAGCTCCGACCGGGTGATTTACGCGGGGACGATGGGTAAAATTCTTTATCCCTCCCTGCACCTTGGCTACATCGTTGCGCCAGAACAGTTGGTCGATTCGATGGCCAAAATCCGAAGCGCGATGGACCAGCATTCGCCGGAGATCGATCAGGCAACGCTGGCACGATTCATCACCGAAGGGTTCTTCCTGAGCCACGTCAAACGGATGCGGAAACTGTATTCGGAACGAAGAGATTTCTTTATCGAGCAATTTAACAAGTTACTCGGTGATCGTTTTATTCTTCAGATTCCGGAGGCTGGATTGCACTTCGTCGCCTGGCTCCGGCGCGAAGCCGATTTCGCGGGGGTCGCGCGTGTCTGCGCCGAGATTGGAATCAAACCATCATCGCTATCATCTTTTTGCATTCAGGCGAAGCTAAAGCCAGCGCTTGTTTTCGGTTTTGCGGCCTGGACGCCAGCACAAATTCGGGAAAGCTTAATGAAACTCGCGGCGTCACTCAAATCTTTGAACTGATCGGCATCGAACCATTGTCCAGAGCTGGTTCTCGCAACACTTAGTAGAGCAGGAGGGCCTGGCCAGTTTGTGATTTTTCCGTGAAATGTGGCGGGAGTTAACTACGTTTGATGAAGAAATGGGTTGGGGGAGATTTAAGATAGGAACGTGCATCCCAGTTTAGCCAATTCGCGATTAGTGGACAAATCGCTCGGCGAGAAACGCCGCCGCCGTTCGATCATGGCATTCGAAATGATTCGGCTCGATCGGACTGCTCGCGAACCGCTCCACCAACAACTCTACCGGCAAATTCGTGATGAATTGGTATCGGGAAACTTTAGCGACAACTCTTCTCGACTTCCCTCTTCTCGAGAGCTCGGAAGGCCCATGCGCAGATAGAACGCCCACTTCGCATTTCCGATCGCGTGAAAGCAATTCCGGATAAGCGTGTGGGAAAACAGTTTGATCTCGGGATATCCGAAGCCGCAGCGGGCGTCTCGTTAATTTCCGGCCATCCGGCAGTCGATGAATTTCCAATAGCAATTTGGGAAGGCCTTAGAGCACAGGTTCTCGCCAAGAAGGGAGCCGCCTTATTGCGGTATGCGTCCAATCGCGGCGACGCCGACCTTCGCAAGGCAATCGCAGCTTACTTGTGCGATTTTAGAGGAGCGCACTGTGGCCCGGACCAAGTCGTAATCGTGGCGGGAATGCAACAGGCGATGCTCATGAGCGCAATGGCCTTGCTCAATCCGGGTGAAGCCGCATGGATTGAAGACCCAGGCTTTCACATGGTCCGAAGGACTTTGGTTTTAGCCGACGCGACAGTGGTTCCAAGGCCCATCGACCCGGAAGGAATTGTGATCGCGCGGTCGTCCAAACAACCGTTGCCGAGAATCATTTACACGACGCCTTCCCATCAATTTCCCCTCGGAGTCACGATGAGTTTCCGCCGAAGGACAGCCCTGATCGATTTTGCGCGCGCCAACGACGCTGTTGTCTTCGAAGACGATTACAACTCGGAGTTCCGCTTTGCCGGTCCTCCGCTTCCATGTTTGCAGGGCCTCGACAACTCAGGTCGAGTGATCTACGCGGGGACGATGAGTAAGATCCTCTATCCCTCCCTGCGTTTGGGCTACGTCGTTGCGCCAGAACGGTTGGTAGATTCGATGGCCAAGATCCGGAGCGTGATGGATCAACACTCCCCTGCGATTGACCAGGCAACCCTCGCTCGATTCATAACGGAAGGATTTTTCCTCAGCCATGTCAAACGGATGCGAAAACTCTATGCCGATCGGAGAGAGTTCTTCATCAAAGAATTCAACAAATTGCTCAATGAGCACTTCGTTCTTCAGATCCCGGAAGCCGGACTAAACTTCGTTGCCTGGCTTCGTCGCGAAGCAGATTTCGCAAGGGTCGCGCGTGTCCGCGCCCAGATCGGAATCAAACCATCACCGCTATCATTTTATTGCATCCAGGCGAAGCTCAAGCCGGCGTTCGTGTTCGGGTTTGCGGCCTGGACGCCAGCCCAGATTCGGGAAAGCCTGGGTAAACTCGCCTCCGCACTCAAGACCAAGAGAATTTAATCTTGAGTTGTTAGTGCTTCTCGTGCGCCAGACACTCTTCTTATCGGCGATGAGGCCGCTTCTCCGTTAGAGGAAGCCACCATCGAAGTTGCATTGAAGTTCTTCAGATAGCTGCGCGGCTTTGCTCCAAATCTCCGTTCGAATGCGCGCCGAAATGCTTGCGGATCTGAGAAACCAACGGAGGCAGCAATGGTATCGAGAGTTCGCTTCGGAACAGAAAGGCGTCGCTTTGCCTCATTGACGCGCAGCATTTCCACGAACTCAGCTGGCGTGTTGCCGAATACACTTTTGAAGGCGCGATTAAAGTGGCCGGGAGACATGCACATTCTCTGCGCCAGAGCGTTAATCGACAGGTCTTCATGCAAATTTCGCATGATCCAAGGAATGAGTTCTGCAAAGCGATCAGTCGGTTGACTGTCAAACACGGAGGGCTTGGGCAGCTTTCCGTGGCCATTCCCGTTCACCGATGACGTCACGAACTCCTGCGCGGCGGCCAATGCCACATGCGGGCCATAGTCCTCTTCGATCAAAGCGAGCGAAAGATCTACAGCTGCACAAGGACCTGAAGAAGTATAAAACGCGCCGTCTTTAACGAGAGGCCTTCTGGGATCAACTCGCAGCTTCGGGAAACGCCGCATCACATCGCTGGCGTGACGCCAATGAGTGGTGGCTTCGCGACCATCGAGCAATCCAGTTGGAGCCAAACCATAAATTCCATCGCCGATCGCAGCGATGCGCCGCGTCCGATTTACATAGGCCACGATCCAATCGGCAATCCTTTCACTAACCACAGATCGCCGGAGCCCGTGACCACCTGGGACGACAATCGTGTCTAACTCGGGCGCGGTTTCGAGGGTATTCTCTGGGGTGAAAGTGATTCCCGATTCAGCTCGAAAACATTCGGAAGTAAAGCCGATCGTGCAGATCTGGTAACATGAAATCCGATTGCCGTAGCCGCCATCGAGGACCGCAGCTGAAAAAACATCCGCGGAGCCAGCCAGGTTTGATGCAGCAACGCCTTCAAAACCAACAAAGCCAATCCGCTTTGGAACCATTGTCTCAAGTAGCATATGCCGACCTTCGAACCGGCCGGTAGGACATAGAACCGACATTGCAAGCCATCGACATCGATCTTCAAATCGTGACCTGCAAGCAACGCGTTATCGCCTTCCACCCGGGGAGACCGTCAGGTCGTCACAAAGATGTTGCAGTGGCAGCCAGCGCTACGATGGCCGCCACACGTTGTGGCTCGTCGGTTGCGACGTTGTGAGCTTGCGTTCAATTAAGGCTTTAACCTTGTTGAATTCATTGGCGCGGGACGCAGGTCCGTAGCGAGTCTGGGTCACAATCTCGTGGGCTCGGGTCAACTCGCCGCGCTCCACGTAGGCCACCGCCTTCGCAGCTGTCACGTTGGCCTTCTTATCGTCGCGCACCAGACTCATCGAGTAGTCAAAGGCAGCTTCGATTTCAGCTGACCGAACTGCGCCTGGTGATAAATCGCCCGCCAAGGCCTGCGGTTCGATTTCTCTCTCGAGACGAAAAAGGCTCGATTGCGGAAGATCCGCCACGAATCTGAAGTAATCGCGAAGCCGAAATGTCAGAAAGTGGATCCACGGGGCGAAACAATGCGGAAAGTCCTGATGAGCGACATAGCTTTTGGCAGGGACCAGGTGCAAAAAAAAGTTCGACGCGATCGCAGTGGCCACCTCGGGAGACTTCATCGCGTCGATGAAAAGAAATTCGATCGGGCCGTGTTCCCAGCGCGCGTGTCTCAGATCTTCTTCGTGGATGACGATGTAGTCTCGCCAATTCTGTGTGCGCCGCAGGAACTCGGGCAAAAAACTCCCCCCAATAGTAAACAATCCTTCCACTTCTTTTCCCCTGGCCCGGGCTTCATAGCGTTTGTTCCAAATGAAAAGATCATAAGCATATATCTGCTTGCGATTTGCTTTGCGGTTTAGCTCAAGGCCTTCAGCCAGGGCGATAGTTGTTGCGCCGAGAAAGCAACCAAGATCGACAATCGCCCCCACTCCGCGGTAACGCTGTGCGGCATAGTTTCTGAGCCACCGCTGTTCCGGGTGCGAGGTCATCCCGAATTCCCACGTCCGCCCCAACTTGCGAAGGTGCAACCGGGTTCTCAGCCCGAATAATTCTGCAAAACCGCGCATGGGCTTTGCTCAGGACGACAAATTGCTCCAATCGAGCACGATTTTGCCGGAGTTGCCGGATTTCATCAGCTCGATGGCTTCTTTGAATTGGTTGTAGGGAAACCGGTGCGTGATGACCGGCGAGATATCGAGGCCGCTTTGGATCATGGCGGTCATTTTGTACCAGGTTTCATACATCTCGCGGCCGTAAATTCCCCTCAGCGTCAGCGCGCTGAACACCACTGTGTTCCAATCGATGGCGGCGTTGCCAGGCATGATGCCAAGCAGCGCGATCTTCCCGCCGTGAAACATGTTCGGCAAAATGTCGGCCAACGCTTTCGGGTTGCCGGACATTTCCAGTGCGACATCGAAGCCTTCTTTCATCCCGAGCTTGTTCATCGCATCTGTCATTTTCTCAGTCCGCACATCCAGTGCGAGATCAGCGCCCATTTTTCGCGCGAGATCCAGCCGGTACGGATTTACGTCGGTGATGACAACGTGGCGCGCGCCGGCACGTTTGCAGATTGGAATGGCCATGCAACCGATCGGCCCCGCACCGGTTATGAGCACATCTTCGCCAACCAAATCGAATGAGAGCGCGGTGTGCACAGCATTGCCGAGCGGATCGAAACAGGAAAGCACATCCAGCGGAATAGACGAATCGGCGTGCCAACAGTTGTCCTGTGGAATCGCTACGAATTCCGCCCACGCACCAGGGCGATTCACGCCCACGCCCTGCGTGTTTGGGCAAAGATGACGGCGACCGGCCAGACAATTGCGGCAATGTCCACAGGTGATGTGTCCCTCGCCCACAACGAGATCGCCGCGCGCAAAGCCTTTTACGTGATCGCCGACAGCATCAACGACGCCGACAAACTCGTGGCCAATCGTCATCGGCACAGGGATCGTTTTCTGCGCCCACGCATCCCAATTATAGATATGGACGTCAGTCCCGCAGATCGAGGCCTTCAACACACGAATGAGCACGTCGTCGCCCTTAGCTTCTGGAACAGGAACCTCTTCAAGCCAGAGACCCGGCTCGGCTTTGGCCTTTACGACGGCCTTCATCATCTTTTGCACAACGGAAAACTAGGTGAAGCCTGGGGCGAAGTCGAACGGGACCAATACATCGAATGGGACTGCGCGACGCGGCGACTCATCTTGGCTTGCGCCCAGTTCGTTCCTTAGGAATGATGCACATGCATGCCCGTGACTCTTGAGCAAACCGGGACAAACGTGATCACGTCCCGTTCCGCGTTCATTCTGCGATTCGCCAGCACGATCGCGCTTTGGACGGTCGCGCTGCTGATCATGTTCTCCGGATACGAGATCTTGTTTTGGCTGTTGATCAGTGTGTTCGGGATGATCGGGCTCCTGGAATTTTATCGGATGCTCGATCACAAGGGACTCCCCAATTTCAAAATCACCGGAATGATTTGCGGCGCAGTCATGCTCGCCGGCAGTTTTTATTACTTTTCCAAAATCGGGCCGGCGGGTTCCTACGATTTCGAAGTCGCGGTCCTGCTTTTTTTCCTGCTGACCGTCTTCGGGCGACAAATGTTTGCGCGACTGCGACACGACGAGCCGTTGCAAACGATGGCTTACACGTTGTTCGGTCTGCTCTATGTCCTTTGGCTTTACAACTTCATCACCAAGATCGTTTATCTGACTCCGCGTTCGAGCGGCGGCCAGCTGACTGGGCAGTTTTACGTCTTGTACCTGATCGCGGTCACAAAATTTGCAGACATGGGCGCTTATCTGACCGGCAGCGCGATCGGGCGTCATCTGATGGTGCCGCACATCAGCGGCAAGAAAACCTGGGAAGGTTTCTTTGGCGCCATTGTTTTTGCGCTGCTGTGCAGCCTGGCACTGTTTAAACTAATGCCTGGCCATTTGGCGGCACTGACCTGGACTCACGCAACGATTTTGGGATTGCTCCTCGGATTCGCCGCAGTGCTCGGCGACCTGGCCGAATCCATCATCAAGCGCAGCACTGACGTAAAGGACTCGGGAAATCTTCTCCCGGGAATTGGCGGCGCGCTCGATCTTCTGGATAGTCTGCTTTTCACCGCGCCACTGTTGTTTTTCTATCTGCGATTGATCATTCGCGTGTCATAACACGAATGAACACAAATTTACACGAAGAGGAGAAGATTTGCCTGCGAATGACGCGAATAGAAGAGGAAGGATGACTAAGCAGAATTTTTTCGCCTGAATTCGCGTGATTACCGGGCAGCAGTGTCTTTATGAATTTGTGTCCATCCGTGGTCAAAGTCTGAATGAGAATGGAAAATTCCAAGGGACGTAAGCGCGTCGTTATTCTGGGCGCGACGGGATCCATCGGCGAAAGTGCGCTCAAAGTGGCGTGCGATATTCCGGAGCGGATGGAAATTGTCGGACTCGCGGCGAAAAGCAATGCGCAGAAGCTGGCGGAGGCTGCGAACGAAGTCCGGCCGGAATCGGTGTGCCTGGTTGATGAGACCCGGATCGACGTTCTTCGGAGAGCACTCGATTACCAACCGCGGATTTTTTCCGGAGAAGAGGGTTTGCTCGAAATCGCGTGCCTGACGAATGCGGACATGGTGCTGGTGGCGATCGTTGGCACGGCAGGTTTACGTCCAGCTCTCGCTGCGATTGAGGCCGGAAAAGATCTCGCCGTCGCGAGCAAGGAAATCCTGGTGATGGCGGGCGAAATTGTGATGCGGGAGGCGCGTGAGAATAGCGTGCATGTTCTGCCCGTGGATTCAGAGCACAATGCGATCTTTCAGTGCTTGGAAAGTGGGAGGGGCCTTAGTGCCCCGAAAGATCGCGGCACTGAGGCCGCTCCCACATTTCAATCCTCCGACGTCCGTCGCATCATTCTCACCGCATCCGGCGGACCGTTTCGGGAAACGCCGCGGAAAGATTTCGATTCGATCACACCAGAACAGGCGTTAAAGCATCCGACTTGGAACATGGGACCGAAGATCACAATCGATTCCGCGACGCTGTTCAACAAGGGCTTGGAAATGATCGAGGCGCACTGGCTTTTTGGCGTCGAGATGGACCGCGTAGAGGTCGTCATTCATCCGCAGAGCATTGTCCATTCAATGGTCGAGTTCGCAGACGGCTCGACGCTGGCGCAGTTGAGTTATTCCAACATGCGTTTCCCGATTCAATATGCGGTAACCTGGCCAGACCGCGTCCCGAACACTTTGCCGCCGCTCGATTTTTCGAAATTGTCGAAGTTGGAATTTTTCACGCCGCGTTACGACGACTTTCCCGCGATGAATCTCGCGCGGCGTGCGGGCGAGACCGGTGGCACATTACCCGCCGTGATGAATGCCGCGAACGAGATCGCGGTCGCAGCCTTCTTAAATCGACAAGTGCGTTTTCCGGACATCTGGCGCATTGTTGAAGAAGTGATGAATCGGCACGCGCCCGTTGCGCACCCTGATCTCGATGCAATATTGCAAGCCGATCAGTGGGCGCGCAATGAAGCGCAGGGATGCGTCAAATCGCTAAATCGTTAAAAGAGTTACAACGGCAGACGCGATAACGTGTCCAATCAATGACCAACCCCTGATTACCAGAGACTAATCACAATGCTTCTGCACATCATCCGCGTCATCTTCATCCTGCTCGAGGTTCTCATTCTTTTTAACTTGCTGATCGTGGTGCATGAGCTGGGGCATTTTCTGGCGGCGCGCTGGCGAGGGCTTTACATAGAAAAATTCGGCGTCTGGTTCGGCAAACCGCTCTGGAAAAAGACGATCAACGGCGTCCAATACTCGCTAGGGTCGCTGCCGTTCGGAGGCTTCGTGGCGCTGCCCCAACTTGCACCGATGGACATCATCGAGGGCAAGGCGGACATCGACCGGGCGAAGCTACCGAAAATTTCCGCGCTCGACAAAATCATCGTAGCCATCGCCGGCCCGTTATTCAGTCTGCTGCTGGCGCTTTGTTTTGCCGCCATCGTTTGGGCGGTCGGTCATCCCGTGAGCGAAGCCGATTCAACGACTGTGATTGGTTACGTCGCGCCAGATTCGCCGGCGCAAAAGGTCGGCCTGCAACCCGGGGACAAAATCCTGTCAGTGGACGGTAAACCCGTAAGGCGTTTTATGGGGATGAACGACAGCGTGAGCTGGGATGTTGTGCGAAGCGAAGGCGACAAAATCGCGGTGAAATTCCAGCGAGACGGCGCGGTACAAACGGTTTGGGTGGAGCCTTACAAAGCGGAGACTCGCGGGTGGCGCAGGAAAAGTGTGCGCCAGCTGCTTATCTATCCGGCAGAGACACCGATCATCGACAAAGTAGAACCGAACACGCCAGCTGCGGCGGCGGGTCTGCGTTCAGGGGACATCGTTCGGGGATTCAATCAAACGCCGATCTACAATCCGATCGCATTGTTGGAATACATCAGCAAACATCCCAACGACGCGCTCGTTCTCCATGTTGAGCGAGCCGGTGCCAAGTTTGACGTCCCCGTGAAACCGACGCTTCTACCCACGGCCGGCGAAATGAAACCACGCATTGGAATTCAATGGGACACGACCGGGAAAGTGTCGATCCAGCATCCCAATCCAATCGAACAGGTTTACAACAGCGTGACCAGCACCTTAAAGACGATTGGTGCGGTTGCCTCGCCGAAATCGGACGTAAAATTGCAGCACTTGAGCGGCCCGGTCGGGATCGGTCGCATTTACTATCTGCTTTTCCAAAGCGAACGCGGCTGGCAACTGGCGCTGTGGTTCAGCGTCATTCTGAATGTGAACCTGGCGATTTTGAACATGTTACCGATTCCAGTGCTCGATGGCGGCCACATTGTGCTGGCGCTCATCGAATCGGTGCGGCGCAAACCGGTGAACATGCACGTGCTGGAGGTCGTGCAGACCAGCTGCGCGGCGGTGATCATCGGTTACATGCTCTATATCACGTTCTTCGATGTGCAGGATCTGCCGTTTGTCAGAAAAAAACTTGACCAACTCGAATCGCAGTCGTCAGCGAAGAATAGCCAGACGCCATAGGCTGCGCTCGTTGCGAGCTGGCGCGAGCCTTCGTACATTTGTGACACGATGGACACGGAGGCATCGATCCAGCAGACAATCGAGTTGGCGGATGCGGGCTGCGAAATAGTCCGAATCACTGCGCCTACAGTAAAGGACGCACGCAATCTCGAGCACATCGTGAAAGGTTTGCGAGAGCGCGGCTGCAACGTGCCGATAGTCGCGGATATCCATTTTAAGCCTGAGGCAGCGATGGAAGCAGCGAAATGGGTGGACAAAGTCCGAATCAATCCGGGTAACTACGCGGATTCGAAAAAGTTCGTTATCCGCGAATACACGGATGAGCAGTATGCGGCCGAGCTGGCGCGCATTCGCGAGCGGTTTTCGCCGCTTGTGGAGCTTTGCAAGAAACGCGGGATCGCCGTGCGCATCGGAACAAATCACGGCTCGCTTTCGGATCGCATCCTGAATCGCTACGGCGACACCCCGCTCGGCATGGTGGAAAGTGCGCTCGAGTTCGCGCGGATTGCGCGCGACTTGAATTACCACGATTTGGTTTTCTCGATGAAAGCGAGCAACCCGAAAGTGATGATCGCGGCGTATCGGTTGCTGGTCGCGCGATTAAGTGAACTTGGTCCGGACTGGAATTACCCACTGCACCTGGGCGTGACAGAGGCTGGTGAAGGTGAGGACGCACGGATCAAAAGCGCAATCGGGATTGGCTCACTGCTCGCGGATGGCATTGGCGATACCATTCGCGTTTCGCTCACTGAAGATAGTCCTCATGAAATTCCCGTGGCGAAAGCGCTAATCGAGAACATCAGGAAAACATCCAACGCCCAACGTCCAACGCCCAACATCCAACTTTCATTTGATCCATTTTCGTATCAGCGGCGGACCACGGAGATGATTGAACGCGATGGCCTGAAGCTCGGCGGCGCAGAATTGATTCGGGTAGTCGTCAGGCAGGCAAATTTCGACAAGATCGCGCACAAGATCGACAGAATGGGAGACTACAAGCCGGAAATCGTCTATGAGAATGCGAACGTGATCGAGGTCGATCCGCGCGATGAAGATGCGATTACGAAAATCAACGCGGAGCGGACCGCGCAATTTGTGACGGTAAGAGACGATGTTGATCTTGCGGCGATTCCAGCGTTCCGGCTTTTGGCAGCGCGATTGCAGGCGCGGCATCCATTTCTGCTGAAGGATGAATTAAGAAGGAAGAAGGAAGAAAAAGATTTTCTCGAGACGCTCCTCACGGCATCCACGAACATCGGCTCGCTCGTGTGCGATGGAATCGGCGACGCGATTTTGGTGCAGGGTGAGGAAGCGCCGGGGCAGGCGCTGCGCTTGTCCTACAACATTTTGCAGGCCGCGGGCGCGCGGATTTTCAAAACCGACTATGTCGCGTGTCCTTCTTGCGGACGGACCTTATTCAACTTACAAACCACAACGGCGAAAATCAAAGCAGCGACATCGCACCTGAAAGGCGTCAAGATTGCGATCATGGGCTGCATTGTCAACGGCCCTGGCGAGATGGCGGACGCCGATTTTGGTTATGTTGGTGGCGCGCCGGGTAAGGTGAATCTTTACGTCGGGAAGACCGCTGTGAAATTCAACATTCCTGAGGCGGAAGCAGTGAATCGGTTACAAGATTTGATCCGCGAACACGGCAAATGGATCGAGCCCCCGCCAGCGACCGTTCCCACTTTAGAAGTTGTCTGATAAAACTTCGTCGCCGGCGGCCGCCGTCCCGGCAAGCATGCGGTCGGCGATCACAGGCAAACTCCGATCGCAAAAAATTTTTAAAAGAGGCGACCAAAATGCCTGACAATACCGTTTGGATTTCTGGGGAGTCTCGGACTCCCCAAAATCACCCAAACTTTAACAGTTCCAAAAACATATGAAAACTCTTCGTCGAATCAGTAAAGATCGTGCGTTTGCACATGTACGTATTCTGGCTGCTGTTCTCCTTGTCCTGGCCGCGGCAGCATTGGTGTTCCTTGCGGTATCGCCGCCCGCTGCTGCTCAGCCAACCGCGGGCCCGCAGCCCCTGACTCCAAAATTCTCTCCACCCGTGGCTTTTGACGTATTGCCTGCTCTCAGAAATTTGCCGCCAGCTGCCCGACCTTCGATCTTCGATCCTAACAAGATAATCGAAGTGCGGCCCGAGCGAGGGCCAGAAGGTCCAGAGGTCCAGTCCAAGGGCTATAGTGGCGATGGAGCGCTACAACTGTTCAGCCCAGCACCGACGATTCCCGCTCCGTTACTAACCTTCGAAGGGCTCTCAAATCAGGACAACTTCAACCTGTATGGCTTCCGCGTGAACCCGCCCGATTCGGATGGCGAGGTGGGACCAAACCATTATGTTGAACTGATCAATCTACAGCTCGGTGTATTTGATAAACAAGGCAATCTGTTACTCGGCCCGATAGCTATCGGCAGCCTATGGTCCGGCTTTGCAATCCCCGATTGCACCGATCGCTCAGGGGACCCGGTCGTGTTGTATGACCAACTTGAGGATCGCTGGCTTCTGTCGCAATTCACCACACGCGGACCAATCTTTTACAACTGTGTCGCCATCTCCCAGACCGGCGATCCCACCGGTGCCTACTTCCGCTACGCCTTCTCCACGGGTGTGAACTTCCCAGACTATCCAAAGTACGGGCTCTGGAGGAATATGTACATCATCACCACACGCGAATTCGGACCAACTACTGAGTATGGTATTGGTGTTTACGGGCTCGAACGGGACAAGATGCTCGCAGGAGATCCGAATGCCCGCGTCGTCAGCTTCTTCCTCGACTCAGCAGTGGTGCCAATTAATCTGATTGGCGATGGGCTGCTGCCTGCAGATATTGATGGTAGGGGAATGCCAGCAAATGGTGCTCCCGCGCCGCTTGTCGGTACACAGGACGACGGAGGTCCGTACGGCGCAACATTTGACGCGCTGAACATCTGGGAATTCAGCGTGAAGTGGCAGGCAAATCCCATAGCATCAATCAATCTCAAAACACAGCTGCCAGTCGCGAGCTTCGACTCGATCTTCCCTTGTGCGCCGGGTTCTCGCGATTGCCTGCCGCAACCGGGCATTGTCGATCCTCGGCAGTATCTCGACATTCTCTCGTACCGCCAGCGGCCGACCTTCCGCCTCGCCTACCGCAACTTTCGTACGTACGAATCACTGGTGACTAACCAGTCAGTAGAGGCGCTCCCAGGCGTCGCCGGCGCGCGCTGGTACGAGATCCGGCGGACGGGCGGCAGCTACTCTGTTTACCAGCAGGGAACGTACGCTCCCAATGATGGCGTCCATCGCTGGATGGGCAGCATTGCTCAGGACAAGAACGGTAACATGGCTCTTGGCTTTAGCGTGGTGAATGGCGTCAACGTCTATCCTGGCATCCGGTACACCGGCAGGCTCGCTGGCGACCCATTAGGCCAGATGACTCTCGGGGAAGGCACGATCATCAACGGCTCCGGAGTGCAGACGACTCTCAACTCCCGTTGGGGCGATTACACGGACATGACGCTCGATCCCACCGACGACTGCACATTCTGGTACATCAACGAGTACTATACGCTCGCTGGCCAGCAATCGAGTCCCGCGGGCTGGCAGACGCGAATCGCCAGCTTCAAACTACCTGGTTGCCAGTAGAAGATAGTTGAGGGCAAGGCGATTCGGCTGGCAAACCGCGCCTGCGCAGCGCGATCCAGGCAGCTCGAGCGCACAGCATGCCGAGCCGGGCAAGGTGAACCTCTATTGTCGGCAAAACGCCGGTGAAATTCAACATCCCCGAAGCGGAAGCGGTCGATCGACTGAAAGACTTGATCCGCGAGCACGGCAAATGGGTCGAACCTGCGCAGGAGCCGACCGCTCTGGAAGCTGTTTCGTAAGTTAATATTATGGCCGATAACCACGCTCGGAACGCGCGGGCACAACACGGCCAAAATTCGGTCGCATCTCGAATTAATTAGAAAAGGTTATGAAAAAGAAATTAGTGTTGCTCTTCGCGGTCTTATTTTGTTTGAGCGGGATGTCAGTGCCAGTCGCTAATGCAGTTGAAATATCCATCGGGGTTGGCGATCGCCCGTATTACGTGCATGGCCCCGGATACGCGAAGACTAGATAGCGTCGCGCGTAACAGAGCCCAGAGTTCGCGAACATAAGTGCCATATAGCACGCGCTGATCGCTTCGCGTCAGCGTCATAAACCGTCAGCCCGGCGTACGCAAAAACGGATCGGCCCCGGCGAGTCGAAATCTTTGCATGGCTCGCCGGCGTTTGACTCATCCGTAATCTCCCATAGTATTCGCCACTCTCCCGCTCGGGGCGAAGCTCTTCTCGAATGGATAAAATCCGTAATATCGCTATCATTGCGCACGTTGATCACGGCAAGACAACGCTGGTCGATCAACTACTGCGTCAATCCGGCACGTTTCGTTCCAATCAAAAGATCGAGGAACGCGTGATGGATTCGATGGACCTCGAGCGTGAGAAAGGAATCACCATTCGCGCGAAGAATGCGGCATTCCAATGGAACGGGTATCGGATCAACATCGTTGACACGCCAGGCCACGCTGATTTCGGCGGCGAAGTTGAGCGGATCATGAAAATGGTGGACGGCGTGTTGCTGGTGGTGGACGCGCACGATGGACCGCAGGCACAGACGCGTTTTGTTTTGCGCAAGGCGCTGGAGAACAAACTGAAACCGGTCGTTGTCATCAACAAGATCGACAGAGAAAACGCGCGCCCGCACAAAGTCCTGGACGAGATTTTCGATCTCTTCGTCGAACTGAAGGCGACTAACGAGCAACTCGATTTCCCGATCGTTTACGCGAGCGCGAAGAACGGTTTTGCCATGCGCGAACTGCACGAAGACAACGACGACATGACGCCGCTTTTTCAAGCGATCGTACAGCATGTGCCGCCGCCAAAAATTTCCAGCGAGCCATATTTTCAAATGCTGGTCTCGAATCTCGATTACAGCGATTATCTCGGGAGAATTGCACTCGGCCGCATTGTGAGCGGTCGCGTTGCGGTCGGCGACTCGATCGTCTGCATTCGGCGTGAAGGCGGGCGCGAACGTGCTACCGTGACAGCGCTTTTCACATACGAAGGATTAGAGCAGGTAGAAATAAAGCACGCGACCGCCGGCGAGATCGTTGGTCTCACCGGGTTCGATGAGGTTTACATTGGCGAAACACTCACAGACCTCGAAGAACGGCTGCCGCTTCAATTCGTGGACATCGATCCGCCTACCATTCGCATGCACATTCTGGTAAACGATTCGCCGTTTGCCGGGCGCGAAGGAAAATTTGTAACGGCACGGAATATTCGCGAGCGCCTTATTCGCGAAACGCGCGGCAACGTCTCACTCCAGGTCAACGATACGGAAACAGCTGGCGCATTTGAGATCAATGCGCGTGGCGAGATGCAAATTGCAATTCTGGTCGAGCAAATGCGACGCGAAGGCTACGAAGTAATGGTCTCGCGTCCCGAGGTGATTTTTCATCGGGCAGAGGATGGCACCCTGCTCGAGCCGCTGGAAAATCTTTATGTCGATCTACCGAACGAAAATCTGGGTGACATTTTGCAATTGGTTGCCAATCGCAAAGGCGAGGTTGTCAGCATGGATCATCACGCGACGCGCGTGTCGATCGAGGCGATTATTCCGACTCGCGGCCTGATTGGCTTTGAAACCGATCTTATCAACCTGACCCGCGGCGAAGGATTGATGAGTCATCTCTTTCGCGAATACGCGCCGTTCAAAGGTGAAATCGCAGGACGCGGTCGTGGTGTCATGGTCTCGATGGAACCGGGAGTCAGCACGGCTTACGCGCTCAACAACATTCAGGAACGCGGCCGGCTTTTCATCCGTCCGCAGGAAGACGTTTACGAAGGAATGATCGTTGGCGAAAACGCGCGACCGGAAGATTTGCCAGTCAATCCCTGCAAAGCAAAACATCTCACCAACATGCGGAGCCAGGGTGAAGGCAAAGGGATTCAGCTCGAAGCGCCGCTATGCATGAGTCTGGAACGCGCGATTGAATACATCGACATCGACGAATATGTGGAAGCGACGCCCAAATCGTTGCGTTTGCGAAAGCGGACTCTCGACGCAACCGCCCGGAAGCGCGCCATTGTGATAGCTGCTTAATTCAGCTGACATACCACGATTTTTCCGTCGATCACGGTGCCGCGTGCGGCATTTTCATGTGCGGGAAGTTTGAGAAAAATCTACAACGGCGCAAAATCAACGCAGTCTACGGTTAGGCGCGGCCCGGGCATTTATTCAAAGTCAGTTGCGCTTTTGAGGTGCCCGAAAAGCTACTGAATTAAATTCTTTGGAGTTCTCGATTTCCAACGCGGCACTTTGAGCCGAGGGCGTTGACTAAGTGCTCGACTCTTTACTTTTCGGCACTTGGACTGGGCTGGTTTTCGTTACTTCTGCCTGGGTCCGTCCTTATTGGGTTCTTAACAGTTGGGCCAAGTTGTTAGGAAGAGTGGAATCCAACCGAGAGCGGCCGTAGCGCACAACGAAACGCTTTACTTCGCGATGCGCGTCTGCAATCCAGATTGTTCACCCTTTGGAATCAATGGCTCAGACCCAGCCCAAACCCCAACCGGCTTTCTTAAAAATACAGGCAATTATTTCCCAGTACTTCACTTTCTTCTCGAGTAACTGATCAATAGCCACAGACCAATGGCTGCAAAAACAAGGGCGGAGACTAAATACCCAATGACGCAGAGCGGGCCGTATGCGCTTGGTATACTTCGTAAGGAATAAGAGACTCCGGCAAGAATAAGGGCTCCTCCGATAAGTCGCCAGACGGACGTTCGGCGGGGGCGCGAAAGAGGTATCCAACTCATCGGCGTGCTACAACTGATTGTTAATCACGATGTTCTTCGGATTTTCCGGGCCGAAGTTTCGGAAAAAGGAATCCTTTTTCGCCGCTGCTGCCCAGGACAGGTCTTTGTTTCTCATAACAATTTGACCGGTTCGTAAAGAAATAGCGTGTCGGTGGAACCCGATCTGGTTTCCGATGAATGGCCAGCGGCCAGCTGTAACAGCTGACACGAAATCAGATGTCCAGCGGCATTGCTACAATCTCACGCTCTCCGGGGTTGTTCCGCCGCCGAGGATCCATTCGTAAACCGAGCGCATCTGCTCACCAATTCGAGGCCACGAAAATCTTGTCGCGACCAAAGTGCGTCCACGATCGCCGACTGCTCTTCGGTCGTCATCACTCATTTCGATCAGTCGTTTCAGACCAGCGGCAATCTCTTCCGGGGCAGTCCCAATTTGTAGCGCTGCCCCGGCCGCGAAGCCTTCGGGCAAATTGCACTCACGTGTCATCAGCACCGGCTTCGCAGAGGCCCATGCTTCCAGCACCGTTATCGGCAAGCCTTCACTCAACGATGGCAGGATGAATGCGTCGTATGCGCCGTATGCTGCATCTTTATCTTGGCCGAACAAAGGACCCAGAAATTGGACACTGTCTCTAAATCCGTAGTCACGGGTAAGCTTCTTCAGTTCGCGTTCATACCCCGCCTGGTCCCAACCAGCAATCGCCAAGACCCAGTCTCCGCGAAGCGAATCGGGGGTCTGTTTCCAAGCGCGAATCAGATTCGCCAGATTCTTTTTTGGGTGAAGTCTGCCGAGATAAAGCAAAATCTTTCGGTCGTCGGCAAATGCATGAGCTTGCAGTTTCGGCGTCTCGCTCAAATCCGGCAAATCAACCCCATTGGGAATGACGCAGATCGGGTTGCGCATTCCGTAGAAGCGGATCGATTGCGCTTCCGCTTCGCACAACGCGCGCAGGCACGCCGCGCTGCGCAAATGTCGATCTTCATAAAGCAGCGCAGCGAATCTTTTTTTCCATCCCGCATTTCGCAACGCCCATGATTCCAGCATCCCTTCCGGATGCAGGATGTAGGGTCGGCCTGTTTGCCGGTGCCATCGTTGAGAGGCAACGGAGCAATATTTCCACAAACCGTGGGTGGACAGAATATCAAGATCGGCGCCAAGCAAAGCAGGCACGAGTTGGTTTGAATAGCCCCATGCGCGGAATTGCGGCGGAAACGTCTCAACAGAGAGAGGCCGCCACTCCTGCAAATCGACGGCACTCTTTTTGTCACTGATACCAAACACGTTCGCGATCGTATTTGTCGAAGTTACCGCTTTAGCAAGCCCCCGCACACTTTCGAACAGTCCGCCTGCTTCGCGCGAAACGCTGCTGACCAGAAAACCGACTTTCATATGTTTAGAAGCAGAGGCCGCAGTCCTCCGTCACCCTTGGTTGGATCTCCGCGTCGGACGCGCGTTCTCTATAGCAATCATCAACGCGCGACCGATTAGCGAGGCTCTT
>WNGE01004552.1_pt1 | contig 18145 bp, 14 predicted proteins | sample 5400651 | NCBI WGS metagenome assembly WNGE01 (sample SAMN13153370, study PRJNA577476) | soil metagenome | isolation source: 60 cm soil or saprolite under grassland replicate 2 | place: USA:California | collected 2016-06-15
ACATCCACCGATACGGTGCCAGCCCCTCGGCAGAACGACAGGGTCCACAGCGCCCCTGTTCCTGCGCATACCTGGCGGAGTGTCCGGCCGACGGTGAAGCGGCGTCTTGACCGGGCCAGGGCTCCCTCCGCCAGCGCAGCTTCAGGTCAGCCGCCAGTGCTGGGTTCGTCGGACCGCGCAGCGGGTGCGGGCGCCTGGCCGACGCATGCCGCTATGCGTACATGCGCGCATTTCTCATGATTGGCATGGCTATCGATCACCGAGACAGCGATCAGCCCGGCGAATGCGAGAAGGCACATCATCAGCGCGGCCCGCCGCCAGCCCAGGCTCCGGAATCCACTGCGCATGTGCCGTCCCGCTTTATCTGGGCGTGAGCATCGCTGTTTGCGTTGCCAGCCGCGTGTTACTTGTAGCCGCCGGTGTATCCGAACCCTCTCGCGCACCGGCATCTCCTCGCCTGAGGCGAGCCGGGCAAATATAGCGAGCAGAGAGGCGAGCTTAGGGTCGGAACTAGTGAGCGTGGCCTCAATGGAGTCCAGGGCTTGTTGCTCGCTCGCGCTGAGGCTCATCAATGGTCACCTCTGTCTCGCCATTGGTGACCGCATAGTTGCAGGACCCCCACCTCCATGCCGGCCTCCTCCATAACCTGACCTCCTGGAATCAAGTGAACGGCTGCAAGTTCTGCTGGTTCCTTACCGCGCGACGGCGGAGTTCCGGGGGAGAAGGGACTTGCTGCTTAATGATCGGCGTGTTGCCAGGGAAGGCGGTTGCGGGGCAATTCCTTGCATCCCTGGCGCATGTAGAAGGCCACGGTGTGGGAACTGATATACATGCGGTTGGCGGCCTGCCGGTTACTCAGTCCCTGGGCGACGAGTTCGGACGCGGCGCGTTCGGCGTCGGTCAGGCTTTGCCATCCGGAGACGGGCCTGTCGGCTGATTGCGTCCGGTGGCGGCGGCGGACGCCGAGCTTGCGGAGCCGACGGCGGATACGAGCCATGTCGGCAGTCGCGCCGGTCAGCTGGTATCCGCCGAGTGCTTCCTCCAGGTGGTGGACGGCCCGGTCCCGGTCCCCCTGCCTGGTGTGCAGGACGCCGAGGTCTTCCGCTGCGGAGGCCTTAGCCCACGGGTCATGGTGCTGCGCCGCGGCCTCAGCCAGGTGCGCTGGGTCTTGGCCGACAAGTCCCATGCTGTGAGCCACCGTGGCGGTGATGGGAGCGAATCCGGGATTGTCGGAGGCGAGGGCTTCGGCGGTGCGGGCGGCGATGGCGGCCAGCTCATTGTCGCCCGCGGCCAGTGCGGTGCGTATCAGCCAGGTTGCCGTGGTGGGGTCGCCGAGCAGGAGACCCCGGTGCGCAGGGAGATCGGCGCAGACCTGGCGGATGCGGCCGATAGCGGCAGTCGGGCCGTCGCGTCCTTCGCCGACCTGGGCTTGGGCCATGGCGGTTTCCGCACGCGCGTAGGTGTCAGCAAAATGCGGCCCCGGCGCGGAGCGGCTGGCGACGTGATGTGTTGCAGCGGCGATGTCGCCACGGCGCAGCGCTATCACGCCGAGAATGCAGTGTGCGGTCGAAGCGTACCCGTGCGCCCCCATGGTCTCAGCAATGGCAAGAGCCGCCTGGCCTGCGGCGGCGGCGTCGCTCAGCCGGCCGTTGGCCATATGGATGCGTGCGCGCAGAATGGACAACACCGCCTGGGCTGGGATGCCGTCAAGCGCCTGGTTGTCCGCGGACCGCAGGATACTCTCCGCTTCGTCGAGCTGGCGCAGGTCGACAAGGGCGGCGGCAAGCGCGAGCAGAGGCTGGAAGTGCCGGGCATCCGGGGAGATCCTGGTGCCGTAGCGGCAAGCATCACGGAACAGCTCGAGCCCTTCGCCGATCTGGCCCTTATCCCAGCTGATCATCGCGCGGGTGACCTGGGCCGCCACTACGGCATGACGGTGGTACTGGCTTGGGGCGGCAAGGATGGTGCCGGCCATAGGCTCGGCGAGTTCGTCGCGCAACCCGGCAACGGCCTGCAGTTGCGCGGTCATCGCCTGGTCTCGCAGGTCGCGAGGAAGCTGCGGCTGGGCCAGTACCGCTCTGGCTTCGGCGCGGGCGTCGCTGGCCCGGCCACGGGCGCACAGGATCGACGACAAAGCGCACCGCAGCCGGGCCTCCGCAACGGGCGGCAGTGGCTCGGCTAGCGTGTCCTGGGCGACCCGGAGGGCCTGGTCCAGCCGACCGGCGGCGGTAAGAGCTTCGGCGGCGGCCACCGAGCGGGACGGTGCGTCCCGATGACTGGGATGTGTCAGTTCCAGCGCACGCATGGCCAGATCGGCCGCGGTTTGGGGAGACGAACACACTGTCTCTGCCGCCGCCCGGTCAAGGTCGGCCAGCGACGCGGAGTCGCCCGGATGCGCGGCTTCGAGCAGGTGGCGGGCCACCAGGGCCGGCGATTCCCCGCGGTTCAGCAGGATCTCGCCGTATTGGCGATGCAGCGCCTTACGCGCTGGCCGTGGGGTCATGTCGCTGACAGCGCGGCACAGGAGTTCGTGCCGGAATGAGAATGCGCTTTCAGCGGCGGTCATGAGCCCGGCGCCCATCGCCTCCTCTATCGCGGGCAGCAACGCGGTCGGCGTTTCGCCGAGCATCTCGGCCGCGTCCTCCAGCCGGAACGAGGGCCCGAGCACAGCCGCTGTCACCAGCAGGTACCGGGCCGATTTGCTGAGGCCATCGAGCCGCCGCTGCGCGACACGGTGAATCCGCTGCGGCAGCTGGGCGGAAGCCCGCACGGCGCGGCCGCCGGTGACGTGCACGGCGTTATCGTCGCGCAGGCCGTGGATCAGTTCGGTGAGCAACGAGGGGTTCCCGGCGGCGCCAGAGGCCAGGGCGAGCAAGCTGGTGTCTGGCAGCGCGCCGAACGCGTCCGTAAGCAGCGCCGCCACCGCGTCATCATCGAGCGCGGCCAAGGTAACACGAGCGGCACCGTCTTTTTCCAGGATGCCGAACAGATTTTCCGCGTCTTGCTGCTGTGTGTTAGACCGGGCAAGGATCCAGGCGATCGGGTGCCGCTTTAGTTCCCTTGGCAATGTCCGCAGCGCCACTAGCGTGGCAGGGTTTGCCCAGTGCAGGTCATCCAGGCATACCAGGACGGGGACTGCCGCGGCCCGCTGTTCCAGGTGCGCTTGTATCTGGCTGATCCACCACGCAGGCGCATCCGGCAAATCACGATCGGGATCATCAGCGGTGAGCTTGGTGAATGGCTCACGCAGGGCCGTGCGCAAGGCGAAGAACGGGATCGCCTGGCCGAACTGGTCCGATGCCCCCGCCGCCAGTGAAAAACCTTGCCCTGCTGCCAGCTCCATGGCCTCGTGCAGCAGCAGGGATTTGCCTATGCCCGGCTCCCCCTCCACCAGCACCACACCCCCAAGTCCTCGCTGAGCACGCCGCAGCAGGTCACGGATTATCTGCTGCTCCGCCTCGCGTCCGCGCATAATCTCCTCGCCGAAAGATCGCACTGGCGGCCTAGCCTTCCCACGTGCTCCCGGTGAGGAGTCACTGATCATCGCTCATCGGCTTTCTCCTGCATTGGTGGCGATCCGCTTCGCTACGCCGCGCGGCCCGGCGAGTCAGATGTCTCACCAGCGGGCAGGCGGGGACCGACGACTAGCAACGGGTCGGCATCTGGACGTGGATCGAGATCAGGCGCTGTTTCGGTGAATGCCTCATGGGTCACGGCGCGCGCCCAGCGCATCCGAATCACCGCCGTTTCGGAATGATCGCCGAACTCCTGCGCTACCCGTTCGGCGCAGCCTGCGCGGCCGAACGTCCGGACGGCCGCGATGATGGCCTGCTGGACCTGGTCGGCGCTGGGTTCATCCGAGCGCTGCAGCGCCGACACAAACAGAGCGTCGGCTCGGAGCGTGCGGATGCTGACGGAATACTTGGCTGGCCACATAGTGTGCCGCTCCTTCGTGTCCTGCTCATTGGCGGCTGTGTCCCTGTGATTGTCATCTGGCGCGGGCCACGCTCGTATCCGCCAGTGCACAGCGCAATAGGCCAGTGGTGGCCCGGCACTCGCCGTGCGACTAGCCAGCCGGCGAGGGCTAGCGCCGCCGCCGCGGGGGCCCGGCCGACCGGCGCCCCGGCCGGACCCCCAACCGGGAAAGCGACCGACGTGGTGGGCGCTCGCTATGGTGCAGCGGCCGAGATCAGGAGTCCGGCTAACTTGGCACCGCGCAGCCAAATGCCGGGAGGTGGAGATGAGCCAGACATGTGATCGGTGCGGACCTGCGGTCCGAGCGTCATACAGCGTGGAACGGACAAGGGGAGCCTTTCCTGTGCGGGCACTGCGCAAGCTGTCACTGGCCGATGCTGTCTGCGCAAGGCTGGATAATCTGGCCGACTGGCGTGTATGCGCTCGCGCCGCAGGCTAGCTCGGCGCTAGGTGACCCGTGCCCGCTGAGCGCAGCCACCCGGTACCGGGTAACACCGCCCAGTCCCAAACGGTCGTCGGCCAGGCCTGATGCCCTGGTCAGCCACGACGTCAGGTACCCGGACCCGCCATGAACGAGGCACGCCCTGAGCAGTCAGGTCCTGGATGGAATTGTTGCACCGAGCTCCAACCCGGGCTTGCTCCTAGTGCTGGCTGTAGCCGCTCGATTATGAGCTTCGTCCAGCTATCCCAGGAACTGCTTCCGCTGACCGAAGGGTCCAACTGCAACCGCGGTTCCTGATCACCGCCATGTCCTCCCACGGGAGTCATGAATGCCACCATCAGCTTGAATTCGGTGACGCTGGCAGACGTGCCGTTCAACGGGCTCGGCCACGTGGTGGTATCCGGCGGCAGAAAGCCCATCGCGCATCAGCGGGCCAGGTTCGCGGTCGATGCCGATCAACGTGGTTGTACCGCGGGTCTCATAGAGCAGGTACCCGACCTGGCCAAGATCTCCGACGCCCTGCTGGCGCAACAGCGCGTGCACGTCCGCGGTGGTCAGGCCGGCCCGGGCAAGCTCACGATCCTGGATCTTGCCTCCGGCGACAAGGACCCGGGGCGGATGGTCAATGATGCGGGCGATCCGGCTATGCCGCCGGGCGAATGCCACAAGGCGGTGCACGACCAGGAGGGTGACAAGCGCAACCGCGCCGGTGGCAAACGAGGCCGACGACGCGGTCACGGTCCGGCCGATGATCGCGCCGATGGCGACGGCGACCGCGAAGTCGAACGCGCCGAGTTGGGCAAGCGTGCGTCGCTCTCCAAGCCGCAGGCCGATGACGGCCACCGCAAACATCAGGACCGCCTTGACCGCTACCCAGCCGAGACCGCCCGTCTCGCCGACCAGTTCCAGCAACCGCTTCACCCCTTGCGCTTATCTCCAGCCCGGGTGCCTGCCGAGCCAGGTTTCCGTTCAGGCTCCCCGGAGCCCTAGCGGTCGGAATCCTCAAAACTGCTATATCTGCGCAGGAACGCCGCTGTACTCACACAGATGTGCCGTCATCCGCCGGGGCTAGCCGGGCGTCTCACCCCGCACCGCGAAGCCCTGTCTCCGACAACGGCACGAGCTGAGGAGCAGGACAACGGCCAACCCTCCGCCTCCGCGCAGCGAGTCCCGGCGAGGCCTCGGCGCAAATGCAGTACTCGATCTGACGGTGTACAGCACACTCGGGGCGGCGATCCTTGGTCTGCGCGCGATCGGGCCGGCCGGCGCCGCAACCGCCGGACTGTCCTGTCGCGGAGGAAAGCATGTGTCGCCACCGGTCTGACGCCCGACATGCTCGGGCGCTGGACACTCGGCGGCGCGAATCATGACCGGTCAGCCGTAGCAGGACTGGAGGGTCCTGGTTGACGGCTCCACTTCGCCCACCTCTATGCCGGGCAAGTTCCGCTAAGCCCGGCAGTGTCTTCCCGGACCTTGAGGGAGCTGTAATGCGTTTTGATGCCGCGGTTGTGGTTGCTGCTGCGCATGCCAGCGGTGAGGTGGTCCCGGCTCGTGCTCAGATGGCGGGCACGCTCGGGTTTCACATCATCTTGGCGTGCCTGGGGATCGCGCTCCCGTCGATCGTCCTGCTAGCCGAGTTGATCGGTCTGCGGCGCCATGACGAGACCGCGATGCGGCTGGCACGGCGCTGGTCGCAGGCGATGGGCGTGCTGATCGCGGTCGGCGCGGTGACTGGCACGGTGCTGTCGTTCGAGATGGGCCTGTTGTGGCCGGAGCTGATGCGGCAGTACGGGGCCGTGCTCGGGTTCCCGTTCGGTGTCGAGGGCCTGTTTTTCTTCCTGGAGGCCATCTTCACCGCGATCTACCTGTACGGCTGGCGGCGCCTTCCGGGCTGGGCGCACTTCTGGAGCGGAATGCCGATCGCACTCAGCGGCATCCTCGGCGCAATGTCGGTGATCGCGGTCAACTCGTGGATGAACCAACCAGGCGGCTTCACCGAACAAGGCGGCCGGATCACCTCGGTCAACGTCTGGCAGGTGTACTTCAACCATGCGGCCATCTACGAGATGCCGCACATGATCCTGGCCGCCTACATGGTGACCGGCTTCACCGTCGCCGGGGTCTACGCGGCGGGCGTCCTACGCGGCCGCCGGGACCGGTACCACCACACCGGGTTCGCCCTCGGGTTCGTCCCGGCCGCGGTGCTGACCCCGTTCCAGATCTTCGTCGGCGACACCGCGGCCCGGGCCATCGCTCACGACCAGCCGGTGAAGTTCGCGGCCATGGAGTACGTCGCGCGCACATCCAGGAATGTCCCCGAATGGCTGGGGGGCATCTACGCCAACGGGCGCATCTACGCCGGGCTGAAGATCCCCTCCATGGACTCGCTGCTGGCCGGCTTCGGGCCCGGGACCCAGGTCACTGGGTGGGACAGCGTGCCCGCCGCCGGCCGGCCGCCGGTGGCGTGGCTGATCCACCTGTGCTTCGACGGCATGGTCGGGCTCGGGTTTCTGCTGCTGGCGGCCGGGCTGTGGGCGGCCTGGGAGTGGTGGCGGCGCCGCCGCCTGCCGCCGCACCGGCTGTTCTGGGCGGCGGGGACGGTCAGCGGGCTGGCCGCGATCGTGGCCATGGAATGCGGCTGGGTGGTCACCGAGGTCGGCCGCCAGCCGTGGGTGGTCTACCGGCTGCAGAGCACCGCCGCGGCGGCCACCACGAACGGCGGCGTCATCACGAGCCTGAGTATGGTCATCGTGGTGTATGCGATGCTCGGCGCCGCGACGCTGCTGACCTTGCGGATGCTGGCCCGACGCTGGCGCCGTGGTGACGCCCGCGAGGCGGCCGTCCCCTACGGGCCGCCGCCAGTGCCGCAGGACCAGACCGCGGTCCGGGGAGGGCCGTGATGGCGGCCGCGGCGGTCGCCGGCATCCTGCTGGCCTCGGTCACCTTGTACGCGCTCCTGGGCGGCGCCGACTTCGGCGGCGGCCTCTGGGACCTGCTCGCCGGCGGTGACCGGCGCGGCCGGGCGCCGCGCGCGATGATCGAAGAGTCGATCACCCCGGTCTGGGAGGCCAACCACGTCTGGCTGATCTTCGACCTAGTCATCTTCTGGACCGCGTTCCCGCACGCGTTCGCCGCCGTGATGACCACGGCCGCGCTGCCACTATGGCTGGCCGTGGCCGGGATCGTGCTGCGCGGGGCCGGGTTCGCGTTCCGTAAGGAAGCGTCCCGGCTGCCCCAGCAGCGCGCGGCCGGCGCGACCTTCGCCTTCTCCTCGCTGCTGACCCCGTTCTTCATGGGCACCGTGGTCGGCGCCATCGCAAGCGGACAGATACCCGCCAATGCCGGCCACGCCAGCCTGCCGGCCTGGACCAGCGCCACGTCGCTGCTGACCGGGCTGCTGTTCGTCGGCACCTGCAGCTACATCGCCGCCGTCTACCTGGTCGGCGAGGCCGCCCACCGTGGCGACCGCAGCCTGCAGCACTACTTCACCCGCCGCGCCCAGGCCGCCGCCCTCGTCACCGGGGCACTATCGCTGACTACAATAGCCGAACTGCACACCTCGAATCCGGCGTTGTTCAGCCACCTCACCGGCCGGGCGCTTCCCCTGGTGACCATCGCCGGGCTGTGCGGCCTGGCCGTCCTGGGCCTGCTGACGGCATCCGGCCCGCGCGGCATCCGGGTTCCGGCCGCGCTGGGCGTGGCCGCCGTGATCTGGGGGTGGGGCGTGGCGCAGTACCCAGAGCTACTGCCGGGCACCACGATGACGCTGACCAGCACGGGCACCCCGCACGCCACCCTGGTCGCGATCATCTGGCTGTCCGCCGCCGGCGCCCTGATCGTCGGGCCTTCCTACGCGCTGTTGTTCGCCTTGCAAGGCCGACAGGTCCTGCAGGCAGGCGACGAGGGAACAGACTTCCCCGCTCGGCCAGGTAGCCGAGGCGGAAGAGACCGTCGAACTAGTCGTCTTCCTCGCATCGCCCGTGACGATCTACCTCAATGGCGCCGCCCCCGAAAGCACACCGCGGACTGAAGGCCCTCGTCCGCACCTAACAGGTACCAGTGACGGCGTAAGGCAAGATCTATGAGCCGATCTCCGATCGTTCTGGTCACCGGCGCACACATCGGCATCGGCCGCGCTATCGCCATCAGGTACGGCCGTGCGTGGGCCTGCGCCGGTTCTTGGCGCCTACTCGGCAGGCGGTGGCGATAGCCGAGTCCGCGCCGATGGCCAGCCCGATCAGCATGCGGGCGAACAGCAGAACCGCGGCGTCCGGGGTGATCGCAGCCTGTATGGCTACCGCACCCAGGACACCCGCAGGACAGACGGCGATCCGCCGGCTGGGTGGGAACATTTAGGCCAATCCCTGCGTCCGGGTCAGGGTATGCGGGCTGCGCGCCGGCTGGCGGGCGGGAACCGCCCACACCATCGATGGCGACGACCCGCAGGAGCGCCGACGAATCCTAGCCTGCGCCGATCCCGCGCGCCGGCTCTGCATGTGCACCGCCAAGGCGCTCGACACAAGCCCGGGGCATGACTACCCACGACATCCACGCCCACCTGCGGGAGATGTATGACGTCAAGGTGCCTGCAGACCTGATCTCCCGGGTCACCGATGCGGCCGCCGCGCTGGACGCATTCACCGCCGCCTTGCAGCAGCGCTGCCCCGCGATCGTCAGGTTGTGGCGGGCGCACTGGGCCGAGTTCACCCCGTTCCTGGCCTTCTCGCCCGAGGTCCGCAATGTGATCTACACGACGAACCCGTGAGTCGATGAACCCCCGGCTACGCAAGGTCACCCGCGACCGCGGCCAGTTCCCCTCCGGGCAGGCCGCCCTCAAAGTCCTCTACCTCGCGGTCCGCAACCTGGAGGAATTCCGCGGTCGCAACGTGGGAATCCGCAGCTCCGGGTGTCACCATCAAAGATTGATGGTCCTTCGTTAGCCTGAGGCTGTCCCTCGCGGAACAGTTACAGGCTGCGGCGGGGGTCCTGGCCGGCTGGGGTTAGCGGGGCCGGGACGCAGCGGGGTCGCCGGGCAACACGCGGCCTAGCTGGCTGCGCGAGCTGATCTCGAGCTTGGCGAATACCTTGCCGAGGTGGTACTGGACGGTGCGCGTGCTGATGAACAGCCGGGCGCTGATCTCCGGGTTCGACAGCCCGTCGCGGGCCAGCCGCGCGATCTGGGCCTCCTGCGCGGTCAGCTCCTCGTTCATGGCCACGGCGGTCCGCTTGCGGGCGGTCTCACCGGTGGCCCGCAGCTCGCGCTGGGCCCGCTCGGCAAACGCCTCCGCGCCCATCGCCTCCAGCATGCCGTGGGCCGTGCGAAGCTGTTCGCGCGCGTCGCTGTGGCGGTGCTCCCGGCGCAGCCATTCCCCGTACAGCAGGTGCGCGCGGGCCAGTTCGGGCCGCAGCCGGGTGCGGCCCAGCCGGTCGATCGCTTCCCGGTACAGGCTCTCGGCGGCCTCGCCGTCGCTCAGCAGCGCGCGGCAGCGCGCCTCGACGCCCAGGCCGAAGTCGGTCCCCCCGGCCTGGGTGAACTGTGCGAGCCGGGTAAGGGCGTCGCCTGCGATGCCGGTATCCCCGGTCCGGGCGGCGGCCTCGATCAGCTCGGGCAGCGCCCACATGGAGATGTAGAGCGCGGAGGTGTCCTGTGCGGCCTGCCGGGCCGCCGCCAGCGCGTCGGTGTACCGGCCGAGGCTGTTGGCCAGAATGGCGGCAACCCAGTTCGCGTAGGCCACCGCGATGCCCTGGCCCGCCGCCGCGGCCTCGGCGAGGGTGACCTCGATCAGCGCGGCGGCCTCGGCCTGGTTCCCGCGCAGGGAAGCGAGCATCATCGCGGTGAACGGGAAGCTGCGACTCCCTGTCGCCTCGCAGACCGTCTCGGCCTCGGCGGCCAGGGCGGCGCCCGCCGCGAAGTCACCGCTCCACACGACCTCCGTGCCCAGCGAGGCGAGCAGGAGCGGCAGCCGCTCGAGCGCCCCGGCGTCCCGGGCCAGCTGGAGCTGCCGGACCAGCATCACGTGCCAGGCGTCGCTGTCCCACAGGGCGCTGGCCGCCCCCTGAGCCATCCAGCCCCAGCGTAGCCCGTCTTCCACGGTGAGGCCCGCGCCGGTGAACACGCTGACGGCCTGCCGCAACGTCGGTGCCGCGGCGGCCGGCCCGTCGGCGACCAGCAGCGCCAGGCCGGCCAGCACCAGGTCGACCGGGCGCGGCTCGGCCGCCGGGGGCAGGGCCCGGGCAGCGCGGGAGACCTCCGGCAGGTCGCCGGACCCGGCCAGCCGCCCGGCGAACAGGGCCGCGATCCAGGCCGTCAGGTAGGTTTCCCGGGCCAGGCCGACGTTCAGCGGCTCGAGCCGCTTGGCCGCCTTGAGCAGCAGCGAGGATGCGTCGCTGCCCTGGCCCGAGGCGAACACGATCTCCCCGCGCAGCAGGTCCACCCGAGCGCTCTGCAACTCATTCAGCGGCCCGGATCCTTCATCCTCCGCATCCGCGAGCAACCTCAGGGCGGTTCCGAACGCGCCGGCTTGCAGATGGGCCTGCGCCGCGGCCAGCGTGCGGTCGGCGCGGCGGCTCGGATCGGCGGTCAGCAGCACCGCGCGCTCCAGGAACGCCGCGGCGGCGGCCAGCCCGCCGCGGGCCTGAGCCCGGCCCGCCGATCGTTCCAGCTCCACCGCGACCGCCTCGTCGGGCCCGGCCGCGGCCTTGGCCCGGTGCCAGGCCCGGCGCTCCGGCGCGGCCTCAGCGTCGGTGGCCTCGGCCAGCGCGGCGTGCACGGCCTGCCGGTCCGCGGCCGTTGCCGCCCGGTACGACGCCGAGCGCAGCAGCGGATGCCGGAACCGCACCCGGGCGCCGAACTCCACCAGGCCCGCGTCCACCGCGGGCGCGGCCGCCTGAACCGGGATGCCCAGCCGCCCGGCCGCCCGCCAGACCAGCGGCAGGTCGCCGTACGGTTCGGCCGCCGCCAGCAGCAGTAGCCGCCGGGACTGCGCCGGCAGCGCTTCCAGCTGCCGGAGGAAGCTCTCGGCAATCCGCTCCGAGAGCGGCACCGCGCCGGGCAGGCCGAACCCGCCCGCCAGCTCCGCGGGCGTCAGCCCCCGCGGCAGTTCCAGCAGCGCCAGCGGGTTGCCCTCCGTCTCGGCCACGATCCGGTCCCGGACCCGATCATCCAGCGGCCCGGCCAGCGCCGAGTCCAGCAGCGCCCGCGCGTCGTCCTCGCGCAGCCCTCCGACTTTGAGCTCGGGCAGCCCGGCCAGCGCCGGTCCCGGTTCGCGGGCCGCGAAGACCAGCCCGACCGGGTCGGCCCCGAGCCGCCTGGCCACGAACCCAAGCGCCTGCGCGGACGCGTGATCCAGCCAGTGCTCGTCGTCGATCAGGCAGATCAGCGGCTGTTCCCCGGCCACCTCCGACAGCAGGCTCAGCACCGCCAGCCCGACCAGGAACCGGTCCGGCGGCGGCCCGGCGGCCAGGCCGAACGCGATCCGCAGCGCCTCCCGCTGCGGCACCGGCAGATGCTCGGCGCGGCCCAGCATCGGCGCGCACAGCTGATGCAGGCCCGCGAAGGTCAGCTCCATCTCGGACTGCACCCCTGCCAGCCGTGCCACCTGGCACCTCGCCGCCCGCCCGGCCAGGTATTCCAGCAGCACAGTCTTACCCACGCCCGGGTCGCCAACCGCCACCAGGACCCGGCTCTCTCCCGCCTGGACCGCCTCCACCAGCCGGTCCAGCACACCACGCTCGGCACGGCGGTCCGTCAGCCCCGCCGCACGTTCCCGCGCCGAGAAACCAGCGGGCACCTCCACGGCATCAACGCTATACCGCGCCCCTGGCCAGCGCACTAGCCGCAGCGGCCAGCCACTGGCGGATACGACGACGGCCCGGCCCGCCGCAGCCTGTAACCAACCTGCCAGCGACCAGACGGAGCAACCCTGCGGCGCGCCGGGCAGCGGCGCGTGAGCGAAGGAACGCTGTCATGTTCAAGTCACAAAGTAACCGGCCCGGATCGCGCGCACCGCAGGGAACGAGCATTGCTCAACCCGCTGTGACGGGTGATGTCCTAACCAGGCTGCATGAACAGCCGCCGTCCCGCTTTACCGGCAGCTGACGCAGCTGGCGACCGTCGGCGGTCCCTGTACGGCTACCACACCGCCAACGTCGGCTCCGCGCTGACCTTCGTCCCGTACGGACTGCACGGTCTAGCCTAGGGATGCCTGGTGTCTGGCGCCTCGCGCGGCGGCGCAGCCGGGGCGATCCTGGCCGGCCCGGCCGCGGACCGGTTCGGCCGCAAGAAACTGCTGATCGACGCAGGTATCTACGCCACCGGGGCGATCATGTCGGCCGTGACCCGGACGCGGCGGTGCAGCTGTTTACCCGTACGCTGATCGGGTTGGCCACCGGCGCGGACTCCGCGATCGCCACCGCCTATATCGCCGGGTACGCGCCCAAGAACCGGCGCGGGTCGCTGGCCATGCTCCAGCAGTGGACGATGATCGTCGGCATCCTGGTCGCCTACATCGTCGCGCTGATCATCTTCAGCGCCTTCCCGGGCGGGGCGGCCAGCACCGGCTGGCAGCTGGTGCTCGGCCTAGGCGCTATACCCGCGCTGATGGGCCTGGGGTTGCATACCCAGATGCGCAATCCCCCCGTGACTCTCCGGCACGGCCGCTACGCCGAGATGCGCAAGGCCATGGCCACCCTCGGCATGAGGGATGTCAGCGACGGCGGCATGCTGCAGCTCGTCACGTCGGCAACGGGGCCGAGCTCACCCTGACCAACTCCGGCATCGGGCAGTCTGTCATCGCATTAGCCCAAGCGGGGTCGGCATCACCACGTATTGACAACCACGCTGGCATCGTGCGTCCGGGAGGTGGCGGCCAAGCGAGTCCCGAGGTCGACGCCGACCTGGTGGTCCCCGTCGGCGAGAACCTGGGCGACCGGGTTACCGAGGCACACCGCCTCACACCACCGCACACAAGCGGTTTAGGCAGCTGGCTAAGTGAGCGTCTGATAAATGCTGGGATGGCCGACTGTGGTGGGCTTGCCGCGTTCCGGGGTGCCGTCCGGCTGAGATGGGCGGGCGCGGGCCCTGTGTTCCGTGATGTGTGAAGACCAGGAAAACACCAGGGCCCGCGCATGCCCAGGATATGCACCGGACCAGCAGCTATCCCAGTGACCTGACCGATGGCCAGTGGCAGGTCATCGCCTCGCATCTGCCCGCTGACCGGCCTGGACGGCGGGGCAGGCCGCGTATCTGGCCGCTGCGGGTGATCGTGGAGGCGATCTTGTACCTGGACCGCACCGGGTGCCCCTGGCGGTACCTGCCGGGCAGCTTCCCGCCCTGGCCGACGGTATACGGGTACTTCGCCGCCTGGCGTGATGACGGCACGCTGGCCGCTGTGCACGCCGCGCTGCGCGCCCAGGTCCGCGCCGCGGCCGGGCGGGACACCGAGCCCACCGCGGCCATCATCGACTCCCAGTCCGTCCGTGCCGCCGACACTGTCCCGCGGGCCAGCCGCGGGTGGGATAACGCGAAAAAGGTGAACGGCCGGAAACGGCACATCGCGGTGGATGCGATGGGCCTGCTGCTGGCTGTGGTGATCACAGCCGCCTCCGTCCAGGACCGCGACGCGGCCCGGCCGCTGCTGTGGAACCTGCACCGCGCCTCCCGCCACATCCGCCTGATCTGGGCCGATGCCGTCTATACCGGCAAGCTGAGCGCCTGGGCCGCCAGCATGAAGATGACCCTGTGCATCGTCGCCCGCCGCCAGCCGCACACCTTCGAGGTGCTGCCCCGCCGGTGGGTCGTGGAGCGGACATTCGCCTGGATCAGCAAGCACCGCCGTACCGTCCGCGACTACGAATTACCCCGACGTCGGGGTAACTCGTATTATCCGGAGACCCTGGTTATCCCGGCGTGCCGCTGTTTTGCGTGGTGAGGGGTGGTCCGGAGCTGGGTGGCTCGGGATAATCACAGGCTGTCGAGGAAGGCCAGGACGGTGTCGGGTGGGGTGTATCGGCCTGGCGTCGTGGTGGGTGGCGCGATGCGGGCAAGAGCCCGTTCCTTGAGGGACATGTCGGCGTGCAGGTAGATCATCGAGGTCTCGCTGGATTCGTGGCCGAGCCAGAGCGCGATGACGGAGATGTCGACGCCGGAGTGCAGCAGGGCCATTGCCGCGCTATGGCGCAGCGTATGCGGGGTGATCTTCTTGGCTTGGAGGGATGCGCAGGTCGCTGCGGCAGTGATGGCGTGCTTGGCGACGAGGCGTTCGACGGCGTCGGTGCTGAGCGGGGTGCCGCGGCGGGAAGGGAACAGCGGGTCGTCCGGAGCGCCGCGACGTTCGGTCAGCCAGGCCCGGAGCGCTGTGACGGTGTGGCTGGTCAGCGGCGTGATCCGGTCCTTTCGTCCTTTGCCGTGGCAGCAGGCGTGCGGGCCGCGTCCCAGGTGAATGTCGCGGATCTTGGTGCCGGTCAGTTCCGATACCCGGAGCCCGGTCTGTGCGGCCAGCGCGAGCAACGCGTAGTCGCGGCGGCCGTGCCAGGTGGACTGGTCGGGCGCGGCCAGGAGCGCGTGCATTTCGTCGCGGGTGAGGTAGCAGACGATGGTGCGGTCGGCACGTTTGGTGGGGATCGCCAGAACACGCTGGATGAGGGCGGCGTGGTCGGGGGCCTGGAGGGCGGCGTAGCGGAACAGCGAGTGGATCGCGGCCAGCCGGGCGTTGCGGGTGGTCACGCTGTTGCCCCGGCCGGTCTCCAGGTGATGCAGGAACGCGCCGATCATCGGTGCGCCCAGGTCGTCGAGGGTGAGCTGGGCGGGCTGGCGTCCGGTCTGCTGCCAGGCGAACCGCAGCAGCAGCCGGATGGTGTTGCGGTAGGCGGTGATGGTGTGGTCGCTGGCCTGACGCTGGCGGATCAGCCGGTCGGTGAAGAACCCTTGGAGGATGGGGGCGAGCGCGCTCATGGAAGGTCTCCCAGTTGATTGTCCAGCCGGCCGGCGGCCAGGGCGAGCAGTTCGGGGGCGGCCTGCAGATACCAGTAGGTCGAGACGGGATCGACGTGTCCCAGGTAGGTCGACAGCAGCGGCAGGCGGGCGTGGACATCCAGGCCAGCGCGGTACCAATCGAGCATGGTCGCGACGGTGAAGCTATGGCGGAGGTCGTGGGCGCGGGGATTGCGACCACCGGGAACGGCGCCTATTCCGGCGGCCCGGCAGAGCTGGGCGAAGATCTCGGGGACGCGGCGGGAGGCCATCCGGTTGCCGCGGACGTTGACGAAGAACGCCGGCGTCCGCGCCGCAGGACATAGCTGGTCGCGTTGCCGGCCGTAGGCCAGGAGGGCCTGGCTAGCGGTGGGGTGCAGCGGCACCTCGCGGGCCTTGGTGAGCTTGCCGGCCCTGATGGTCACCATGCCGGTGCCGGTATCGACGTCGCTGCGGTCCAGGCCGCAGGCCTCGCCGACGCGCATCCCGGTCACGGCCAGCAGTGCGATGAGCGTGGTGTAGTTCAGCGCCCGCAGCGGGTGCGTGAGCGCGGCCGCCGCTGCGATCAGGGCGTCGATCTGCCCGGGCGTGAACAGGTAGGGGGCCACGCGCCGGTAGCGGTAGGGCATCAGCTCGGCGGGCGGGATCTCGGTCGCCGGGTCCAGCGTTCTCAGGTGGCGGGCGAAGACGCGTACCACCGCCAGCCGGTGATTCCAGTGGGCCGGGTTCACGTCGGCCCGGGTGCGGGTGGCCCAGGTGACGGCGAGCTCGGTGGTGATATGGGCCGAGCCTGCCTGTTCGAGGTGGCCGGCGAAGTCCATCAGCCAGCGGCCCTCGCGCACCAGGCTGAACCCGAGGGCCCGGCGCATCGCCAGATAGTCGCCGACGGCCTGGCGTAGCTCGCTCATCTCGAACCTCCCGGCCAGGGCCGGGCCAGCTCGCGGAGCCGGTTGCGGTCGATCTTGGCGTAGGTCGCCGTGGACAGCTGACTACGGTGCCGCAGTACCTGCCCGACCTCCGGCAGCGCCGACCCGGCGCCCAGCAGGTCACTCGCCACGGTGTGACGCAGGCGGTGCGCCCCGACCCGGGGAATCCCGGCACGCTGGCATGGCAGCGGCAGCCTGTCGTCCAGCCCGCCTTTGCCGTGAACGGTGAGTTCACCCGTCCGCCAGTCGATGTCGCTGAGCTGCATGCCGGCGGCCTCGCATGCGCGCAGCCCCAGCCGGGCCAGCACCGTCAGGATCGCGAAGTCGCGGCGGCCGGCCTCGGTATCGCGATGGCAGCTGCCCAGCAGCAGGCCGGCCTCTCCGGCCCGCAGCCGCCCAGGCAAGGTAGCAAGCTTGCGGTTGGCGACAGCAGGCACCGCCGCGGCGAGCTCCCTGTCGATCCGGCCGGTCACGAACAAGAAGCGCAGCAGCGACCGCAGCGCGGTCACCATGCTCTTGGCGTCGGGGACGCTGCGCAGCACTGCCTGATCGATCACGAACTGGGAGACCTGAGCTGCCGGCAGCCGGCTCAGCCCAGCCTCCAGCGGGCTCGGCAGCCCGGCCAGGAAGACGCGGGCAGCGGGCAGGTAGCGGCGGATCGACACCTCCGCCAGCCCACGCTCGTTCACCAGGAACCGCCGGTACTCCTCCACCAGCAACGCCACGCCGGCGCTGATGTCCTGGACGACCGGCTCCACCGGGGGGACCACGCCGATCTGGCGCAGGTACGTCAGCAGGGGCCGGAGCCCGCGCCGGGTCCCGAACTTGCGGTACTTCCCGCGCCGGTCTGCCAGGAACCGGCCGGCGACCTCCTCGGTCAGCTCCTCCGGTATCAGGCCCTGGCTGTCGAGCCAGCGGCTCACATGCGCCATCAGCTGCGCCAGCTCCGACGCCGGCTGCGAGGCATAACCCTGCCGCGCCAGCTCGGCACAGAACCCGCCTGCATACGCCGCCAACGGGCCAGTCACCACGACCCGCAACGGATCACGAACGTACATCCTCGTCCTCCTGCCTGTGGTTCACCTACAGACAGGGACCCCTCCTCCGGCCTGTGGTTCACCTGCAGACAGGGACTCCCGCCGATCATGACGCGGCCCTCGGCGCCGAATTATCCCGATCAGCGGCATCCAACCGACCCGCCACAAAGGCCTGAGACCGTCAGCTCGGGATAACCAGGGTCTCCGGATAATACGAGACCCTGCCCGCCAGCCACGAAGCCATGATCTTGTGGGCCATGATCGCCCTGATGACCCGCCGCCTCACTCAGCCCGCCGAATTATCAGACGCTCACTAAGCTTATGTTTTAACCTCCAGGTTTCTGTGCTGCCCGTCTGGGGTTTATGCAAGGCGCTTGGGCGTGCTTGCCTGTCTGTCTGCTGTGAGCGATTGACCGAAACCCCCGGCGGACCCGGCCCGGGGTCAGCGGCCGGGCGGGATCGGGGTGTTTCTCCCAGGGGCGGCGGAGGTCGGCGGCCAGCGGGCGGGCGAGCAGGAGCTGGGCGCAGGCGGTCATGAGGAGCCGGGCCCAGCGGTCTGCCTGACCGGGGTCGCGGACTTTCGCGGCGGTCAGGCCGAGGGTGCCCTTGAGGAGCTTGAAGGCGTGCTCGATATCGAACCTGGCGAGGTAGGCGCGCCAGAGTTCGTCGAGGGACAGCGGGCCGGGGCCGGCGTGCCACAGCCACATGGCGCGGTGCGGGTCGCGGCCGTCGGGCAGCCGCTCGACGGTGACGTGGATGAGGGTGCCGCGCAGGACCGGCAGGTGCGTGCGGCCGG
>WNGE01003622.1_pt1 | contig 18144 bp, 19 predicted proteins | sample 5400651 | NCBI WGS metagenome assembly WNGE01 (sample SAMN13153370, study PRJNA577476) | soil metagenome | isolation source: 60 cm soil or saprolite under grassland replicate 2 | place: USA:California | collected 2016-06-15
CTGGTAAAGCCCGCGTAGCTTCCGTTTTCCACACCTTGTTGACATCCCCCTCTTGAGGGATATCCACAAGCCCTGTGGAAACCGCCGCAGGAAACTACGCCGCCCCGCTTAATGTGGGGGGTTAGCTTTTCTGTGGCCCGAGGTTCTTACGCGATCAGGCCGCGGCGAAAGCCGACGGCGACTGCGTGTGCCCGCGATCGTGCCTGGAGCTTTGCCAGCAGGTGACGAACGTGTGATTTCACTGTCTCCTCCGAGAGAAACAGCCTGTGGCCGATCTCTCTGTTGACGAGTCCGTCGGAGATGAGCTGAAGAACCTCGAGCTCGCGGGCGGTCGGCTCCTGTTCCAGCTCCTGGAGTGGGCCGGCGAACGGAATCACCTCTGCGCCGTTGCTCCCGCGCTTCTGGGCAACCGCCTCGAAGCGGCGCGAATGGTCGCGGTAGCGGTTCAGGATCTCGTTGCGCTCGGCAGCGTCCACGATTTGGCTATCGGCCGCATGACGAGCGCGCTTTAGCGGTTTGAGTTAACCCGAAAGGGGGGTTGGCCGGCTTTCCAACCGGAAAAACGGCCCGAAAACCGCTAAACGGGCGGCGGCTCGGGCGCCGCTTCCTGGGGGCCTGGTTCGAACACCGGCTTGAGCTCGTGGCGCTGGATGTGGCCCGCCTTGATCTCCTCGGCCCAGTGGCAGGCGACCTCGTGGCCGGTCGCAAGCTGGCGGAGCGGCGGCACCTCATCGCGGCAGCGCGTCGGCTGCACGTACGGGCAACGCGTGTGGAAACGGCAGGCTGATGGTGGATTCGCAGGGCTTGGCACGTCGCCGGCGAGCAGGATCGACACCCGCTGTTTCTCGACGGCCGGGTCCGGGATCGGCACTGCCGAGAGGAGGGAGATCGTGTACGGGTGAAGCGGGTTGTCGTAGAGCTCCTCCGCCGGCGAGACCTCCATGACCGAGCCGAGGTACATGACCACGATCCGGTCCGAGATGTGGCGGACGACGGCGAGGTCGTGCGCGATGAAAAGGTAGGTGAGCCCGAAGTCCGCCTGGAGCTGTTCGAAGAGGTTGATCATCTGCGCCTGGATCGAGACGTCGAGCGCCGAGACGGGCTCGTCGGCGACGATGAAGTCCGGGTTGACCGCGAGCGCGCGCGCGAGGCCGATCCGCTGGCGCTGACCGCCGGAGAACTCGTGCGGGTACCGCTTCGCGGCGTCGGCGGGCAGGCCGACCGTCTCCAGGAGCTCGCGAACTCGCGAGGCTGCCTCCCTCCGAGTCCCGATTCCGTGCGTCCGCAGCGGCTCGCCGATGATGCGGCCGACACTGTGACGCGGATTGAGCGAGGCGAACGGATCCTGGAAAACCATCTGCATCCGCCGGCGCAGCGGCCTCAGCTCCCCCTCGCCGAGGTTCGTGATGTCGCGGCCATCGAAGAGGATGCGACCGGCCGTCGGCTTGTAAAGCCGCAGAATCGTCCGCCCGACCGTGGACTTGCCGCAACCGGATTCGCCGACGAGGCCGAGCGTCTCTCCCCGGCGGATACTCAGCGAGACGCCGTCGACCGCGCGGACGTCGCCGATGTGGCGATCGAGGACGAGGCCGCTCTTGATCGGGAAGTACTGCTTGACGTCATCGAGCTCGACGAGCGGGCCCGCTCCGTTGGTGCGTGCCTGCGTCGCACTCACGCGGTCGCGGCCACCCGGGTCCGCTCCCACTCTTCGGCCGGGACCGGGTTGAAGCACGCGAGCTTGTGCCCGGGCTCGATCTCGACGAGCGGCGGCACCTCCTTGCGCGAGAGGTCGACTTCGTAGCGGCAACGCGGCTGGAAGGGGCAGGCGCTCGGCGGCTGCAGCATGTCGCGTGGCGCGCCTTCGATCGCCTGCAGCTTGACGCGCCGGGTCGCGTCGAGCCGGGGCACGCTCTGAAGCAAGCCGAGCGTGTACGGATGACGAGGAGTCTCGAAGAGCTGCTCGGCCGACCCAGTCTCCATGAACATGCCGGCATACATCACGTTGACGCGTTCGCACATGCCGGCGACGACGCCGAGGTCGTGCGTGATCAGGATCAGCGCGGTGTCCTCCTCGGCGACAAGCTCGCGCAGCAGCGTCAGGATCTGCGCCTGGATCGTGACGTCCAGCGCCGTCGTCGGCTCGTCGGCGATCAGGAGCTTCGGCTTGCAGGCGAGCGCCATCGCGATCATCGCGCGCTGGCGCATCCCGCCCGAGAACTGGTGCGGGTAATCCATCAAGCGCGCCTTCGGGCTCGGGATGCCCACGCGGTCGAGCAGCTCGGCGGCACGCGCCCCGGCCTCCTTCCGGCTCATGTCGAAGTGCGTCTCGAGCGGCTCCCTGATCTGGCGCCCGATCGTCAGCACGGGATTCAGGCTCGTCATCGGGTCCTGGAAGATCATCGCGATCTGCCGCCCTCTCAGCCCACGCATCTCGCGGTCCTTCAGCTTGAGCAGGTCGCGCCCATCAAACAGGGCCGTCCCGGAGCGAACCCGGCCGGCACGGGGCAGCAGCCCGAGCAGTGCCAGCGCGGTGACGCTCTTGCCACAGCCCGACTCGCCGACGATCCCGAGCGTCTCCCCGGCGGTGACCTCGAACGAGATCCCGTTGACGGCATAGACGAGCCCGCTTCCCGTCCAGAACTGGACCCGGAGGTCGTCTACCGAAAGGAGCGGCTCCTTAGACGCCACTGATCGCCTTCCGCCTGCCCGCCCCCAAGTACGAGAGTCTGCTCCGTTCGCGGAACTTCCCTGTGCGGCCGCGGAGCTTCGGATCGAGCGCTTCGCGCAGGCCGTCGCCGATCAGGTTGAACCCGAGTACCGAGAGCACGATCGCGATGCCAGGCACGATCGCGAGCCACGGCGCCGTCTGCAGATAGTCGTTCACGTCGCTGAGCATCGTCCCCCACTCCGGCGTCGCCGGATCCTGCGGCCCAAGCCCGAGGAAGCCGAGGCCCGCGACATCGATGATCGCGGTCGCCATTGCCAGCGTCCCCTGCACGATCACCGGCGAGATTGCGTTCGGAAGGATGTGCGAGAAGAGGATCCTGTGACGACGCACGCCCACCGCCCGTGCGGCCAGGACGAAGTCGTTCTCGCGCTGGGCGAGGATCGAGCCGCGCAGAAGCCGAGCGAAGATCGGGATGTTCACCACCCCGACCGCGATCATGATCTGGTAGAGCCCGGGCCCGAGCAGCGCGACGATGCCGATCGCGAAAAGCAGCCCGGGGATCGCGAGCATGATGTCCATGCCGCGCATGATCACCGAGTCGATCGCCCCGCCGAGGTAGCCGGCGACGGAGCCCAGGATCAGACCGATCGAGAGCCCGATCGAGACCGAGACGACGCCGATCAGCAACGAGTAACGGGCGCCGTAGAGGATGCGGGTGTAGACATCGCGGCCGAGCTGATCGACGCCGAGCCAGTGCGCGTGCGAGGGGCCGGGGCAGCAGCCGCCGGCGATCAGGATCAGGTTCTGGTCCTTCGGTCCTCCGTGGGCGAGCAGCGGCGCAAAGATCGCCGCGCAGATGAAGAAGCTGACGAGGATGGCGCCGAGGATGGCACCGGGGTTGCGGCGGAGCCGGCGGAAGGCGTCGCTCCAGAGACCGCCGGTCGCCCCCTCGAGCGCGAGTTCTTGGGCTTCGACCTCGGCGATGCTCACGAGTACCGGATCCGCGGGTTGATGATCGCGTAGGTGAGATCGACGATCAGGTTGACGAGGACGAAGACGATGGCGAGGAACAAAATCCCGCCCTGGAGCACCGGGTAGTCGCGGTTGAAGATCGCGTCACGCAGCCAGGAGCCGATCCCCGGATACGCGAAGACGGTCTCCGTCAGCACCGCGCCGGAGAGCAGGAGCCCGGTCTGCAGGCCGATCACCGTCGTGACCGGCAGCAGCGCATTTCGGAGCACATGGCGTCTGTCGACCGTCCGCGGCGGTAGGCCCTTCGCGCGGGCCGTGCGGACGTAGTCCTCGTTCTGGACATCGAGGACGGCGGCGCGGGTGATGCGGGTGATGATTGCGAGCGGAATCGAGCCGAGCGCGATCGCCGGCAGGATCAGGTGCTTGATCACGTCCCAGAGGACGTACCACTGCCTCTGGATGATCGCATCGAGGATGTAGAAGTTCGTCGGGTGCTTGACGTCGATCGTGACCGAGATGCGGCCGACGCTGGGCAACCAGCCGAGCCGGATGGCGAAGATGTACTTGAGGATGATCGCCAGGAAGAAGATCGGGATCGAGATCCCGATCAGAGAGGCCACGAGACTGACGTTGTCGAAGACGCCGCCGTAGCGTTTGGCGGCGAGAAACCCGAGCGGCACCCCGATGCTGACCGCGAAGATCATCGCGGCTAAAGCGAGCTCGACCGTCGCCGGGAACTTCACCCTGATCTCGTCGATCACACGGCGACGCGACGCGACGCTGACGCCGAGGTCTCCGCTCGCGGTCTCCTTCACGTACGACCAGTACTGCACGTAGATCGGCTTGTCGAGGCCGTAGCGATGCCGGTAGACCTGCACGAGCTGCGGCGTCGCCCGCTCGCCGAGCAGCGACTCGGCGGGGGAGCCCGGCAACGCGTGGATCCAGAAGAAGATCAGCAGCGAGACGCCGAGGAGAATCGGAACGAGCAGCAGCAGCCGGCGGACGAGATACCGAAGCATCTGTGGCCGCCGGCTGCGCCGCTACTACCTATTGTCCGCCGAAGTAGACCCCGGCGAATGGATCGGTTCCCACCGGGCTTGCGACATATCCCTGCACCTTCTTCTGGAAGCCGAGAGCCGGCCTCGAGTGGGCGTAGGGGACGCCAGGCAGGAACTTCATGATCATGATGTTCGCCTGCTTGTAGAGGGCGATCCGCTTGGCCAGGTTCGTCTCGGCCGCGGCCTTCGCGAGGATGTTGAAGATCTTCGCGTTCTTGAACCCGAACTGCGGGGTGTACGTCTTAAAGAACGTGCCGACGAAGTTGTCCGGGTCGCCGAAGTCGCCCGTCCAACCGATCAGGTTCAGATCGCCGGCCGTCCCGTCGTTGACGTGCTTGACGTAGTCGGGACGCCACGGTGCGCTGTGCGCGGTGACGTGGAAGCCCGACTTCTCGAGGCTCGCCGAGAACGCCTGGAAGTTCAGGGCCGGGCTCGGCATGTAAGGCCGTGAGACGTTCGTCGGGTACCAGAAGTCCACGTTCACGGGCAGGCTCAGACCGGCGCTCCGCAGGAGCGACTTGGCCTTGTCCGGGTTGTACGGGTACTTCGGGACCTTGTTCGTCCAGCCGAACAGGTTTGGCGGCATGAACTCCTGGGCCACCTGCGCCCGGCCTGCATAGAACGACTTGACGACGCCCGCACGGTCGAGGCCGTACGCGACGGCCTGACGCACGGCCAGCTTGTTGAACGGCGCGTGCGACGAGTTGATCGTCACGTACGCGACGTTGAACGACGGCCGGTTCAGCAGCTTCAGCTTCTTGTTCTTCTTGATCGTCGGGACGTCCGTGGGCTGGATCAGGTCGGCGCCGTTGACCTCGCCGCTCTGCAGCGCCTGGACGCGAGCCGTGTTGTTCGAGATCGGCTGGATGATCACCCGCGCGATCTTCGGCTTCTTGCCCCAGTAACGATCGTTCCGGACGAGCTCGACCTTCTGCCCGATGGTCCAGGACTTGAACTTGAACGGCCCGGTCCCCGTCGGGTGGCTGAACGCGTACGTCCCGGTCGGGTAGAAGGTGCCGTTCCGCAGCTCACCCTGATTCGCGCCGTACTTCTTCATCGCCGTCGGGCTCTGAATCGAAAACGACGAGATGACGAGCGCCGGCAGGAACGACGACGACTTGTTCCTCAGATGCAAGACCGCCGTGTACTTGCCCTTGGCCGTGCAGCCCTTGTAGAGGCTGGGCGACAGGTTGCTGCTGTCGTTGTGCTTGAAGCCAAGGAAGACGGCCTGCCAGTAGTAGGTCGCCGAGGAATCCTGGAACGGTCCCCGGAAGTTGTACTGGCGGTTGAAGTTCGCGCAGGTCGCCGCGGCGTTGAACGGCGTCCCGTCCGTGAACTTGACTCCGTGCCGGAGGTGGAACGTCCAGTCTTTTCCGTTCGAGGAACCCCAACTCGTGGCCAACCCCGGCCGAATCAGAGTCGATCCCGGCTTCAACGAGACCAGACTCTCGAAGATCTGCTCCGTGACGCGGAAAGACTCCCCGTCGGAGACGAGCGCCGGATCGAGGTACGTGGGATCGGATGCCCCCGCGATGATGAACGTCGGCCCGGACTTCGACGCGCCTCCCGCGGTGCCCACCGCAACGAGTGCGGCGAACGCAACGAGCGCGAAGGCGAGCCTGGTACTCAACGTGCGCATAAACAAGCTCCTTCCTTGCGGATCACGGGAGTATGGGACAGCGCGGCCTCACGCGCAACGCGTAACGGTCAGGCTTAATTTCAGCGTGCTCCTCGGGCCCAAACTCCCCTCGGTCGGTGGGACGGCTCGCGGCGGCTTTTGTTAGCGATTCGTGGGCCCCTTTCATGATGGGGCCTCGTCGCCGGGGTGCGATGGTCGGTTCCTGGCAAGGACGCAGGGAGTGCCCGTATCAGCAGATACGGGCGCGACTGAGGACGCCGCCAGGGGCCGTCCAGCGCGGCCCGGCGACTCAGTGTCTCATTGTGGAAGGGGCTCTAAAGGCGGACGAAGCGAATCGGCCGTGCCTCGACGTTCGCAAGGGGCTCCTCGACGACGGCGTTCACGCCCTCGCGGGCGGTGGCGTGCAGGATGCGGCCGTCGCCCAGCCAGAAGGCGATGTGGTGCGCCTCGCCCGTATCGCCGAAGCAGACGAGGTCGCCGGGCTGTCCGGCTTCGTCGATCTCGGTCGCGGCGGCCTCCTGCTGGTCGGCGTCGCGTGGGACGAGCCGCCCGGTCAGCCGATACGCCATGTGGACGAGGCCGGAGCAGTCGATCCCGCGGTTGGTCATCCCGCCCCACTCGTGTGGCGCGCCGATATACGAGCGCGCAGCCTCGATGGGATCGTCGTAGGGACAGGCACCGAAGCCGGTGCCTGTCCCTGAAGCGAGCTCGTCCTCCCGGATCCAGCCGGGGTAGTCGTAGGCGGTGCGGATGCGAGCCCAGCCGCCGCGGCGCTCCTCGACGGTGAGCGGCTCTCCGGCGAGCGCCTGCGTGACCTGCTCCGAAGAGTCGTCGGGGGCCGCGCGCACAGGCGCAACCCCCGAGCGACAGATCAGTGTCTGAGTCGTTGTTAGGCCGCGGCGGTCTGGAGATCGCGCAGCGCGGCTAGCCGGGCGAGAGCCTGGCTCTCGAGCTGCCGGACCCGCTCGCGGGTCAGGTCGAGCTCGTGACCGATCGCCTCCAGCGTCCACGGCTCTCCCTCGAAGCCGAAGCGGAGCTCGAGGATCCGGCGCTCCCGCTCGGGCAGAGCGTCAAGCGCTCGGCGGACTCCCTGCTTGCGCAGCGACTCCTCGGCCTCGTCGAACGGATCCGGGGCCTCACGGTCGGCGAAGAGATCGCCGAGCTCGCCCTCGTCGTCCGCGCCGACCGTCTGGTTCAGCGAGACCGACGCCTGGGCGGCGCCGAGGGCCTCGTCGACGTGCTGCAGCGGCAGTCCCGTCGCCTCGGCCAGCTCCTGCTTCGTCGCCTCGCGTCCCAGCTCGACCTCCAGCCGGCGCGCCGCGCGGCCCAGCTTCTGCTGGCGCTCGACGACGTGCACGGGCACCCGGATCGTGCGGGCGTGGTTGGCTACGGCACGCTGAACCGACTGGCGGATCCACCAGGTGGCGTACGTCGAGAACTTGTAACCGCGCCGCCAGTCGAACTTCTCGACCGCGCGGTTCAGGCCGAGCGTTCCTTCCTGGATGAGATCCAGGAACGGCACGCCGAGGCCGCGGTAGCCCTTGGCGATCGAGACGACCAGGCGGAGGTTCGATTCGATCATGCGGCGCTTCGCGGTCAGGTCGCCGCGCTCGATCGCCTTCGCGAGCGTAACCTCCTCGGCCGCAGTCAGCAGCTTGTGGCGGCCGATGTCGGCGAGGAAGAGCTGCAGGCTGTCTGCGGAGCCGACGAGAACCTGGGGCTGCGCCTCCACGGGCTTCTCCTCGGGCTTCTCGGCCTTGGGCTCGGTTTCCTCGACCGGCTGGCGAATCTCGAGGCCGATCGCTTCGAGCTCGCGCTGAAACTGCTCGGCGTCTTCCTCGCCGAGGTCGTGCTCCAGCGCGAAAGCCTCGATTTCAGCCGGCTCGACGAAACCGCGCTCTTCAGCGCCCTCCACAAATGTGCGGGCATGCTCGGATTCGAGCAACTCGTGCATCTGGTTTTGCGTCAATTTCTCCTCTGACTCTCTCGAAGTTGCGGCTCTATCGATCTTTCGCACTGTAGGTGGAATCTCCTCGGCCGACTAGGGTCTACCGCGACCCTTAACGACCTTGTTACATCAAAAACGGGTGCAGCGTTTTCTTATTCCGCCACCGCAGGCTCTTTGGTTTGCGCCCGGGCCGGAAAGTCGAACTCGACCTTCCCTTCATCGTTCAAGACGAGGCGCGCGCGGAAAGGTTTGCCAGCCTTCGACCGGAAACCCGAGAGCACTTCGTTCGTGCGGCCGTTCTCGATCAGCTGGCGCGCGACTTCGGGCGTGATCGTCCGGCCGGCGACGCGCTTCCAGATCACGTAGCCGCAGCCGGGCTCCTCGCGGCTCTTCCAGCTCGTGCAGCCGTACGCACGCGAGTTCTCCTTGATGATCTCGCCCGTCTCGGCCCCGCAGCGCGGGCACGGGCCGAGCTCGACGCGCTCGGGGCGGAGCTTCTCCTTGTCGAGCGCGGCGATCTGCTCGACGGTCTGCGTCGTCAGGTCGACGATCCCCTTGATGAACTCCTTGCGGTCGCCGCTCCCGTGCTCGATGTCGGAGAGGCGCTTCTCCCAGTCTCCGGTCAGCTCGGGCGATGTGAGCGGGTGCTCCTCGAGCATCGTGATCACCTGCAGGCCCTTCGGAGTCGGCTGGAGCTCCTTGCCGGCGCGCTCGATGTACTCCCTGCGGATCAGGACCTCGATCGTCTCGGCGCGCGTCGCCGGAGTGCCGAGCCCTGAATCCTTCATCGCCTCGCGCAGCTCTTCGTCGTCAATCCGTTTGCCGGCGGTCTCCATCGCCGAGAGCAGCGTCGCCTCGGTGTAGCGCGGCGGCGGCTTCGTCTGCTTGTCCTCGAACTCGGCCTTGACGCACTTGACGCTCTGCCCCTGCTCGAGCTTCGGCAGCTCGGCGCTCTCGTCGCCGATTGCATCCGCACTATCTTCAGTCTCCTCGGTCTGTTTCTTGAGGTCGGACTCGAGGCCATAGACGCCGCGCCAGCCGGGCTCGAGCGTGATCTTGCCGCGGGTGCGGAACCGCTCCTCCTCGACGACCGTGACAACCTCGGTGCGCTGGTAGCGCGCAGCAGGGTGGAAGACTGCCAGGAAGCGGCGAGCGACCAGGTCGAAGATCCGCCGCTCGTCGGGTGAGTAACGGTCGACCTCGTGCTCGACATCGGTCGGGATGATCGCGTGATGGTCGTCGACGCGCGCGTCATTGACGACGCGCTGCAGCGGCAGCTGGTCGAGCCCGAGCACGTAGCGGGCGCCGGCGGCGTAGTCGCCGATCGGCAGGAGCGTCTCGGCGGTCGGCTTCAGCTGCGGGACCAGATCCCCGGACAAGTACCGCGAGGACGTCCGTGGGTAGGTGATCGCCTTCTTGTCCTCGTAGAGCGACTGCGCGGCCTGCAGCGTGCGCCGCGCGGAGAAGCCGAAGCGGCGGTTCGCGTCGCGCTGCAACGAGGTCAGGTCGTAGAGAAGCGGCGGCCGCTCGGACTGCTCCTTCTGCTCCATCTTCTCGACGGTGCCGTCCTTGCCGGTCACCTTGTCGACGATCTGCTCGGCGCGGGCGAGGTCGCCGAAGATCCGGGTCTCGTCGCCCTCGAACCACATGCCTTCGTAGCGGGGGTCGAACTGAGCGCGGACGAGGCGGTACGGCTCCGGCGTGAAGGCCTGGATCTCGCGCTCGCGCTTGACCATCATCGCCAGCGTCGGCGTCTGCACGCGGCCGAGCGAGACGACACCGCCGACCCAGGCGCGGCCGCGGATCGTCGCGGCCCGGGTCGCGTTCATCCCGATCAGCCAGTCGGCCTCGGAGCGGGAGCGCGCCGCTGCCTCGAGCGGCTGTAGCTCCTCGCCCGGGCGCAATCTCTCGAAGCCCTCGCGAATCGCCTGCTTCGTCATCGAGCTGACCCAGAGACGCTGCACGGGCTTGTCGATGCCGGCGGTCTCGTAGATGTACGCGAAGATCAGCTCGCCCTCGCGGCCGGCGTCGCAGGCGTTGATGATTCGGTCGACGTCGTCGCGTTTCATCAGCTTGTGGATCGCCTTGAGCTGCTTCTTGGCCTTCGCGTCGCGCGGCGCCAGCTGGAACTCCTCGGGCACGATCGGCAGGTCGGCCATGCGCCATTTCTTCAGCTTCTCGTCGTAGACCTCCGGGTCGACGAGCTGGACGAGATGGCCGACGGCGAAGGTGACGACGTACTCGTCTCCTTCGTAGTGGGTCTCCTCGTTCGTGAAGGAACCAGGCAGCGCGTCCGCGAGATCGCGGGCGACGGATGGCTTTTCGGCGACGACTAAAGTCTTCACGCGAGACACAGTAGCGAAGGGCTCGCACGACGCAGGATCACGCAAACGAGCCGAAAATGGAACGATCCTTTCGCGCCGTGCTACCCGTTTACCTGCTTGCCGCCACGATCAGCTGGCCCGTCGTCAAGGTCGGTTTCCGCCTCAGCGCGCGCGGAACCGAGCACCTGCCGGAGGGCGGCTTCGTGCTCGCCGCCAACCACACGTCGAACTTCGACCCCTGGCCGCTGGCGCTCCCGCTCTTCCCCCGAAGGCAGGTCCGCTTCATGGCGAAGAGCGAGTTGTTCACCCCGATTTTGAAGCCGATCCTGGTCGGCGGCGGCGCTTTCCCGGTACGCCGCGGCGAGGCCGACATCGAGGCCATTCGCCGCGCGGTCGAGCTCGTCCGGGACGGGGAGATCGTGGTCATGTTCCCGGAGGGGACGCGGCGCCGAAAGGGGCTGCGCAAGAAGCACGAGGCCCGCGCGCACACCGGCGCGGCGCGGATCGCGCTGAGCGCCGATGCCCCGCTCGTGCCGGCTGCGATCAAGGGGACCGACCGCCTCACCCGGCTCGGCCCGCTGCGGGTCGCCTACGGCCCGCCGATCCCGCTGGACGATCTTCGCGGGCAGGAGATCAGCCCCGCCGCGCGTGAGGCGACCGAACGGCTGATGGCTGAAATCCGCGGACTCGAGGCGTCGTTGTGAAGCGCCCGCTGCTCGTGATCGACGGCGACTCGCTCGCGCACCGCGCCTACCACGCACTCCCGAAGACGATCCGGCGCGCTGAAAGCAAGCCGTCGAATGCGATCGTCGGCTTCACGAACTTCCTCCTGCGTCTCTGGGACGCCGAAGAGCCACGGGCCGTGGTCGTCGGCTGGGACACGCTCGAGGTGCCGACCTACCGGCACGAGGCGCTCGAGGCGTACCAGAGCGGGCGAGAGTTCGACGACGAGCTCCTCGAGCAGCTCGCCCTGCTTCCGCAGCTCGTCGAGGCGTTCGGATTCTCGTCCGCGAAGGCCCCGGGCTACGAGGCGGACGATTTTCTCGCGGCGGCGGTCGCAGCGGAGGAGAAGCGGGGCGGGACGGCGGTCGTCGCCACCTCGGACCGGGACAGCTTTCAGCTCGCAAGCGACCGCACGACGATCATCCAGCCGATCCGCGGGGTCAGCGAGCTGGCCCGGATCGGCCCCGCCGAGGTCCGGGAGCGCTACGACGTCGAGCCGGCCCAGGTGGTCGACTTCATCGCCCTCCGCGGCGATCCCTCCGACCGCATTCCGGGCGCTCCTGGCTTTGGGCCGAAGAAGGCGGCCGATCTACTGCACCAGTACGGCTCCCTCGAGGAGGCGATCGGCGCCGGCCGGTTCTCAGCGATCGCGGGGGAACTACGGCTCTACCGTCGAATCGCGTCGCTAGACGCCTCCGCCCCCCTCCCTCCCCTCAAAGACCAGACACCTACTTGGGCGGAGGCGTCCTCCCTCCTGAGCAGCTGGGGCATGAATGCGGTCGCGGAACGCGTTGCTGGGCGCGCCGAGTGATGTAGATGTACACCTACATCACGTAGGGAGTTCTGGCCATGGATCAATGGTTGTCAGACGCGCGGGATGCGCTTGCTCGGACGAGCGGCGTTCCGACCGAGCGCCTCGAGCTCGACGACGAAGCCGTCCGGGAGCTGCTCGAGCTTGCCCGAGTCGCCGCGCACGACAGCGGCGAACGGACGAACGCGCCGCTCCTTTGCTACCTCGTCGGCCGCGCCCAGGATGGCGCCTCGCTCGATGAGCTCGCCGACGCGGTCCGCCGATCGACGTCCTGAGCCACCCGGCGTTCGCGCGCCTGCATCCGACTCAGAGCCACCCCGAGTCCCAGGAGCGGCTGGCGGTTCTACTGGAGGCGTTCGAGTACGACACCATCGAGCCGGCACCGGTCGAGGCGATCCTCCGCTGTCACACGGAGGAGTACGTCGAGCGGATCCGGACGATCGCGGAGCCCACCTGGCTCGATGGGGACACCTTCGCCTCCGAGGCGACCTTCGAGGCCGCCTTGCTGGCAGCGGGCGCCGCGATCGCCGCCGCAGAGCGTGGCGGCTTCGCCCTCGTCCGCCCTCCCGGCCATCACGCTCTCCCGGAGCGCGCAATGGGCTTCTGCGTCTTCAACAACGTCGCAATCGCGGCGCGTCACGCCCAGGCGGAGCTCGGGATCGGCCGGGTCGCAATCCTCGACTGGGACGTGCACCACGGCAACGGCACGCAGGCGATCTTCTGGGACGACCCGAACGTGCTCTACGTGTCGCTGCACGAGTGGCCGTTCTACCCCGGCAGCGGCGGGCCGGGCGAGGGCAACGAGACGACCGTAAACGTGCCGATGGAGGCGCTCTCCGGCGACGCCGAGTATCAGCGCGCCTTCGCCGACGTCGTCGAGCCGGCGATCCGCGCCTTTTCGCCGGAGCTCGTGCTCGTGTCGGCGGGATTCGACGCGCATGGCTCGGACCCGCTCGCCGACATCCGCCTGGGCGACGGCGCCTTCGCGTGGATGGCCGAACGTTCCACGACGCTCGGCCCGCGTGTGGCTGCCGTGCTCGAGGGCGGTTACAACATCGAGACGTTGCCGCGGCTGGTGGCGGCGGCGCTCGAGGGCTTCTCAGAATGACGACGGCCGGCTAGTTGTAGCCGGCCGTCCGATCAAGGAAGCACGTGCCACCGCGCTTCGCACACCACTTTCAGGAGGGGCGTTCAGCCCAGGTATCGGCCGAGCTCACGCCTCGCTCACCGCCCACAGAGCGCGATTTGCGGGTGATTACGCATCCCCCGCTGTGGGGGATGCTCCCCTTAGGTACGAGCCGCGCCGAGAGCTTCGAGCGCCTGGCGGCGGGAGGAGACGCCGAGCTTCCGCAGCAGGCTCTTCACATGCGAGCGGACGGTGTGCTCCGAGATGAACAGCCGGGCCGCGATCTGGTCGGTGCTCAGGTGGTCGTCGAGCAGCAGCAGTACCTCGAGCTCGCGGGCGCTGAGCGCGCCGGCGATCGAGTCCGGCACCCATCCTTCCGCGTCGCGTCCGTCTCGCACCTGCTCGACCAGGCGCCGCGCGATCGATCCCGAAAGCGCGGCCTCGCCTTCGGCGGCGCCGCGCAGGAACTCGACGATCCGCTCGGGCGGCTCCGTCTTCAACAGGTAGCCGGCCGCCCCGCCACGGATCGCGGCGAGCAGGTTCTCCTCCGCGACGGAGGCAGTCAGCATCACGACCTCACAGCCCGGCGCCGCCTGGCGTAGGAGCGGCAAGGCCCCGAGGCCGCCGATCCCGGGCATCGACAGGTCGAGGAGAACCAGGTCGGGCTGGAGTTCTCGCGCGACCTCAATCGCCTCCTCGCCGCTCGCAGCCTCGCCGGCGACGCTGAAGTCGTTCTGCCCAAGCAGCGCCGCGAGCGCACCGCGGGTGAGCGGATGGTCGTCGACGATGAGGACACGGGTCGCCATAGCCTTCCCCGCCCTTATCGGTCGGATCGGTTCTGCCGAATAGAGGGAGATGCGAAAAGAGGAAAACGCGTACCAGTCCTGGCTGTGGGGCGAAGTGCTGCTCTTCGGCCTGCTGGGTGCGCTGCTCGCGTTGTTCGTCACGTATCCGGGCCTGCGCCCGAGCTTTGATCTCCCCCAGGTCCGGCTCGTGCTCAACACGATGGTCGCGCTCGCTGCGGTGCTGGTCGCGGTGCTCGCGGGCGTTCGGTTCTCGGTGGAGGGTCGCAGGCTCGACTGGCTGCTCTGCGCGGGCTTTTCGCTGGCGGCGGGCTCGACGTTCTTCTTCGGGATCGCGCCCATGCTCGGAAACGCGCCGCTGCACCGGCGCGAACAATGGGCCTTGATCTGGGGCCGCGTGCTCGCCGGAGTGTTGATCGCGGCGGCGGCGTTTGCGCGTAAGCGAACGGTCGACCGACACAGGGAGATCGTCGAGCTCCTCCTGTTCGTGCCGGCGATGCTCGTCCTGCTGTGGATGTTCGCCGATTCGTTCAGCCACGCGCTGCCGGCGCTCAATGACGGCGATCGCGGCCAGCCGGGGCTCCTGACGGCGGCGCTCGCAGCTCGTGCGTTGGCGAGCCTGCTCGCGGTCGTGGGCTTCGGCCTTCGCTTCCGCGCCCGCGGCCACGATCTCGACCGCTGGCTGGCGCTCGGCGCGACACTGCTCCTCTTCGCCGACCTCTACTACGTCCTTACGCCGCACACGTTGGGCCGCTTCGTCTCGACGGGCGACTTCCTGCGGCTGCTCGCCTATGCCGTCCTGCTCGTCGGGGTCTGGCGGGCAATTCGGTTTGCCGAGTTCGGCCGCGCCGTCGCGGAGGAGCGAGCGCGCGTTGCCCGCGAGATCCACGACGGCCTGGCCCAATACCTCTTCGCCGTCTCGACCCACGCGACGATGCTCGAAAACGGGGCTGACCCCGAGACGACGCTGCCCCAGCTCAAGGAGGCGGCCGCCGCCGCGCAGCAGGAGGCCCGCTTCGCGATTCTTGCCCTTTCGTCTGCGAGCGGGACCGCCCCATTCGACGCGGCCCTGCGCCGCTACGTCGACTTCCTGACCGCCGACGGCGAGCTCAAGGTCGACCTGGAGATCGACGAGCGGGTCCGACTCGCACCCGACGAGCAGATCGAGGTGTTCCGGATCGTCCAGGAGGGTCTGGGGAACGCGCGCAAGCACGCGGGCGCGCGACACGCCGAGGTCCGTATCGGGCTTCGCGGCGACGAGCGGGTCGTCAGCATCGTCGACGACGGCGCCGGCTTCGACGACGTGACCGTCACGTCCGGCCAGGGACTGCGGAACATGAAGGCGCGCAGCGCGAGCATCGGCGGCGGCTTCCGCTTGCGGTCAAGGCCGGGCCGCGGCACTGCGCTCGAAGTTGTTCTCCGCGCCTAAAGCCCCGGGCCGGTGATCCGCCGCAGGCCTGATGCCGTGCGCACGAACACCTGCCGGGCGTAGTACTCGTAGAAGGCGCGGCGGTTGTTCCGGATCTCGCGCGCGTAGCGGACGACGGCATCGACGTAGAGCGGGGACGGGTTGTAGCGGAGGAGCGCGCGGCGGTTGTCTCGCGGCGCTCCGTTCGCGCGCAGGTAGTTGGCCGCGCCGACGATCGCGTCGTGCGGATCGTGGACGTCGCCGCCGAGCCCGTATGCCCGCCACGTCGCGGGCATGAACTGCATCGGCCCCTGAGCGCCTGTGGCGCTGTTGTTGCGGAGCTTGTTGAAGGCGCTCTCGACGAAGTTGACCGCGGCAAGAACGCTCCACCGCACGCCAAATCGGCGCTCCGCCTCGCGGTAGTAACGGAGCAGCGTCGCCGGCGGCAAAGCGGGTCCGGTTCGAAAACGTCTCCGGTGCGTGCTTGGGGTGAGGCGCCAGAGCTCGCGCTTGGCGGTCAGGTTCGTCCGCTCCTGACGCGCGATCGCGGCGGGAACGAGCCGCAGCGTCGCGCTCGCGAGACCGGGCCGGCCGGCGAGCAGGAGCTCGATCCGCTGGTCGTAGAGCGCGTCGAGCGTGACCTCGTTCGGCGGCCGCGAGTCGCCGGCGGCAACCCACGCGTCGACCGCGCGCCCGAGCTCGGTCTTCGTCTCTACAAGCGTCAGGGCAAGCGCCGCGGGCTCCCGCGGAATCGATGCTCGAGGGCCGGGCGCGGCCCGTACGAGGCTCGCCAGGGCGCAAGCCACGACGCAAGCGAGTCCGCAGCTGACGACGCGTCGGCCCATCCGTTCGACCCTAGCGAGCCGCTGAGGCGTCTGCCGAAGCCTCGATTTAGCCGCTAGTCGGGGACGGATCGGGACATTCCGGTTGGAAGGCGCACGGGCGCGTCGCCGACAATCAGTGAGAGATGGCATTGAAGCTCGAGCTCAGCGACGAGAGGCTCCTCGGGGAGCTGATGAACGCGCTCGCGCGTCACGGTTGCCTCGCGGACCGGGTCGCGCCGAACGCTTGCCGGATCGTCTATCCCCGAGCTTGGACGGCTCGCGAAGCCCAGCTCGAGCTCCGGTTTTTCGTCCGCGCCTGGCAGGCCAATCACCCGGGCGTACAGGCGGTTCTCAGCCGCTAGCGGGCCTCGGGCGCGTCGGCGGCGAACCCCCCTTCGGGGGATTGCCGCCACCGCGAACAACGCAGCACGATTAGGTTCTGGACCACGGCCGCGTGTTTTCGGCCAACGCGGCATCTGTTCAATCGTCGGGCGAGAGCCTGAACTGCGGACGAGGAGGTACTTCAGCTTGCGGCCAATTCGCCTTCTCCTTGCGGACGACCATGCGCTGGTCCTCCAGGCGTTGCGCTTCGCCCTCGAGCCCGAGCCCGAGATCGAGATCGTGGGCGAGGCGAGATCCGGCAGCGAGGTCTTGCCGCGGGTGGGAGAGACAGAGCCGGACCTGATCCTGCTCGACTTCCGTATGCCGGGGCTCGACGGTCTGCAGCTGCTCGATCGCCTGGGGAAGCAATATCCGGAGACGAAGGTCGTGATCCTTTCCGGTGCGGACGAACCCGAGCTGGCTGCCGAAGCGCTCCGCCGGGGCGCCAAGGCGTTTCTGGGCAAGGGCATCGATCCCGCAGAGGTGGCGCCGGTCCTGCGGCAGGTCTTCGAGGGCAAAGTCGTAAGCGAGTCGTTCGAAACCGCTGCGGACGTGTCGGTCCGCGCCGGCGAAGAGTTCGGACTAACCGGCCGTGAACGCGAGATCCTCGAGCGCGTCGCGATGGGCCGCTCGAACAAGCAGATCGCCGGCGAGTTCTGGCTCAGCGAGCAGACGATCAAGTACCACCTGACGAACGTCTATCGCAAGCTCGGTGTCACCAGCCGCACCGAGGCGGCCAGGTTCGCCTACGACCACGGGCTTGCTGGAAGCCCCTGGCCGGCCGACCAGAACCACCACGAGAGCCCCGGAGTCGGTTAGCTTTCCTTTCGATCGTCGAGAGCGGCGCCAACGGCCCTCACCGGCGTTGTCGACTCCGAAGGCGGCTCCGAGAGCGTGGCGGCGGCCGCGGCTCGGCGCGCTTGACGCTGCATGGCCTTCTCGGCGCACTCGACCGAGTCGAACGACCCGAGGCCCCAGACGATCACCTGGTACGCACACTCGTCGAACGATCCGCCGCAGGTCTGACACTCCGCCATAGACTGATCGTCCGCGCTTAACCCGAGCCCGTCCTTAGCCAATGGGTCGGTCGCGGCCGGACCTTCGGTTACGAGTGCTGGTGTCCTTTTGGCCCGACCGGCGGCGGCGGACGACGAGGTCGAGGTGGCGGCGGCGTGCCGCTGAGCGACGCCTGGAGGCGTTCGAGCAGGCCGGTGAGGGCGTCGGCTTCGGGGGGCGGCAGGTCGGCGAGGAGTCCCGCGAGCCGGTCGCGGAGCTCGGCTTGAGCTGAGCGTAGGACCCGCCGGCCTTGCTCGGTCAAGGCCAAGGATTGGCGGCGACGGTCGTCCTCGAGACGGCCGCGTGCCAGCAGGCCGCTCTCCTCGAGCGTCGCGAGCAGTTGCGAGACGGCCGCCGGAGAGACGGCCGCGCGGCGCGCCAGCTCCGCGCCCACGATTTCCCC
>WNGE01011448.1_pt1 | contig 18142 bp, 19 predicted proteins | sample 5400651 | NCBI WGS metagenome assembly WNGE01 (sample SAMN13153370, study PRJNA577476) | soil metagenome | isolation source: 60 cm soil or saprolite under grassland replicate 2 | place: USA:California | collected 2016-06-15
TGCGCTGGCCGGATGGCTTTCGCGGTCCGCGCTGTGGGTGGGGAGAGAGTTCGCCGGTGAGGACGGTACGGTTGCGGTGTCGGGACTGTCGACCTCAAACCTCGGTGACGGCGGGGACGATCTTTCAGGACACCCGCACTTCTCTGCGATTGTGGTTCCAAGCCATGGGGTGGGTGGTCAGTCAGAAGAACGGTGTCCGCGCGTTGGGGCTGCAACGAGTGCTGGGTCTGAAGAGCTAGGAGACGGCCTGGACGTGGCTGCACAAATTGCGCCGCGCCATGGTGCGGCCGGGGCGCGATCTGCTCAGCGGCCGGGTGGAGGTGGACGAATGCTATCTGGGCGGTTTGGAGGAGGGGCTGCCTGGGCGGCTCAACCTGAAGAAAGCACTGCTTGTGGTGGCTGCCCAAGAAGATGGGCCTGGGATCGGCCGGATTCGTATGCGCCAGATTCTAGACGCTTCGGCGAAAAGCCTGATGCCGTTTGTGCGGGACTCCGTCGCACGGGGTAGCGTCATCCACACCGATGGTTGGCTGGGATACCTACCGCTAGAGAGCCAAGGCTATCGGCACCATGTCACCTTCTTACAAGGCAAAAAGAAAACTCCCTCGGAGTTGATGCCGCGGGTCCACCGCGTGATCTCCCTGCTCAAACGGTGGCGGATGGGAACCCACCAGGGGGCAGTCAGCCATATAAGCACCTCGATTACTACCTGGACGAGTTTACGTTCCGCTTCAATCGGCGGAAATCAAAAAGCCGCGGCACACTCTTCTTCCGCCTCGTGCAGCAAGCGTTGGCAGTCGAGCCCGTTCCCCTGACTCGGATCCTTCACCCCGGAGTCAAAACCAACCCGAAACCACAATCTGTAGGGGCTTGGTGAGTGAAGCAGATACCCATCTCCACCAAGGTGCAGCATCTCTGGTCGGGCGGCTTCGTACCGGAAGAGTTGGACCGGTTCACTGCGGGCAAAGAGCTGCCAGCGGATATCGCAAAGTCTCAAGGCGAAGGGAAGCCAATTGGAAACCTTCGAACTGGAGGAAGTCGGAAGGTGTTTTGCATTCTCGACCACGTAGGTAAGACAAGAATCGTGGGGAAGAACCACGTGGCTCGGTGTCATAACTTACCGACAATCAAGCCCGCACGGGAGCAACTTTGTTTGGTATTGAAAAGAAGCAAGTTAGCGCATATGGGATCGAATGGTACGGCACACTTATGGCACACCTGAACGGGGTGAACCCCTCGGTTGAGACACGTCTACGATTGGCACACTTGGCAAGCCATGTGAACTTGCTTGCTACCTACAAATTTGCCTCGGCAAGTCGACGCAAGAGGCTCTCCTTGGCAGCGTGTACTTGCCGGATCTTCGCCAGTGCTGTTTGAAACCCCGCCGTCTGGCCGCGGCGGACTGCGAGATCATGCAGGTCGGATAGCAAACTGACCGCTTTGTCATAATCTTTGGGCTGCCGCATCTGGATATGCGCTGCAACCTGTCTCCAGATTTCCGGTTGGCGTCGTCCTAGGTGATCGAGATACCGAGTCCGCCTTGCCTCGTCTTTCGCTCTTCGTTTTGCCGCTTCAGCTGTGCGCTGTTCGTTCAGTAGCCGGGCTTTCTCCTTCGCACGCGCATGGGCCGCCTCCAGGAGATCGCCTACCTTACGCAGTTCGCTTTCAGCGGGGACGTCGGAAGCCTGCTGTAAGCCCTTACGCCGAAAACGCTGCACCAGGTCGTTTCGCCAGCGCTCGCCCTGCTCCACTGCCCCCGCAATGAGCAACTCGTTCTTATCCTTTTCAGGCAGGCAGCGAATCCATGCGGAAAGCTCTTTGCGGCGCAGTCCCGCGGCGAGTGGGCTTGAAGCCTGTGCTGCAACCTCAACGAGATCCTCGTCGATTTCGAGGAATTCGATCAGCGCATCGAGGGAACCGGACAATTCTTGCAAGCCTGCAGGCACGGGCGGCTCCATTTCATCTTCATCAAGTCCTCCATCCTGCGCACTTCGTAGCCAGCCGAGATACAGGCATCGGAGGTCGCCGCGAAGCAGGTCCGAGCGCAGAGGCATCAGGGAGGCCATCCATCGGGTCCCGTCGTCCTCGCCATCCCACTCCGACTCACATCCAAATTCAACGATCACGAATCTCGCGGTTCTTCGCACACGCACGGTCTCGCCTGGGATCATGGCCTTGAGCAATTTGTAGTCAACCGATTCCTGCGGGAGGCGAATATAGAACTCACGCGTCCCCCAGTTCGCGAAGTAGACAAAAGCGTCAAAATATTTCTCAAGCAGCTTGCTCGGATTGGCTTTCAGGTCTCCCCATTCGTAGTGGTTCGTGAAGTTCGTGGTGGTGATTGCGGCCCGCGTCGAGATGGAACGGAGTGCTGCCATCTCTTTTTTCGTCAGCGGACGGTCGATTGCGCGGAAATCGTAATACTGGTATTCGCTCACCAGGACCCTCGGCGCCAGTGGCGATAAGCGACAATCCATTCCACGCCTGCCGGTGCCGGCGTGGGCAAAGGCAGGTCCAGGATTGGGATCTTCTGCCGCGTTTTGCCTTGATGGCAAATGGCAACAATTTGGCCATCTAGCGTCATGTCGACTTTCTCCACGTCAACATCGACGCCGAGGACCTTCACACGGAATGGCAGCTCGAGGTGTTCCTCAATCATGGTGAAAAAACCGCCTGCTTGTTCTTCTTCGCCGTAAGCATCCATGATCGCTTGTTCGATCAGTTCCTTCAGCCTTGCCTTGCTGAGCGAAGGGAGATTTGTCCCAGACTCGCTTTTCAGCTTCCGCAGATGCAGAACCGCCGGGCGACTGCTCCGCTTCGTCATGTTTCTCCGTTGATCGAAGGCCCTTTGGGAGATCGATTTTCAACCTGCTGAAAGAACGAAGTTCCGTTGCTGGTATCCCGGATCGTGTAGCCGATCAGGTTGTACCCTTTCAGGCGACGCGCGTACATTCGCGCCAGCATCAGGACGTTGGAATCCACGTAATCGTAGACTCGCACAACGCGCTTGGCATCCTGAAGTCGGTGGAGACGCCCTACGTATTGCTGTAGCGTTCCCTTCCAAGAGATGGGCATCGCCAGAAAGAGCGTATCCAAGCGAGCGTCGTCGAATCCTTCGCCGATGTAACTGCCGGTCGCCAGAATGATTCTTGGCTCGCACTCTGGCACGGCCGCGATTGCCTCTGCTGTCGATCGTCGTTGTTTCTTGCCCATGCCCCCCTTGAGGATGAACACGTTGTTCACCCTGCCAGCAAGCTCCGCCTCGAAATATTTCAAGTGCTCAGTTCTGCCGGTAAGAAGCAACGGTGAGCGGCCATCTGTAGTTACCTGGACGAGATCGGTAAGGATCAATTCATTGCGGACGCGATCATCAACAAGTGCTGCGTACACCTCCTGAATCGTCATATCGGTTTGCTCAGACGGCAAGAAGAAGTCCGTCAACCGCGGAACCACTTCATGCTCGAACGGTGTAGCTGCCGTCATTGAGCGGGCGCTGAGCTTGAATCGAATCGGGCCGCACTGCATATAGATGATGGGATGATGTCCATCTTTCCGCTCTGGAGTTGCTGTCAATCCGACGACGTACTTTGCTTTCACCTGCCTCATCACCTGCTCAAAAGTAAACGCCGACAGATGGTGACATTCGTCAACAATCACTTGGCCATACTCTGCCACGAAGTCTTTCACCCCTTCCTTGTCGTGGGCGCTTTGAAGAATGGCAATATCCACACAGCCGCTGCGTTTGGCCACCCCTCCCCCGATTTGGCCGATTGACTTTGCGGGAAGACCGAGAAACATTGCCAATCTTGCATGCCACTGGTCCAGCAATTGTTGACGATGCACCAAGATCAGTGTGTTCACCTTCCGTGACGCAATCAACCATGCTGCGACTGCCGTTTTGCCAAAAGCTGTGGGAGCGCAGAGAATCCCCTCATCGTGCTGTGCGAACGCGTCAACGGCATCCTGCTGTAACGGGCGAAGTCGACCAGAGAACTCTACTTCGATCGGGCGACCAACGGACCGTTCGTCCCTAACCATGGGCTTGATGCGGTGCGATTTCAATAGCTCGATGACCTCCGCCAGACATCCACGTGGTAGGGCAATGTGGTCGGCAAGTTCCTCGCCACAGGCGATGACTCGCGGCTTGTTGAAAGTGGGAAGCCGCATTGCTTGCGCCTTATAGAATTCGGGGTTCTGGAATGCCCCAAGGCGAAGCAACCGGTTCAGCATCGCGGAAGGAAGATCCTTCTTTTCGATATACAAGAGGTTGCCGCGAACAACTTGGACCTGCACCGGCAAGGGGCCGGGTATTGGACGCTTTGCTCGCTTTCGGGATGGTGGTAACGTCCAAGGATCTTGTCCCTCATCTTCCGCAGAGCTGATTCTCACTCCGACAAGGTCTCCAGTTCGTTGGGCTTCCAGAACAACGGCCTCGGCGGCAGCAATAGGCATCCGTTTCACGCTCGCCAGAAAGGCCCATTGGTCACTGTACGGACGAAACTCCGCATCTACGAAGACGCTGTTTCCGTCTACGCGAGGAAGCTTTTGCAGAGGCAGAGCGATTAAGTTGCCAAGCCCTCCCTTTGGCAGGGTGTCTTGGTTGGGGAAAAAGCGGTCGTACGAATCCAGTCCAAGTTGGTGACGGGACTCCATCGCACGAGTCAGGATTGCACAGCCGAGTTTTCGTGCGGTGGTTGCGGGGATCGCTTGGTCGAAGAAGATCCACACGTGGCCACCGTTTCCTGAGCGTGAACGCTCTAGTGCCGCTGGCACATTCAGTTCGCAGCATACGTCCAGAAACGCGGTAGCATCCCTTTGCCATGTTTTCTTGTCGAAATCAACCGCGAGAAACCAGCAGGTCTCATCCTGCAGCAGCGGATAAGCGCCGACGGTGTGATCTCCAACGAGGTGCCCACGTACTACCTCGTCGGTCAACGGTCTGAACTTCCGAGTCTGGCGGTCAACCTTCTTGCGGTCCTCGTCTTTGGCGCGAAAGTAGGCCTTCCAGTCCCGATCTGCCTTGGGCATGTACCCGCATCGCCCGTCGGCGTTCTCCCAGCGAACTGCATAAACGTCGTCGCGCCCGTGGAAAAGGCTCCGGAACAATGCGATTCGTTGTTCAGCTTTCAAGACGGGAATATGAGCACTTGGCAGTGCGTTCGTTGTGACGGGAATCTCGCTAGTCGACTGCGCCGCCGGAATCTGTATGCCGTGCTCCTGCAAAAGACACCGCAGACGAACATTTTCTTCACGCAAGCGCTTCATCTCTGCAAGAGCAGACTGCAGGTCCAGGAGCTTGGGATTAGATTCGTTCACGTGAGGCCATTGTCGCCGTCTACAATGTGTGACTCGATCAGGAATAATCTCACAGTTTGCGGACCTGTCATCCAACGATCCAGTTTCCCGATTAGCGACTAATATATTAGGTATAATATAGGCGAATCAATTGTATGCATAGTATATTAGTCATATTATGCTGAAGCTGCACTCCATTGGCGCTCAGATAGCGTCTAGGCGCAAGGCTCTCGGGTTTAGCCAATCCGCGTTGGCTGACAAGGCCGGTGTGAGTCGGGCAACGCTCGAAGCACTGGAAAATGGCCGATCAGGTGAACTTGGTTTTTCCAAAGTCGCCAACATTTTGTCGGCGCTCGGCCTAGAGTTGAAACTACAAGAGGCAAACCTGCAACGGCCCACTTTGGACGAGCTCTTAGAAGAGGATCGCGATGATAAAGGTCTGGACAGACGCCGCTGAGGCAGGCCTGCTGGACAGGCAGCGGGATCGCGGAAGTGCTTTTGCGTACTTGCCAGAGACAGTCCCACAGCGTGCCGTCTCCGTTACCATGCCCGTGCGCCTTCCCTCCTGGGACGTGCCCTTTGGCCTCCCCCCAATCTTCGAGATGAACCTCCCGGAAGGCGCGTTACGGGAACGGCTGCGACTCGCCTTTGCGAAGGCGACTGGAACATTCGATGATTTTGATCTGCTCGCCATTGTTGGCCGCTCACAAGTAGGCCGGATACGGTACACCGGCGACAAGGAGCGGCTCAACGAGGATGTTCCTTTTCAATCGGTGGACGAGATTCTGACGAGTCGTCGAGCCGGGGATTTGTTTCGCTACCTCATTGAGAAATTTGCATCCTTTTCCGGTATCAGCGGCGTCCAGCCGAAGGTTCTTGTGCGCGACGAGAGCGCGTCCCTGACACTGACAAATGCGCAACCCCGAATCTCACCGAGTTGTAGGGGTGCAACTCACATCGTGAAGTTCTGGGAGCCGAACGAATTTCCTCAGCTCGCTGCGAACGAGTACTTCTGCCTGAAAGCCGCCGAGCGTTGCGGGCTGGACGTACCGCGGTATCGGCTGGCAGAAGACGGAATGGCCCTTGTCGTTGACCGTTTCGACTTGCGCCCAGATGGTACCTACCGGGGCTTTGAGGATTTTTGCGTCCTGAACGCAAGACGAACCGATGAGAAGTATCGCGGCAGCTATGAAACGTCAGTGATGAAGCGATTTCAGCAGTTCGCAAACTCACCCGCGGTACTCGCGGATGCCGAAAAACTATTCACGTTAATCGCACTGAATTGTGCACTGCGCAACGGCGACGCTCACCTCAAGAATTTCGGCATCGTCTATGACGACGTGCTCGGTGAAGCTCGACTAGCACCGGTCTACGATCTCGTAACCACTTCCATCTACCTGCCGAAGGACAGTCTGGCGCTTACGCTCAACGGAACAACTCAGTGGCCCGACAACAAAGTTCTCCGTCGGCTCGGTGAAACACGAATGACGGGCACGCCCGCAAGAATTCGCGCGATCCTTGAGCGGGTCTCAGACGCCCTTTCGCAAACCGAGACCGATCTTCGGTCATACATCAAGGAACACCCCCACTTTAAGGAAGTCGGTGAGCGCATGTTGCAGGAATGGGTAAAGGGCCGACAACTCTCACAAGCCGGCTAACGGTTCGCATCCCCGTGTTGGGATTGAGAGCGCAGCCCGCTTCGCCTCCCGCTAACGAGGCCGCCTAGTGTTTTCAGCGCTTCACGCGAAGCCGCACCTTTGCCCCGTCAGGCAGGCTTGAAACCTGTCGGTTAAGGTCGCCGAGAAACGATATCTGTTCGTATAGATCGGCGACGTAGGGCGTATCAGGAGAGCCGCTTTCAGCAAAGATAAGCGGCACGCTAAAACCGATGCACTGAGTAGCATCGGGCTTCAGTCCGCGTGCCCATGCGGACTGCTCGGCAGCTTCTCGAAACCACTCTCCGCATTTCTCCCGACTCTTTGCTAGTTCACGAAACTCAGCTTCGGAATCCGCTACTTTCGCCAGCTTCCCGACTGCAACATCAAGTCCGAATACTTCTCCCGATTCATCCCGGAGGAACAGGTCTCCAAATGCGCTTCTGGCCAACAATGTTATCGGTTTGGGACAGAGCCAACGTCAGTCGGCAAGGAGTCGTTCAATATCTAGTTGATCCACAGCAAACCAGTTCTCCATAGCTTCACCGCAGAAGCGAGATTCTCGGAGCCCGTTGCGTTATGGGATATTTAGGATCCAGTCCGGCTTCGAAATGAGTCAATTGCTGAAATCAGGCCATGACACGCCGAACCGGTCAACGAGTGACATGCTGAGCCACAGTCTGGTCTTGCGGCCGCCCGCTCTCTTCGAGGTCAAAGGAAAGATTTCGGTTGACACTGCTCTCGGTCGTTTTATACTGATTCTCATTCGATAATCATGCGCCTCACCCATGAACGGTTCCGTGAACTGGCCGCGAAGCACGGTTTGGCGGTCACGCACCAGCGCCAGGTGGTCTATGATGCCGTCATCGCTTCCCACGGACACCATTCCCCAGAAAACATTTACGCCGCGGTCCGACGTCGCATTCCATCCATTTCTCTCGCCACGGTCTACAACAATCTGCGGCTTTTCATCGAGTGTGGGTTGCTGCGGGAGGTCAGTCCTCATGCGTCCACGTTGCGCGTGGACGGCAATCTCAAACCTCATCACCACCTGGTCTGCGCCCGCTGCAAGTCGGTGCAGGACATCGAAGGGTCGCCGCTGCCGTGCAAAAACCTAAGCCCGCTGATTAAGCCAAAGCGGAGTGGAAGAAACCGCGGGCAAAATTACGAAAGAAACGGAGCCGGTACGCGGAAGATGTTCAAACTAGAGAACGGCCATCCCTGCGATGCACTTCAGTGGCTAAACGAGTGGGAGCCGAAGTATCCATCGAACAAGTACGACGAAAAACAATACGAAACGCTCATCGGAAAGGAGGGAATTCTTTCAACTGACGATTTCATTCAAATTGGACGATGGAAAGATGCAGCGCAGTCGAACGATAAGTGGCGCCCGAATGTGGCATCTGTCGCCTTTCCGGCATGGCGTGATGCCTCAGTAGAGTTGCCGAACCACCGCATAGAAGAGGCTACAGTAGAAGCGTTCTTAAAGAAATGGACACACTACTCGTATCCAGATGCGTCATCACGGAATAAGAATGGCAAAAAGCGCATGGGCCTCTCCCGCGCAACCACTCTCCTGCATTTCATGACAGGCGGACAGTTTCCGATCTTTGACAGTAATATTAGGAGAGCCGCAAAGAGCCTCTGTAATAGACCTGCACCCAATCGAATTGAATGGTATATGGCGTCGTACATACCATTCTTCCGCGAGCTAGTCACTGAATGCCGAGCAACAGCACGAAGAGTGGACAAAGCCTTGCACGCTTATGGCAGGGCGACCTTGTTTAGTCAACTATACTGTTACCCTTTTTAAGGTAGTTCGAAGGACGATGAACTCATGGAGAAAGAACTCGCCAAGCAGGAGCAAAACATGTCAACCGAAGCAAAGTGCCCGTTCACACACACCGCAGCTGGAGCCCCATCGAATGCAGACTGGTGGCCGAATCAGCTGAACCTGAAAATGCTGCACCAACACTCCCCCCTGTCCAATCCCATGGACAAGGAGTTTAACTACGATAAAGAATTCAGGAGCCTCGACCTGGACGCTGTGATCAAGGACCTGCATGCCCTGATGACGGACTCGCAGGATTGGTGGCCGGCCGACTTTGGCCACTATGGGCCACTTTTCATTCGTATGGCGTGGCACAGCGCCGGCACGTACCGCATCGGCGACGGCCGCGGCGGGGCCGGAGCCGGTCAGCAGCGCTTCGCATCGGCGACGGCCGCGGCGGGGCCGGAGCCGGTCAGCAGCGCTTCGCGCCGCTCAATAGCTGGCCGGACAACGTGAACCTCGACAAGGCGCGCCGACTGCTGTGGCCGATCAAGCAGAAGTATGGGCGGAAAATCTCCTGGGCCGACCTGATGATTCTCGCCGGCAATGTCGCCCTCGAGTCGATGGGCTTTAAGACCTTCGGTTTTGGCGGCGGACGCGAGGACGTCTGGGAGCCGGAAGAGGACGTCTACTGGGGCCCGGAAGGCAAGTGGCTGGCGGACGAGCGCTACAGCGGCGACCGTGATCTTCAGAACCCGCTCGCTGCCGTGCAAATGGGTCTGATCTATGTGAATCCGGAAGGGCCGAATGGAAAGCCGGATCCGCTTGCCGCGGCACGGGATATCCGAGAGACTTTCGCCCGCATGGCGATGAATGACGAGGAGACGGTTGCGCTCATTGCCGGCGGTCACACCTTCGGCAAAACCCACGGCGCTGGCGATGCGGCACTGGTGGGCCCAGTGCCGGAAGCCGCGAGCATCGAGGAGCAGGGCCTCGGCTGGAAGGGCAAATTTGGCACGGGCAAAGGGGATGACGCGATCGGCAGCGGCCTCGAAGTCATTTGGACCACGACGCCTACGAAGTGGAGCAATAACTACTTTGCGAACTTGTTCAACTACGAATGGGAATTGACCAAGAGCCCGGCCGGTGCCCATCAGTGGAGGCCGAAGAATGGCGCTGGCAACGGTACGGTGCCGGATGCGCACGATCCGTCGAAGCGTCATGCGCCATCCATGCTGACCACGGACCTCTCCTTGCGGCTCGACCCTGCGTACGAAAAGATTTCACGGCGCTTCTACGAGCATCCGGATCAGTTCGCAGACGCGTTTGCGCGGGCGTGGTTCAAGCTGACGCACCGCGACATGGGGCCGATCTCGCGCTACCTTGGCCCGCTCGTGCCGAAGGAACTCCAGCTGTGGCAAGACCCTATTCCTGCCGTGGATCATAAATTGATCGGGGAGAAGGACATTGCTGCTCTCAAGGCCAAGATCCTCGCATCCGGACTGTCGATCTCCCAACTGGTCACGACTGCCTGGGCGTCTGCGGCGTCGTTCCGTGGCTCCGACAAGCGGGGTGGGGCGAACGGGGCGCGCATTCGTCTCGCGCCGCAAAAGGATTGGGAAGTGAACCAGCCGGCCGCACTGGCGAAGGCTCTCAAGAAGCTGGGGGCGATCCAAAAGGACTTCAACAGCTCGCAGTCCAACGGGAACAAAGGGAAGAAGGTCTCGTTCGCCGACCTGATCGTTCTGGGCGGCTGCGCAGCCGTTGAGGAAGCTGCGAAAAGGGCCGGGCACAAAGTCAGGATTCTCTTCTCGCCGGGGCGCACGGATGCTTCGCAGAAGCAGACCGACGTGCACTCATTCGCCGTAATGGAGCCGGTCGCGGACGGGTTCCGCAACTATCTCCGAAGCGGACAGATCCTGTCCGCTGAAGAGTTGCTGGTCGATCGCGCGCAGTTGCTGACACTGACTGCCCCCGAGATGACGGTTCTCGTCGGCGGCATGCGCGCCCTGAATGCAAACTTCGGGCAGGCCAAACACGGCGTCTTCACCAAGCGGCCCGAGACGCTGACGAATGATTTCTTCGTCAACCTGCTCGACATGAATACGACCTGGCAGGCCTCCGCTACGTCGGAAGGCGTGTTTGAGGGGCGCGATCGGGCGACGGACAAAATCAAGTGGACCGGCACGCGCGTCGATCTCCTCTTCGGTTCGAACTCCCAGCTCCGAGCAATCGCAGAAGTCTATGCGTGTGACGACTCGAAGGAGGCGTTTGTGAAGGAGTTCGCGGCTGCGTGGAGCAAGGTAATGAACCTTGATCGCTACGACCTTGCCTGACCTCGGCGAAAAAGAAAGCTTTCAACTTCGTGCTGTTGGGGTTGTTTGGATCGGCTAAACCGAAGTCGTCGCTTTTCCTGGCTCGCGGGGGCGCATCGCGCGCCCCCATGCCGCCTTTACCAATAGGCGCAACAGTTTCACACGGACCGAGTTTGTCGCCGGGAGAGAGCGCCATCTGCGTGTCAGAGCTAAGTTTAGCCGATCAGATTGGGATAGGTCCTAGGTTACGGGCAAACGTGAAGTAATCCCAAGGTAAGGGTTGCCGACAATTCGGAAGTAAAGTGAAGAGAAGAGCGTTTTTCGCGAGTTATCGGGCTCGATAGAAGGTTCCAAGCCAACTCGTGCTGAATTCACCGAGCGTCCTCGCGCAGGCGGCCGGTAGGTAGTTGGATCCGAAATTCCACCTCGTTGCGGCCAGGCAACAAAGTTCAAAGACGTTCTGTTGTTAGCAAGATCCTGATAGCCTGGTACGACGAAAGACTCGCAACGAGTGGGATCACGAAAAGAACGCATGCGCAACCGCTGTCGGCTGTCGGTCCGTAGCGAACGAAATATATGTCGCGCGCTGAGGTGAACGCAAGAACATCGCCCCTAACTCTGCACGTGGTTTCAAGCCTTGATGGCGTCATCGCCAAGAAGGACAACATGTTAACTACAGTTATGGCTGGCCGACGTTCCGAGCAGCACTTTGCGCCCAATAGATTACTTCCGAGTTGCTCTGTCTTCTGGGCTCACCCTCTTCCGACGATCTCACTCACCGTCCCGATATTGCGGAGGATGTCATCGAGAGGAACAGGATTGTGACGCTCAGCGTGGCTTGCTTCGTGTCCAGGCAGCACGACAAGACGGTGAACGCCAGCGGCGGCATAAGCCTCAACACTGCGCCGGTCAAAGCCGCCGACCGGAGTCACTGTGACTTCTAGGTCGCCCAGTTCCGCTGGACGGCCGTGCTCCGCAGCCGCCCGTCTCAAGTCCTCAACGTGCTGCTTCGTCTGTTCCACTGTGAGTCCGAATCCATACCAGCCATTGCCCATCGTGACGGCGCGTCGCAATGCAGGCGGGCTTTCGCCACCGATCACAACCGGAGGCATAGGACGCTGGATCGGACGAGGATACGCGGCAACATTGCCGAAAGATGCGGTGGGGCCGTGGTGCTCGGGCTTTTCCATAGTCCAAAGGGCTCGCATCGCTCGCAGAATGTCGTCCATCTTCTCGCCGCGTCCTTGCATCGGGACTCCGAGTGCATTGAATTCAGGTTCCAACCAGCCGGCCCCGACGCCGATAATAAGGCGACCCCCGGAAACGACATCGACACTTGCCAACTCTTTGGCGAGAAGCAGAGGGTTCCGTTGGGGTAAAACGATAATGCCGCTTGCGATGCGCAAGCGTTTTGTATGGGCCGCGATCCACGTCAATGACACAATGGTATCCAGCATCGGCGTCTCAGGAGCAAGCGGAAACGAAGGAAGCATTGGATCGGGCAGTACGATATGCTCGCCTGTCCAGACCGACTCGAAGCCTGCAGCCTCGGCGGCCTGTGCGACCTGAACCGCAGCCGAGGGATCACCACAAGTGCCGTAATTGATTGCGAATAAGCCAATCTTCATCACACATCCTTCAACGAACGTTTCGCATTGGCAAGCGCGGGAATCACTGACGAGTTGTGATGGCGAATCGACCAAAGGAATACTGTTTCAACCGCCTGTTCCATGGATCGATGATGTCCTCAGGCTCAGCTTGACCAGAGACGACTCTTTCAGCTCCGGCAAGGGTTTCAGGGAGCAGGCCCTTGTCAAGCCAAGGTTGGTTGTGGCCAGGCATCAGATGATCAAATTCCGCGAAATAACCCATCAGTCTCCTGTAGCTCGTAAGCAAGTCTTTCAGACTGCCGCCTTCCAAATGCGTCCACACCGGACCATGAAGCAAAATGTCACCACAGAAAAGTATTCGGTCAGTCCTATCCAGAAGGCAAATATGATCCGCCGCCTCGCCGGGCGTGTAAATCACTTCCAAATCCCGGCCGCAAAAATCGAGCCGGTCACCATCCCTTAGCCAATGGTTGACGTTAAACGGCGGTAGAGCAAAACCGCTCGGATCAAAGTCCCGGGGCCAAGGTTTTGTTACAAGATTCTCAGCCACAATCTCCCTCTGCATGACTTGATGGGAGGCTCCCTCTACCGCTACCCGGCGGGACAACGGGTGGTCAAACATGGCAATTTCATCAAATTGACGGTTGCCGCCGAGATGATCGAGGTGAGTGTGCGTGTTGATAACGATCACAGGTTTGTCAGTCACCTCTGCTACTGCCTTACGCAAGTTCCCAATTCCACAACCGGTGTCGATCAGGGCCGCCTTCTCCGGTCCGATAATTAAACTGACGGTGGTGTTCTCGTAGTGACGGGTTTCGCAGAATGCAAAGAGGTTGCTGGCAATCTCATAGACCTCGAACCAATCCTCGGAGACGGAAATCTTCCTTAGATTGGAACACTCCGATTGGCATCGGGTTCCATTTCCATTCTCTGTCATCGAATTGACCATTGTAATACTGGTTGTTTCATTACTAATCGCGGCAACCGGCACCAGCTTACTTCGGCGTGGCTGACGAACCGACCGACACCACCTACCGATGTGGACTAGAGTTGGGTCGAGTGCGCTAACGCGATGCTCGGATTTCACGAGCCACGTCTCCAATGTAAGGCTCAGTGAGATAATTCAATCCCGCCGCCTCCACGAGGTTGCGAGCCAACCGTTGCTCCTCTTCAGGAACCCAACAGCCTTTCGGGTCCTTTACGCCGGCGGCGGATAAGCCAGATTGGCTCCATATGGTCTTCGCATGGAGGCTCTTGGCAGTGGCGACGATCTCGGGCAGTTCGCTGAAAGGACGATGTGTGTAAATCAGATCGGCACGCGCCGGCGGGCGACCAATATGGTAGGTCACGACTTCGCCGTTGTTCAGTTCACAGACTGAATAGTCCTCAGGCCCGGGACCTCCGCGGACCACGACGCGAAGGCCGGCTTGAGTAAGCGTTTCGGGGACATCTTTGGTTGGCCAGTCTATAACCAAGACAGTGTCAACAATCTTGAAGGTCTCTTTCAGATTCACGGCAGAGCCACTCCATTCTTGACGGTCACGGTGCAAGGAAAAATCATGGCGCTGGAAAACCTTTTTCGAGGAGACAAGAATGCACTTGCTCGTCGAGATCGGCACAGTAGGCGTTTATCCAATGGCAGCCTGCGGGGCCCGGAAGACCTAGGCGACAAGCGGACGACCAATCTCCCAATGATGTCCGAAGGGATCAACCACGCGGCCGAATCGCCAACCGTGTTCCTCCCGAACAGGGACGACCAGTCCTTCGGGGCTTGGAGAAAAGCGTCCAGAACCTGGAGGGTCTGTGGCGACAAGCGCAGTTTCATCTCACGAAGTCTACATATGTAGATATTTGGGGTCAACAGTGGGTGCGGCGAGCAGCCAACAAGGCGAATCCGCGTCTCCGATTTGTATCCCCCGTCCGCACTGGGAGGAATGGAACCCGACAACGCCGCTGACCCAGCATCCATGTCTTTGATTGCTTTTGTCCGTTACGGCAACATTCTTATGAAAAGGCTTTTCGTTGTCAGTCTGTGCCGAATGCTTGATTCCAGCTGGCGCGGACGCTGCGCAGGAGTGACGGATAGACGATCAGTTTGCGGAACGGGTCAACCAGGGCCATGTAGACCGGCGTGAAGCGGCCAACGTTCTGCACGTAGACGCCGAAATAGAACCGGTAGGCATTTGGCGTTTCAACGAGGGCGCTCAGCGCCGCGGCGTGGGCGGTGCGGTTGATCAGCTCGAGTAGTTGCTCGTTCTCGAAGTGGTACACCACGCGGAAAAGACCTTCGCGCGTGCCCGCCGACACCAGGGATTTTGAGCGATCTGCGGTTGTCAGACGCGTTGCGAAGGTTTTCCACGCGGTTGAGGCGGGCTCACGATCCCAACCAAGGAGCCGGCCGGCAAAGAAACGGATGCTTAGCAGCGCGCGCACGACCGGCGAGCGTGTAAGCAGATGCCCCTTTCTGCTGCAATCGTTTTCGCAACAATCGCAACCCACTTGCGATCGCGCGCTTGCCGTCCGCAAAAACTCATCCAGTGTGATGCCGGAGCGCGCACGCGGTAGGTCGATGGCCCACACGTCATGAAGCGGCACGCCGGCAAGAAAGGGGTGAACCCGCAGTGGCAACTGTTCGAACTCTTGCGTCGAGATCTGTGGCATTGGGCCTCCTTCGTCGTCAATGAGTGCTTCTATCTCGATGTTGCGCCAACAATCTCACAACTCCCGAGTTGCCGACCCCTGCTAGATAGACGCATTGGGTGTACACAAGACAGTTTTCAAGAAGTCTTTGGCGCCAGCGGGTCCAGGGGCAACACTCCCTTTCCGCCACAATCATTTTCGCCACAATCGCAACCCACTTGCGATCGCCGGAAACGCGGAAAGCATACCCATCCGGGAGTTCCTCAGTCTTGATCACAGCAGACCTAAATTTGGCAAGGAGCGTTGCCACACGCTCGCGTAGTTCCGCGCTCGTCAAACAGCAAGCTATCGGCATGTCATCGGAGCCGTGCTTCATGGCCGGCTCGCGGGCGGAACGACGCCGTTCATGCGCAGATACTCGACCATTTGTCCGTAATGGTCAAAAGCATGCGCGATGGACTCCACCACCAATGCCAGGCGAGTTACCTCCGCGCTTTTCAGGGGCGAGATCGGCGAGGATTTGACCGGCGTATTCTTCTGGCCGATAGCTTCGATTCCTTTGTCCAGATACGCGAATGAGCCTTTCAGGTATCTGAGAATTTCATCTTTGGTTCTCACAGCTTCAGGCCCGAGTTCGTCGGCAGCATCTGCCGGTGGCTCATCTCCCAAGGCCGCCGCGGCCAGAATGTAGTTGGTTGCGGACAGGTGTTTCACCATTTGACCAAAGGTGCGCACGCCCTTGAATTCACCATCAGTTGGAGCAAAGCCGTACTTGTCGGCGGGCATGGCATCAGCGGCAGACACGATCACTTTCTCAGTAAGCTTTGCCAAGACCTGCAGAGCGTGCTTTTCCCGTTCTGGGTCGAGGCTGGCAGTTTCCTTGGCGTCAACGCGCTGCTGCCCGACTTGTGCCAAAATGTTGCCGGAAGTCAACCATAGCACCAGCATCAATACCGATTTCATTTTCTGCATGAGTCCTTCTCCTCCTGGCGGCAAAGCTCCGGAGGCTCCGTCGCTCTATCATTACGCTACAACTTAAAGTCGACTTTAATGCAAGGGATTGTTTGTAAAGGATCTGTCAGCGTTCGGATGTTGATCGGAAAGAGGTGATCTAGAATGTCCTTATGCCAGAACTAACGATTTCCGAGGTGGCGCGACAAGTTGGACTCCAAGCATCGGCGGTTCGCTATTACGAGAGAATTGGACTGCTTCCCCGGGCCCCGCGAATCAGCGGGCAGAGACGATACGACACCACAGGGCTTTACCGGCTGGCAATCATTCAGCGTGCGCGTCAACTCGGTTTTACATTGACTGAAATCCGACACTTGTTCTTTGGTTTCCGCGACATCACTCGCGCTTCGGAACGCTGGCGAACGCTCTCCGAAAGGAAGCTCGTGGAGTTGGATGATCTGATGGATGGAATAAAAGCAGTGCGAGGCGTGCTCAAAAAGTTGATGACGAAATGCCGATGCGACACCTTGGATCAATGTGGCAAGGGCATATTTCAGAGCATGAAGAGAGATGTCGTAGCTAGGCCGCTCCTTGCAAGTCATCGACATCGGGAATTGCAGCGATGAGGATATAGTGGGCCCATTCCGACAGAGTCGGCGGCATCCGTGGTATCCAGTGATTGGGGATCCGCATAGGTATATAGATATCAAAGCTGGGGGAGGTCTGTAGCCCTAGTCTAGCTAGCTATAGCTAGCCCTCTGTCCTTGACGTCGTGAATTACACCGACTATCTGAGCCTCCCGCGGCCCGGAGTCGTTGTCATCAAGCATCACGTGAGCACCGACGGCATCGCCTGCGGCCAATAACGCTTGGCCAAAGTTTCGTTGATATAGCAGACCAATTGAGTGCGATCTGTATAACTCTCGCTAAGTTCGCGCCCCGCCAGAAGGGGAATTCGCATGACCTTCAGGTACATCGGACTAACGATCCGGTACTGCGCCTCGGGGACTCCTTCCTTCGAAAAACGCGCACCCAACTACCGGTCTTGAAAGGCGGCGACGCTTCTGCAATCCGTTCATCATTCCTGCTGTGCCCATAATCGCTCCTCCTTATGCGAGGAATTGCAATCAAGGGTGCATGAGATTCAGATCGGCCCCCGATAGCGGCGCAGACGGACCGCTGCGGCGAGGAAGGCCGCGGCGAGCGCCAAGCCGATCCACAGGCCCGGGCTGATCAGGAATTGAGCCGGAGTGATATGTGTCATTGGGTCGGTTGGGAACATATCGGGCGATGTCAAGGCGACAGTTGGCGCGTCGCCGATCAATCGGGACCCCACCAAGGCTGCAAAATGCCAAGTGTGGAAGGCAATCTGCTCGACCCCAGCGATCGCTACCAGCGGCAAGGCCGCCCATAGAAATGTCGCCCGGCGTGGCCATCCGGATACGAGCAGCAGCCAGCAATAAATTGGTGCGGGCCAGAGCGCATGGGCCGTGAGAACGTGGTACAGCAGCAGCAATGACATCCGCAAGAACGATAATTTCGTCCACAACGTCGCCACACTCAGACCGCTCACCAGCAGTACTGCGGTGCTCAGCAGCAGCATGAGCCACTGCATGGCGACGGTAATCGCAACGGTGAGCAGTGGCAGAATGACGAGCGGGATGCTCGCCTTCGCGAGCACGGTGGTGAAATCGGAGACCGGCAGCGACTTCCAGAACAGAATGCTGCGGTCGCGCCGCTCGCCGTGCAGCGCGTCGAGACAATAAAACACACTCACGACGATACCGGTAAGCATCATCAGACCTGCCGCGATGTCGTACGGCGCTTGAGGTTGCGCCGGATTGAGCCTCAGCGGCTTTTCCCAGATACCCGCAATCGAGCTGAGCGAGAAGCCGAACAGAGCGAC
>WNGE01009481.1_pt1 | contig 18140 bp, 14 predicted proteins | sample 5400651 | NCBI WGS metagenome assembly WNGE01 (sample SAMN13153370, study PRJNA577476) | soil metagenome | isolation source: 60 cm soil or saprolite under grassland replicate 2 | place: USA:California | collected 2016-06-15
GGATTCTCGAACTCAAACGCGCAGCGAGATCACGGCGTGCACGAATCAAAGAGACGCTGCATGCTGGTGGCGCGCGACCACCCGAATGCCGGCGTGGACGGCGAGTCGGTCCAAAATGTCAGCGTAAGGTCGATTTTAGCCTTCTCGCCCGACGGACATCGTCTGCTTCCCAGCGAAAAATTCTAGAAAAAATCGATTTCTCCGGTCATGTATGACGAATCGTCCGAGGCCAGAAAAACACAGCTCGGCGCGATCTCCTCTGGCTGACCAGGTCGGCCAAGCGGAACGTCGGATCCAAACGTCGCAGCCTCTTCTTTCGGAAATGTCGATGGAATGAGCGGCGTCCAGATCGGGCCAGACGCGAACGCCATCGCCCCATCTTACGGATTAATGGAGGGTGTAGACTTCGGCTAAGGCGTTACCTGTAGCGCCGTTGGCTCCGCGTACGATGGCGGTATAAGCTCCGGCGGGCAGGTGAAGCACGATTGCCGATTCCCGCTCATTTGGCGGCGAGAGTGCATTCTTCTGGACGTCGATCGCGTTAATATCGTCTTGCCAGTTGTCGTTGCTCGCGATGACAGTGCCATTCGCGTCTTGGATCGTCAGTGTGGGATCGCTTAGCACTCCGCTCACACCAAAAGAAGCCAGCGATGGGCCAAGGGCGCGCACGATGACGGTCGCGCTTTCAACTTCTCCAACGATAAAGCCACTGATCAGTACGCTATCGCCCGTGCCGACGGAACCGCGGGCGCTCATGTTCACCAACTTAGAGTTGGATAGCGGCGAGACATCGTAAAGCTCGACTAAGCTAATCCCCGCGGTCGGGTCCTTTCCGGTGACTATCACGGTGTAGGCGCCCGGCGCTAAGGTCTGTAGAGTGGCTGATTCAGATGGATTGCTTGGCGCAAGCCCGTTTTGCACTATATACGCCGCGCCGATATCGTCTTGCCAATTGTCGTTGCTCGCGATGAGAGTGCGCGAAGAGTTATACACTTTGAGAACTGGATCGGCAAGCACATCGGAAAGCCCGAAGCCGCTCAGCGATGGCCCCAGCGCGCGAAGCACCAGGGTCTTGGGACCGGGTCCGGTGACAATAAAGCCACCGATCAGAACGTTGTCACCGCTTGAAACAAGCCCCCTGCTAGAGAGGTTGAGCGCTTGAGGCCCCACTGTCGGAAACTTTATATTTTCTAGATGAACGGGGAAGGCGCGATAGATCTTCCCACAATTGATGGCCGGGTATTGATAATAGAAAATCTTTTCGCCGGCGGCGTTCAGGCCTAAAACTTGAGCGAAAATGGGAACGCCGAGTCCACCGTTAACGAATGCGTATTCAATCAGATAGTTGAACGGCGCATCCTCATAGACGCTTGAGCAGTACGGGCAGTGGATACTCTCGTTCATGGGGTAGTTCCACACTTCGGTCGCAGTCTTTGCTACCAGATCCAAGCGATACTTGCGTGGACTCGCATAGTCGCGTTGATCCCCTTTAGGCACCTGAAAGACGCTGTTTTGTCCGTTATCAAGGATTAACAGATTCTGATCGTAAGTAATCGAAGGCGCGTGTTGGCCGATCGGAGGCAGGCTGCCGGGCGCGAGCGTGAGCGCAAATTTCCTCAAAGACGGAAATTGGTACCACTTTTTCGTCGGATCTCCCAGGATCCATTTGATCGCGCTTGTTTCATAATCCAGGCAGATGAGGAAATTTTCCCGGCTTGAAACGATCAATGAGTCATCTGCCCTGTTGTACGTGACGCCGTTGAGATGGAACCAATCCCTTGGCGAATGATAAACGAACTGGGTGGGATCGTCTCCCCCGGCCCTCATCGCTGCACTGATAATGTCGCCCAGCTTCCATACCTTCAAAACGTTGCCCGAAGCGTCCACCTCAATGGCCACCGAATTGTAGTACTCTGTGGTATCCACATCCAGGATAATTCCGTTTTTGCCACGGTCGATGTTGTGGTGGCAATTAACAACTCCGAGACTGCTGTAATCGCCAACGAGGGTGAAAGCGCCATCGAGCTCGATTCGAGACAATTGGGGACCATGACCCAAATAGACTGCGTTATCAAAGAAGGTGACATTGCCGAACGACAAGCCAGCCGTGCCCACCCACCGCAGTGCGCCGTCCGTATCGATGATGGCAGGTTCGAAACTGCTACAAGACCCTTTAACCATGATGTAGTCGTAGCTCAAATCAGTGTTACTTGTACGTCGCTGCAGGACCGTCGGATTCTGGTATCCGCATGGATCATTGAAAGTGGTGGTCGTGACCGCGGTGACAGCTTGCTTTGAAGAACCGTCCAGAAAGCGATAAGTCAGTTTAACGATATTCGTATATCCAGCGTAGAGTCCGAAGACTGGCAAGATAATCTCTGGCGGGTGTTCAAACCCCCGCCTCACGAGGTAGTCATTGCCATAAGTGCCTGAAAGTGGCCGCGTGACGGAGCCTGGTTTCGAATCGATCGCGAACTGAATGCTCTTCAGAACAGTCGTATTGCTGACCGCCAACGTCAGTTTGCTAATAAAGGGCGTAGCACCTGCCGTATGGCCGGTGATTGTTATCGTGGTATCATCTGCCTGACTTGCGCCGGCGAGATGGGAGATGACCATGGTGACGGCGCCGACGATGATTAATGAGCATGTTTTCATAAGGCGTTTATTTTTTATAGGAGTTTTCTTCGAGAAGAGTGCCCGAGCGTGTCAGAGGAGGCCGTTCGAGTCCAGCAAGAACTTCAATGAGACGCAATTCCTGCGGACGAGTGTATACCCTAACGCCAGAGTGCCGCATGAGATCAACACAGCCGGAAGACGGATGTGAGCTGCTCCCGCCGCCCCCAATTCTTAGAGGGACCTACCAACGGCAAAAACCATCGCTGTTTGGAATTCTGCAACAGAGCGCGAATTGAATATTGAAACCGAATGAATTTAGTTGTCACATGCGGCTACCGCCGCTTCCTCTGGATCGCTTACTAATTAATGAAGGGTGTAGACTTCGGCTAAGCCAACGCCTGTACCGCCATTGGCTCCACGCACGATGGCGGTATACGATCCTGCGGGCAGGCGGAGCACGATTGCCGATTCCAACGCATTCGGCGGCGCGAGCCCATTCCTCTGGATGTCGATCGCGTTGATATTGTCTTGCCAGTTATTGTTGCTCGCGATGACAGAGCCATTCGCGTCTTGGATCGTCAGTGTGGGATCGCTTAGCACTCCGCTCACACCAAAAGAAGCCAGCGATGGGCCAAGGGCGCGCACGATGACGGTCGCGCTTTCTACGTCTCCAACGATAAAGCCACTGATGAGTACGCTATCGCCCGTGCCGACGGAACCGCGGGCGCTCATGTTCACCAACTTAGAGTTGGATAGCGGCGAGAGATCGTAAAGCTCGACCAAACCAATCCCCGGGGTCGGGTCCTTTCCGTTGACTATCACAGTGTAGGCGCCCGGCGCCAAGGTCTGTAGAGTAGCTGATTCAGATGGATTGCCTGGCGCGAGCCCGTTTTGCATTATATACGCCGCGCCGATATCGTCTTGCCAATTGTCGTTGGTTGCGATGAGAGTGCGGGAAGAGTTATACACTTTGAGAACTGGATCGGCAAGCACACCGGAAAGTCCGAAGCCGCTCAGCGATGGCCCCAGCGCACGAAGCACCACGCTCTTGGGACCGGGTCCGGTGACAATAAAGCCACCGATCAGAACGTTGTCACCGACCGAAACCAGCCCTCGAGTAGAGAGGTTGAGCGCTTGAGGCCCCACTGTCGGAAACTTCGTATTTTCTAGATGAATCGGAATGGAGTTGTATGCAGTGATGCAGGGGAGGTTTTTGGGGTATTGATAATAGAAAATCTTCTCGCCGGCCGCATCCAAACCGAGGAGTTGGGCAATTCCACCGCCGGGGACGGGTACAAACGCAGTGCCGGAAGCGTGATCGATAAGGTAATTGAGCGGAGCGTCTTCGTAGCAACTGCTGCAGATAGGACTATAGACGCTTTGGTTCATTGGAAATTCCCATACTTCAGTCGCGATCTTTCCTACCAGATCCAAGTACAGTAACAGATTCTGATCGTAGGTCACCGAAACAGCATGCTGCCCGATCGGCGGCAGGCTGCCGGGCGCCAGCATGAGTGCAAAGTGTGCCAGGGACGGGAATTGGTGCCACTTTTTTGTCGGATCTCCCAGAATCCATTTGATCGTGCCGGTTTCATAATCGATACAGATGACAAAATTTTCCCGGCTCGAAACGATCAACGAGTCATCCGCGCGATTGTAGGCAACGGCATTGTTATGGAACCAGTCGTTGTTCGCCTGCGGTGTCCTGTGAAAGACGAACTGGCTAGGGTCATCGCCCCCCGCGATCATGGCTGCGCTAATAATATTGGCAAGGTTCCATGTCTTCAGCACCGTTCCTGAACCACCATCAATTTCCATGATTACAGACTCGTAGTCGACGTTGGTATCTACCTCAATGAGTAGCCCTGTTTTACCACGCTCGATATTATGATGAAGGCTTTCTACGCCGAGATTGTTATAGTCTGCAAGCAAGCTGACGCTCCCATCAAGACCCACTCGAGACAACGTGCTGCCCGCTGATACATATACCGCGCCATCGAAGAAAGTGGAAGCCCCTACAAGGGCGGGGACCGAGCGGAATGGGCTAGCCCAACGCAATGCTCCATCGGAATCGAGAATGACCGGTGAAAAAGTACCGCAAGCAGAGCTGTCAAAGATATAATCATAACTCAAATGAGTGCTGTTCGTCCTGGGCTGAAGCCTGGTCGGGTTGTTGTAGCCGCAGCCCCCATCATCGTAAGTGGCGGTCGTGACCGGACAATGGCCGGGTGACGGAGCCCGGCTTCGGGTCGATCGCGAACTGAATGCTCTTCAGAACGGTTGTATTGCTGACCTGCAGGGTCAATTTACTGATGAAGGGCGTAACACCTGCCGTTTTTCCGGTGATCGTTATAATGGTGTCATCTGCCTGACTGGCGCCGGCAAAATGGGAAAAGACGATGAAGGCGGCGCCGACGATGATTAATGCGTATGTTTTCATAAGGCGTTTATTTTAAAATAGGAGTTTTCTTGAAAAAAGTGCCCGAGTGTGTCAGAGGAGGCCATTCGAGTCCAGCAAAAACTTCAATGAGACGCAATTTTTTTTGGGACGGATCCTCGAACTCAAACGCGCAGCGAAATTCCGTGCCAGCTTTTCATACAACGGATGAGCGATGCAAGGCGAACACGGCCCGTTGGAAGCTCTCTGAACGTGAGAGAGGACTGGATTAGCCAGACGCTCCGCTCAAGTTTTTCAAGAGCGATTCGTCGGCTTTCTTCTTGAAATCGGAAATGAACAGGCCACCTCGCACCAAGTCCCCATGTTCGAAAAACAGGTTTCGATGGACCTCTATTTCCGATAAACCTGCTGCCGCAAGGTGCTTGAGCAGATCACATTCGGCGAAAACTCGCGTTTCTAAGGTGGTTTCCCGCTCGCAATGAAAGACAAGATGGTCAAATATCTGAACCGAACCTTCGCGTGTCACATTTGTGAGGACGTAATTTCCCTGGGTCTTCGCAATGCAGCCGGAAGAGTTGTCAAAGGCGCGTGCCACGCGAGGCAGGACGTGTTCGAAAACTTCCAAAGGAGATAACAAAGTCATTCGATCCCCAGAGGTGAACCCAATTTTGGTCAACAAAAGCTTTTCATTGCCGTTGAGGCGTGTGATCGGATAAGAACAATCAAGCGACATGCTTCTTCATCATTTGCCTCAGCTGATCTCACAGCTCGCCTCGCTCGGCCGGCACGCGGTCGGTCTTTGTCATGCCGCCACACGTACGGTGACCGTCGCGCTTGACCGCCTCGAATTGTCCCGAAACGCTGGCCGCGCCGCATTCAGAATAATATGTCCGCTTCAAAAACGTGAGCTGCAACGATCACGCGACCCCTCCGCTATTGAGTATTAGACTTCGGCCCGCGTTCTGGAAATGACAGCCAAGGAGAAACTGGAAGACCATGACCCAACAGAAACGATTTCGCCATCCTTGGCATTGGGTCACCGTCGATTTTCGCTTCGGGTAGCAACAGGTATTCTTTGCTTCGTTCTCTCGCTTCTTTTTTACTACGGGGCGGTTCTGCGCATCGATTTCAAGCGAACCTCTTTCCTCGACCTTGGCCCTTATACGGATGCTGTGGAATATTTCGCGCAAGCTAACTCGATCATGAAAGAAGGCGCGCCGACAATCCAGATTGGCTACGACAAATTGCCATCTCGGTATCCTCCGGGATATCCCATCCTGATGATCCCCTGGCTCAAAGTTCTCCCCTACCAGGACATTATTCTTGCGCCATTTAGAACTAACCAGACGATTGGGCTGTTGTTACTGTTAGGTTGTTTCGCACTTTACCTCCGAATCGGGAGGCCTCTCGCAGGCGGCTTGGCAGCCCTGTTGCTCGCCACTCAACCAGCGTTCGTCACCTACAGCCGATCATCCATGAGTGATTTGAGCTGCGCGGCAGCCGCGGTCTTGGCATTTGCGTTGGTTTATTTGGGGCTCGCATCACGACGCCGTTGGCCGATTTACTGCGCGGCGGTTGTCCTCGGCGTGTCCCTTTCCATACGACCACAACTGTTGTTCTTTGCGCCATTGTTGATCAGCATGGCTCTCTTTCCGGTGTTCCGATCTCGAGCGAAGTGGCTATTGCATTGCGTCCTGGTAATCCTCACCTTCGCGCTCGCTGCCAGCCCATATTTCGTTCTAAACACTTTCGAATTTGGTCATCCGCTTAAGACAGGGTACGACTTTTGGGTGCCATGGTTTACTGAGAAGCAAATGATGTTCTCTGTGCATAATGTTCCCCACCAACTTGCCATGATTTGGTCTGAGGTTTCGGCGAGCTGGGACCAGTTTCGCGTGGCCAACCTTTTCGGGACCGGCACTTACGTCGTGCCGGCATTCGTGCTTCTCTCTGTTGTCGGTTTGGCATTTTTACAATTCAGGCGATTTGAAATCAGTGCACTTCTGGCGGGAACGGTTTTCTTCGTCGCGACCGCAAGCTTCCGTTTTGTTGATGGAAGATTTTACATGCCTATTTTATTTCTCCTTGTGGCACTTGCGGTTCTTCCGGCGGAGTGGGCAATAAGGGAAAGTTTCAAGTCGCGCTATTCATTTTTCGGGCTCGCTGTGCTCGCGCTGTTCGTCCTTAGCTGTATTGGTTATCCGTCTCAATCAGGCTTCAAACCCAAGACTGGCCGTTCTCAAGCATGGGACGCCCTTCATTATGCGGAGGGTACCGGAAAGTCGCCCCGGTACGAAGCGCAGAATGAATTCCTTCGCACCTTTCGACACGCACCTGGCATTGTTTTGTCCGATGTCGAGCCCCCCTACTTAAACGCTTTGTTGCCGAAGCCATTCGTAGCGGCTCCGATTGACGATCACCATAACTACTGTTACAGCCGGCTCTGGCATTACCGGAAAGTCGAAGCGATCCGACTAGTCCAAAGTGGCCTCGATCACGCGACTCCTGTGTACGCTCTTCTTGTACCTTCAATAGATGATGATCAGGATGTTCAGCGCTTGCCGTCGATCCAAGGGTACAGTTGGAAACGGAGCGAGAAATCCAATTCAAGAGCTGTAATTATGACATTGACAACGGATGCGGCTGCTCCGACCTTAGACTCCACCTCTCGCTCAATGGAATGATGCCAAATGAAGCTGTCCGTCGTTATTCCTTGTTATAATGAACGATCGACGATTGAAGCTGTAGTTGAAGAAGTTCGCTCGGCACCAGTCGAAGACGTGGAAATTATTGTTGTGGACGACGGGTCAGCGGATGGAACAAGGGAACTTCTTCAAGGAAAGCCCCCTGGGTGGGTGGATAAGCTGGTGCTGCAGGAACGCAATCTCGGTAAGGGAGCAGCCCTGCGCGCTGGTTTCCAGGCTGCTACAGGTGACCTCGTGATCATTCAGGACGCGGACCTGGAGTATGATCCAAAGGAGTATCCCATCCTTCTTGCACCGATTCTCTTGCACCGATTCTGGAAGATCGTGCCGATGTTGTGTTTGGTTCCCGGTTCATGGGTGGCAGACCTCATCGGGTCGTTTACTTCTGGCATATGGTGGGAAACCGATTTCTCACGTTACTCTCCAACATGTTTACGAACTTGAACCTCACTGACATGGAGACAGGTTACAAAGTATTTCGGCGCGAGTTGCTGCATGACATTACCATTGAAGAGAAACGGTTTGGTGTTGAACCTGAGATCATCGCAAAGGTGGCAAAAGCCGGCTATAGAGTTTTCGAGGTCGGCATTTCGTATAGTGGCCGAACGTACGAACAGGGAAAAAAGATAGGCTGGCGTGACGGCGTGAGAGCTGTTTATGTGATTGTTAAGTATAATCTATTTCGTAGGAACAAGGTATTATGGAAGGACAATACTCAGGAGTCGACATCCTCGAAGCGCTCGAAAGCGCGCACAACTACAACGATTATTTAACTCGCTTGATTCGCGAATCAACCGAGTCAATGGATCTGATCGACTTCGGCGCGGGCATCGGGACGTTCTCCAACCGGCTGCGGACGGCCGGTTACAACGTTACATGCATCGAACCGGATCCGGTACAGAGGCAAAGACTTGAGGAACAAGGTTTTGACACTTTGGAGAATATTACTTCCGTCCCGGACGAATCGGCGTCATTCATCTTTTCGCTAAACGTCTTTGAGCACATCGAGCACGACTCGGTCGCCATAAGAGAGATTCGCCAAAAATTAAAACCAGGAGGCACTCTCCTGATCTATGTGCCTGCGTTTGAGTGCCTTTGGTCAAGTCTGGATGAGAAACTTTGTCACCATCGGCGCTACACGGAGACAACGCTTCGGTGTCTTGTTGAGCAAGAAGGCTTCGCGATTGAAAACGTTCGATACGCAGACTGCCTCGGGTTTATTTCCGCGCTTGTTTTTCGCCTATTCAATGGAAGCGCGTCGACACTGACCGCAACCACAATTGGTTTTTATGATCACTGGCTATTTCCGCCCAGCCGGACTTTGGATCAACTCTTTGATCGATGGTTTGGAAAGAACGTCTGGGTCCTCTGCCGGAAGTAAGCTATTGATTTTAACGCGCCGAATGGATCGCGTCGGACAAATGGCTCGTATGGTTTCCGGAAAACATCCGGAGCCGATGGCGAGCGTCGCACAGCTGCGGGCCGACCGAGTGGCTTGACAGCCGGAGATGCTAGTGAAGCCTTTGACAATTTTCTGAACGAAGCTTCGTTTTAGAATGTCGTATCGAAAAGTAAATGGGCTCGTTACAAAATTGAGAATGCGTGGCAGGCGCGGTCGATTTGGCTATGCCAACGGGACAGCTTGTCCGCTTGGATCACAACGCGGAAGAATCAACAAATACTGGGAAAAAAAGGTGGCCTCTAAACTCACATCGCGATTTGTAGGACAGGCGCACAGCCCATCATTTTTCCTCGTTGCCACAACAACCGTGTTGGTTGCCCTGTCGTTGCTCCCCTTAAATGGCAGCCCTGTTACTTCTGGAACGACAGATTCGCCGATCGCTAGCACCCCTAAACCGGGCAATTCCACGATGACGAATGACATGAGTGGCCCAAGCCCAGACAAACGCCGTCAATTTAATGTCAAAACATACGGAGCTGTCGGTGATGGCTCAACTGATGACACTGCTGCGATTCTATCTGCGATAACGGCTGCTTCGGCAACCGGTGGAACAGTATTTTTTCCGCCCGGTGTATTTGTTTTACCCAGCCGACTTGATTGCAAATCATTAAACAATGTATCATTTCAGGGCTCTGGTAAGTCTACTACAATTCTAAAATCAGCTATTCCGGTAAGCTTCCCTCCGAGGAACGGGGGACCCACAATGCTGGGTTTCTTCAATTGCGCTAATTTCTCAATTCGAGACATCACATTCGATAACAACAACATAATCACGGTACTTCGATCGTGCATGGTAAGCGTTTCTGGCTGTACGAACTTCACGGTCTCTAACTGTGCATTTATAAATGCAAAGCATTTCATATTATCTATTCAAGCTAGCTCAAAGTTCTGGGTTAAAGACAACTACTTTAATTGCACAGAGCTCGACGGTAAGGTGTTTACCGGGGCAATCATGTTATTTGATAACGTTGGCAAGACTAGTGATGGTCACATCGTGAACAACGAAATAATAGGAGCGCAGTCAGGCGGCAGAGGAGTTGACATCGTTTGGGAACACAACCGAATCACTAACTTTGGATACGGTGCAGGGATTTTCTCAGGTCATGACGGAGTTGGCTTTGGGACGCATAATTGGACGATAATCGGGAATTCAATTACTGGCGGGCAGCCTGCCCGAGATGCTAACGGATTTTATCCAAAGGGGATCGAAGTGTATGCGCCCACAACAAAAATCATCGGCAACACTTGTTACAATAACTCAGGCAGCGGAATTGTGTTTGGCGGCCGAAATTCTATAGTAGCTAATAATTCCTGCTTCGATAATGGTCTTCCCGACAACAAGGCTTCCGGCATCGCTGCATGTTATGTTCCTCCTCATATTGATCCGTCAAATAGCATCATTAAAGGCAACATCTGTAGAAATATTCGAGGGGGGTTCCAGCATTACGGATTCTCAGACGCCGGAGTCCGCATTGCTACCTCGGGACTGCAGTTCTCCGGCAATGATTTCTCGGGAAACCGGTTAGGTGAGATGAAAAGAATGGGACAGCACCGATGAAAACGCCTGCCCTCGGCTCGCTCTTTGCGTGGATTTATTCGCCGACGCGCGAGATGGATGTGGAACCAGTTTGAGATTTGCTGGTCGGCGCTGGCGGGGTTCACCACGCTCATCGTTGGGAATTGCCCTGGTCGAATGCCGCTGCCAAGATATGCCGTTTCATTGACGCTTCAACCCGGCAGGCCTCTTTTGCACCACAATAGAGCGTCTCGGCTCCAAGAGTGATAGGCTTTGGTGTTGGATTGAAGATTGTGGCTTTTGCCGTGTTAGCGGCATAAACCTTGGCTGTGATTGCCAGGTTATCGCTAGTTAACATATCAAATCCGGCCAAGCTATTCCTTCAGCTACATTCCGCCTGGAACTGCCACGAACAAGGTGACAAAGGAAAGCCAATGCCGGCTGGCGATGAATTGGGAAACACACGAATCAGTTGGCGAAGGCAAGCGCGCATAATCGCGCAGCTTTATGTTGCTGAAACGGGGGAGAAAAGCCTATGGGGAAAGATTCGAAAGAGGCACTAACTCGCCGTGGATCGAACCTGGATAGACGGTATCCGCTCTTTATGATTTGAACGGCCTCAAATAAACTATTAGTTAGGGTTACGGGTGACGGGGCCGCCCGAGGAGCGAAGGGCCACCGCGGCCGACACGCCGGTACTTGGTATTTCTTCTACCGCTACCTCACCCTCACTCGGCGGTTAAGTTGCTTTCTGTGCAGCGGCTTGGGGAGCTCACCTCGATCATTGTGTCGGGTCCCCAGCACGGGATAGGCGTGCGTGTCTCGCAATGAGATTGTGAAAGCTGCCCAATTGGCTCCGCAGCTTCCATCTAAGTAAATGGCGCCATCGATCCGGTAGAGCTGTGGAGAGTAGGAAAAGCATACCGATTAACCAACAACACATTCCTGGGATCAGCCACCACGGATGATATGACCATTGGACTGTACTTGTTCCCGAAGGTACAGTCACCGACATAAAATGGGGCCAACTTGAATCGATAGCAGTCGCGACGCCATTGATGCGGGCATGCCATCCAGGGTAGTTGGTCTCGGCAAAGGTAAGTTTAACTGGCTGATTTGTTGATACCTCTAAATTTACACCGTTTCTCTGCCACTTCACGAGGCCAATGGTCCCCGATGCCGCCTGGTCTGGGCTACCACTCCAATGAAAAACGGGGCGCGCTGCGGGGCGTTCGTAAAGCAACAAGCCATTAAAAGACGATAAGAACGTCAGACCCTCGCTTGGCTTATCGGTTACAACGTACCGAGCCCCGGCCTGATCAAGGGCTTGCGATGAAAGGCTCCAATCTCTGCTGAGCAGATCAAAGTAGGCGATCAACATGCTGGAGCGATAGCCGAGAACGGTGCTAAGTCGAAAAATATCCCCGTCGTTAGGTGGTATCAGGTCCTTAGGACGTGCTAATACGCGGTACATTCCTGGATCCGCACGGTTCCGTTCTTCGAGAAAGGTGATCAATGGCGTTTTCCTGTAAGCTTGATCTGCCGTTAATGGAGAATTCGTTGAGGGTCCCAACAAGGGGAATCCATTCTGCCGAGCCTCGCATGCAAAAATGCTCATTACGATAACGAAGATCGTAAATCTTCCGCCGCGTCGTGGAATTCCATTAAGTGCCATCTGGAGGCCGGAGGCTGCCAGCGTCGCGAAACAAAACTGATAAAGATATAGGATTCGAACCGGCTCCCTCACCATGTTCAGCAGTGGGAGCCGATAAGCCAACCAACCAAACGGCGTATTTCCCGCCAGTGCGACAAGCAAGATGAAACCGGTGATTGTCAGCACAAACCAGCGCCAGGTTCCGGGCACCCCCAGCCCAAAGCACGCGCAGATCAAAGCGGTGATTGTTATATAAAGCGTACCGCCATCGAGAGCGCGGCTGTGAGCAGTAATAACGCTAAACAAATCCGGAAAGGAGAGGCTATATCGGTTATAGACTTCGAGCGGCACTGCAGTTTGAAAAGCCTTTATGGGGCTGGCGAGGCCGACCCAACGATAAGCCCTTGCAAAATACTCGTGACTTGAGGCTAGCTGAATATAAGCAAAGAGGAACGCTATCACGGCAACCGTGAGGAGCGCGCTAGCGGCCCGCCAGAGATTAATAGTCCAACTCAAACCCGGCGTGCGCTTTTCAAACAACAGAAACACGGCAAATAAACCGAGCATCAGACTATTGTGAATAAACGGCTGCGGATGGCCCGCGAGGAGCGACAAGGCAAGCGTCAACCCGGCGAGGCCCGTCCAAGAATTGCGCCACGCGTTTTTAGAAGCGAGGCCAAGTTCAAAAAAATAAAGAATCCAGGGAAGATAGATAAGTCCCACGAAAATATTGGCTTGTCCGGGAGCACGGTTTGCAAACGGTCCAATCCAGCAAAACACAGCACCGCCAAATAGACTCGGCCACCTTTCGACGCCCCGTTGCCGAAGAAACAGGCTCATGCCCCACATCGCCGCCGCGAAATGGAACAGAATCAGTACGTCAAGTTTGACGGGCGTCGGAATTCCGGTTAGCCAGACATAGAGAATATTAATTGGGTAGAACGCAGCCGTGTTCCATTCCCCAGGAAATGGAAACCCAGCCTCGACTGAGAAGTCCCAGAGCGGAGGAGCAAGCGCCCGCCAGTCATCCGCGAGCTTGTGCATCCATGGGTAGTATTGTAACATATTGTCACCGTACAGGAACGTTTTGGTTCGTGGGAACACCGCGGAATGAAAAAAGATAAAGGTAAGAGCCAGACATAAGAGTGCCATCGCCGCTTCAGATGTGACTCGTCGTGAAAGACTGTTCATAGCTCTCTCGTTCGGCTACAATGGTTGTCGACAGCGGTTATATTTCACTATGACATAAGGGCTCTGAGGCCGTCTTTCCAGTTGATCTTTTTGCCTTCCCTGTAAGTGCGTCCATTGTATGAAATGCCAACCTCGTAAATTCTACAGTCGGTGCGGGTGAGTTTGGCGATAATTTCAGGCTCAATCCCAAAACAATCTTCTTCGATCTGAATCGATTGATCAAGGAGGCTTTAAAGGCTTTGTAGCCCGTTTCCATGTCCGTCAGGTTGAGGTTGGTAAACATGTTGGAAAGCAGGGTCAAAAATCTGTTTCCGGCCATGTGCCAAAAAAAAAGAACCCGATGTGGTCGCCCGCCCATAAACGGGAGCCGAAGAACCACATCCGCCTTGCCTGATAGAAGCGGCTCCAAAAGCACCGGGTCATCTTCGGGGTTGTATTCGAGATCCGCATCTTGCACTAGGACGATGTCGCCAGTCGCCGCTGCGAAACCACTGCGTAAAGCCGCTCCTTTGCCGAGATTAATCGGATGATAAATGATCCGGTCCACCATTGGCGAGATCGTCTCCTTGAGGATCGTTTGCGTTCCATCTTCGGAGCAATCGTCAACGAGAATGATCTCCTTGCTCTCAATCGGCGCGGAGCGAACTGCCTCGACAATCTTTTCGACCGTATTCTTCTCATTGTAACAAGGGATGATGATGGAAACTTTCATCGTGTCAAGAGTTGGGGGCAGCGGGATTGTAGCGCGCGCTCACGCGAAGTTGCCGAATGCCGCATCCGGTTCTCTCTTTATAGGAAACTCGTGCTTTGATACCCGGCCGCGCGGTGCTATGACTCAGGCATACGGATACAATGAAGTGGGTAACGGGTTGAAGAACATCAAACACTTCGAGAATGACTACAACCGTAATAGGATCTGGCCTGCTAAGGTTTCCAGTGCTGGCGATCAGATGCCGATTTCGCCTGAGATGAAAAGTAAGTTGAAAGCGCTCGCCGAAGATGCGGACATGCCGGACAACGCCCGTCGCGTCGTCCGCGAATACCTCAGTCGATAGAAAAAACCTCTGCGCCTTAACTGCGAACTCGCCGAGTATCCGAAAAAGAAAAGGCGATGACTTGTTCGCCAATAAAGCCCGGCAATCGCAACGAGCCGTTGCCAGCGCTGGAGCAAACAAAAAGCCGCCACGCGTTGAAACGTGACGGCTGATTGTGAAATGCTGCTGCTTTGTTGGGGCCGGGCGCGGCTTTATTCGTTTTTGTTGACCACTTTCGCCGCGGGCTTGCCCATCTCAACCTGGGCGCTCACCTTTTGGATTTGCGCGGCCTGCTCTTTGAGCTGGGCCTTGAGAGTCCCTATTTCTTTCTGTTGCTGCGTAACTGTTGCTTGCAACTTCTCAACTTTGAGATTAAGCATGGCTTGCTTTTGGGGTTGGGCGGCTTGGCGCTCGGGAACGGCTTGGGGATTGCCTTGGAGAGAAGATAGAGGCACCCTGTTTCCATTGGCATCGATGGAGAACGTGCCTAACTTTCCACTGCTATCGACGCCCACAATACCGACAAAATTCGCGGCGGAAATGGCCTGGCCGGCGATGTTACCGATATAACAGCTGTTATCGAGCTGGCCAAGATCACTGTCGATGCCAGACAGGAACGCGCCGATTGCGATAATGTTACTGCCGGTGGTGACACCAAACCCCGTGTCGGAACCAATAAACACGCCGTTATCGCCCGTACTTACATTGTCGCCGGATCGCCAACCTACTGCGGTGTTGTTATTGGCGGCGGTAAGGGACTCGAGCGCGCGCCTGCCAACAGCCGTGTTTTGTATACCACTTGTCAGGGCCCTCAGCGCAATGCTACCAAGAGCTGTGTTACCGCCATCGACGCCGCCATTGAAACTTGCCAGGGCGGAGTCACCAACAGCCACGTTCAACCCCGAGGTTGTGTTTTCCCTGAGCGCATCGGCACCAATGGCTGTGTTAAAACCGGCAGTGGTGTTGTTCCGGAGCGCTGCAGCGCCAATTCCGGTGAGATGGTTGCCGGTGGTGTTCATGAAGCCCACTCGGAAACCAATGGCCAAGTTGAAGTTGGCGTTGTTGTTGGTGAGCGCCTGCGTCCCAATGGCCATGTTAAAATCGCCAGTGGTGTTGTTGGCAAGCGCCCCAGAACCAACCGCCACGTTATAAGCGCCGGTAGTATCGTGACTAAGCGCATTGGCACCCACGGCGGTATTGTTGATCCCCACGGCGGTGTTGACGTCGTGCAGTGCGTTATTGCCCTCAGCGGTGTTGGCGCCGGGATAGCCGCCATCCGGTGACGGCGCCGGCAGTTGCGCTTGCGTGTTTTGGACGAGCGCAAAACAGACGAGCGCCAGCGGGACGAGAACAAAACCGCATCGCCCCGACAGCGACCGGCCGATTGATTTTCTGAAGTGTAGAGTTGTCATATTTTTTATTTTCATTTTTTTGTTGAGTTGGATTGTTGAACTGCATTGACTGCAATCCAGTTCCGCGCGGAACCAGGAATCACCCTCACAAGGCGCTTTTACACAGCGCCCTCACTCGGCTGACTCGGGGCTCCAGTTGGATCTGGAGATCGCGTTAAGCGGCGGTAACAGCGTAGATCCAGCCCCACAGGCTTTCTTCAGTCCGGCCGAAGATGCGTTGAAACGTCGGGTGACGTGATCGAGCGCTGGTTTACCGGCCCCGCGAAAATTTGTCAAGCTTTATTGTTTAAGGACGAGGATACTCTCGTTTCCGAAAAGGATGTTCTGGGCCACGCGAAACCGCGCAACGGAAATACAACTTGGAATCGCGGCGCTCGGGCGCCATGGGTACGCTGGGTTCAATGCGCGCACAAATCCAGCTCGAGGGGCATCTGCGTCTGATTCCATCTTTATAGGAAATTCTGCGTACGATACCCGTTATCCAAGAAGCGATGCTACTCAGGATTACGGTTACAAGGAACAGGGTAGTGGACTAAGTGACATCAAACAGATTGGGAATGACTACAACCGTAACAAGAGCGGGCCCGCTAAGTATTTCGGTGCTGATCGATCCGCAGCCCAGGGAAGTCGCACGGGTCAGATGCCGATTTCACCTGAGATGAAAAGTAAGTTGAAAGCGCTTGCCGACGATGCGGGTGTTCCAGGCAGCGCCGGCCGGGTCGTCGGCGAATATCTCAGTCGATAAAAAAAGGCTTCACGCCTGAACTGCGAGGAGTATCCGAAAAAGAAAAAAGCGGTGAGCCATTCGCCAATCATAAGGCGGGCCGGAAATCGCAGCGAGCCGTTGCTAGGCTGGAGCAAAACAAAAGCCGCCACGCGGTGAAGCGTGACGGCTAATTGTGAAATGCTGCTGTTTTGTTGGGGCGGGCGCGGCTTTAGGGATTGTTGACCACTTGCGGCGCAGGTTTGCTTGTTTCAAGCTGTGCGCTCACCTTCTGGATTTGCGCTGCCTGCTCTTTGAGCTGCGCAGTGAGAACCTGCATCTCTTTCTGCTGCAGGGCGACAGTCGATTTCAAGTCAGCGATACTGGCCTGCTGTTCCTCGACTTTTTTGTGCTCTTTGAGGAATTCGTTGAGCATCATCACGCTCACCTGCTTGTAGTGCACGCTCTCAGGTTGACCGTTGCTGTACGCTACCAAGTCCGGGCAGGCCTCTGTCACGTCCTCGGCGATCAGGCCAAAGGCGGTCGGCTGCGCGGGGTTAATCTCCTTCTTAATGCGGTAAGTGACTGGTTTCAGCTTGAACAGTGCTTCGCTCGCTTTATCCATCGGCTTGATGTCTTCTTTGTAACGTCGCGAGGACGAATCGTGGCCGAGTCGTTGAAAATTGGCGCTAGCCGCATTCAACTCAATACTAACGTCTTCAACCGTCCCGCCTGTGGGCTGAGCAAAGCCGGCGATACCGCCGATGAAGGTGGATGTGGCCGCAGGGTTGAGGCCCCGGCCGATCTGAATGGTGCCAAACCCTATTAACTCCGATACGGAAATGCCCTGGGAATGCATGCCAGTGCCGATGAGGATGAAGTTGGCGGCCGCAGCCTGGCCAAGGAGATCAATGCCTTCGCTCGGCAAGTTGTCGCCGATGCGGATGGCGTTAGACTCACCGGCGGAACCGACGGTTTGGTTCCCAATACAGATATTGTTAGTTTCGGTTCCGGTATAGTCGCCGCCGGCATGGTTACCGAGAAAGGTATTGCCACTGCCCGTAGTGATGTCATCGCCGGAACGCCACCCCACAGAAACGTTGTTGCTGCCGTCGGTGAGGGACTGCAACGCGCGCCTGCCAACAGCCACGTTTTCTTCGCCGCTTGTTAGAGCCACGAGCGCTATGCTACCAAGGGCCGTGTTAGCGCCGTCAGTAGCGGTGGTGCCATTGAAACTTGCCAGGGCGGAGTCACCGACAGCGACGTTGAATTCGGTGGTTGTGTTCTCCCTGAGCGCATCGGCACCAATGGCTGTGTTAAAACCGGCAGTGGTGTTGTTCCTGAGCGCTGCAGCGCCAATTCCGGTGAGATGGTTACCGGTGGTGTTCATGAAGCCCACTCGAAAACCAATGGCCAGGTTGAAGGTGCCGTTGTTGTTGGTGAGCGCCT